>QLIP01017934.1_pt1 | contig 27004 bp, 27 predicted proteins | sample 1769771 | NCBI WGS metagenome assembly QLIP01 (sample SAMN09428762, study PRJNA476227) | Gut metagenome, whole genome shotgun sequencing project. | isolation source: cecum | host: Rhizomys sinensis | place: China: Jinsha town of Minqing, Fujian Province | collected 2013-09-23 | reverse complement strand
GTCAAGGCTTAGGTCGTAGCCCATGGAGAGCTTGTCTTGCTTGGCATTGATAGCCGCTCCGAGGTTAAATCGGTTATTCTTACCCGACTTGGCAACGGCAACGTATTCACCCCCTGCGAGAGTAGTCAATTCATCAAGTTGACTAATTTTCTTTGAGTTGTTGTTCATAATGTTATTTCGGTTAAAAGTAGGCCTCCGTTTTCCAGTAATAATCCCCCATTATCTTCTGTCAGCAATCCCACAAAGTCACTCTCCCACATACACTTGCGAGGGTCAGCAACGCGAATTACCAGTTCTACCACCGCGCAGTCGTATTCACCTTGCTCACCACGATACATTTCTTTGGCTTCCTCAATAGGGTTTGGGTATCCAACAATCACCACGTCGTTGAGTTCGTTGAAGAAAGTTATCTCCTTGTAGGTGCGGATTTGGGTGATAGGGTCAACGTCATACATTGCTTGGTTGAAAGCGTTGATTTTGTGGTTGACCGCTTCGACGCTGTTTTTGCCGTCCCCAGTAATAGCAAATGTCACGCGGTAGTCAAACGCATCTTGTACGCTTCGTGGGTCAATATGCTCACCTGCTTCCTCTGCATAAGAGGTTGCTTTGAGGGGCTTGGTCGGGGCTTCGTGCCGCTCATCTGCGTCAAGGTAGATTAACCCCCACGTTTCATATGCGTCCGTTGGTTGCGCCCCATTAAATCCAATGTGCGAAGTAATCATTCTTTAAACCCCTTTCTGCATTTGCTAAACATAACGTATTTGGTATCTTGTGGGCGAATAGTATTCCCACCAAATACATACAACGGCACGTAAATGCTTACCTCCACGTCATATGATTTGTCAGGGAGAATGGTCATACTACACCCATTGCCGAAGTAAATCATAGGGATTAGAGCCTTATCCACGTTCAACCCGATTTGGATTGTGCCAGTGCAGTGGTGGAACATATACACCTGCCTTTCGTTCAGCAACGGAGGGTTGTCCTCATCAAAGTGCGTATCAACGAATACGCCATTCTCCGCCAACACGTCCTTGTGTTGGCGCAACGTGTCAAGGTCGGGAAACGCGCGGCTCATACACCAGTCGGGGTGGGCTACATAGTAACCCACCAACGACTGAATGTCGGCTTTTGCTCGCATATCTTCGTAACCCTCTTTGCATATGCCGAGCTTTCGCGCGTCACGCATCAACAACATTTTAGTGTCAAAATAATTCATAATGCAAAATTACGTAAAATAAACGACTTATGCAACAAATTTATAGTTTTACTCTAATTTTAGGGTTGCCGCCTGCACTGTCAATTACTCTGTGAACGTCGTTAGCAATGGACTTGCACTGTGCCACGGCGTTGCGACATTCGGCAACAATCTCAGCGGTGTTGCGCTCAATGCCGTGGATGCCGTTGAGTGATTGAGCCTGCCAGTTTCGCCAGTTCAGGGGGTCATCATCGGCATTGGACGCATCAAGTGACGTTCGCAAAGCTCTCACGTCAGAGGCTATGGAGCGAATGTGGTAGTTCTGCGCTTCCATTGCTGTCGCCAACCCATTAATGCTATCCTCGCTTGCATTGGCTATGTTACGAGTAATGCCAGTGAGATTGGAGTTGAGTGCGGACGCATTAATGCCTGCCCTTTCAAGTATTGCATAAGCATTACGTGCGCCAGTGTCGGCAGCCGTTACGCCCTTGTTCATCTCCTCCAACAACTTCTCCCAAAATGACGCATCGTGGAAGTCGGCGGACTTCATTCCGTCAATCATATCAAACGCAGGTTTCAGAGCCTGCTCCATAACCTTGGCAATTACGCTTTCGGCAATCATATTGTGGAGCATATCCTTGAACTTGCCCTGCATTGCGGTGGCGGTATTGGAGAACGACATATACGCATCAAGCCACGCCTTGGCAAAATCTCTCGCTGCGCTTGACAAGTCAGCACCTAACATCTGCTTGCTTATGTTGTGCTGCATCTTGTCAATCTCATCAAGCGTATCAAGGTAGTTGTTGTAGTACTCCTCTACCTTGTCTGCGTCCTTATCCTTGCCTTTGGCGTTCTCGGCATTGCGCTGCTTGATATAGGCGGTAGCCTTGGCTCGGAGCACTTCTAATTGGCGGTTGTAGTTGTAAATATAGTCGCTGCCAAACGCCTGCTGCTCCGCTTCTTGCAGGCTCTTGTAGGCTCGTTCCAGTGCTTTGATAGACTGCTCCTGCGCCTCAATCTCCTTGTTAGCCTTACGGACATCTGCACCCGAAAAGTAACTCCACGCTGCGCCAATGGCAGCCACGGCAGCACCAATAGCGGTGAGCCACCACAACTGCGCACTTATCAATATGGCAGTGGTGAGGATAAGGGACATTACCGATGACGCTTCTTTCAATCCGCTGACCAGTCCGTTAACAATAGCCTGCGCTTCGCTATCCTCGGCAAACTTGAACTTATCGGCTATTTCGGAAATAACGTCGGCAGCGGAGTTAAAGCCGTCACACATAGCCCGAACGCCGTCATAGACTTCATTCTGACCCTTGATTATTTCGTCTTGCGCTTCGGCTACTTGCTCCTGCGCCTTTACCTCTTTCTTCTTGGCGGCGCCTACCTTTTCCGTGGTGAGCTGAATAAGTTCTTCATTCTTCACCTCGGAGGCTTGTAGGATTGCCAATTCATCTTCCGCCCGCTTCCTTGCTTCGGTGGCGGTAAGTAAATTGTCGTCGGCGGTGGCTTTGTTTGTCTTGCCCGATAGCATACGCTTAAAGCCACCCTCAATCGCATTCAGGGGGCTGCGGTTGATAAATTCCTTGTCAACCTTTTCCAGTGCTTCCACCAGTGACTTTAACCCCTCCGTGTTCTCGGTGTTCTTGGTCAGGTCAATAATCGCTTGCAGCCGTTGTTTAACCATAGTCAAAGTGCGCCGCGAAACATTGTCAAGATTGGCAAATGCCCGAACATAAATGTTGCTGTTCTTCAACTCATCGATATTGACCTTGTTGAGTTCCAACTTCTCGTTGCTACGGCTCTGCTGCGTCAGGCGCAACTTGACATCATCACCCATAATGGTGGAGTTGGCAATCTTCTTGCGCTCCTCCTCACCCTTGCGCATAATCTCAGTGCGCTGTGCTTCGTAGTCCTTTGCCTTGGCAAGTGACTTCTCTAACTGCAATGCTTCTTCGGCTACCCCCTTTGCACCCTCGGTAACGATAGTCTTGGCGGTGTCCCTGCGAGCCTCAATTATCTCCTCAGAGTGCGCCTTGTAGAACGCCAGTAGCTTACCGTAGTCTATGGTCTTGGTGTCGTAGTTAAACATCTGCTCCAACTCCTTGTCCCACTTACCCTTGTCCGCTTCAACCTCAGGGGAGAATATCATCTTTATTTGCTCCGCTTGCGCCTTAAACAGCTCACCGCTGCTCAATCCGTGGAGCGATTTGGACAACGTTTCCGCCAACTTAGCGTCGCCAGTTTCCGACAACACCTTGTCAAAGAACTCCTTTGCCGCCTTGGTCTGCGATACCTTTTCGGCAACATCTTTCAGCTGTTTCTCAATCGCCTTGACCAGCTCATCGGTGTTGTCCTTGGCTATGGTCACGGAGAGGTCAACCACCGCCTTATCCGACTTGGGAACGTTCCTCATTGCCGCAATAATCTGCTCTCGGTACTTGTTCAGCTCCGCCAACGTCTTAGGCGTATCAAACGTCAACCCAAACTTAGCCCCCAACTTGTTAATTTCTTCAAGTTGTGGTTTAAATTTTGATATGAAGTCGTTGGCATTAAGGTCGTTAGATACCTTAGCAAAATCAACATACTGCTTATGCAATGAAGTCAATGCCGTGTTCATCTCCTGCAACCTGCTTATGCGCGTGTCCTCGCCTTTGGCCTTGTTGTCGCTGTCCGCAAACCCTAATTGTTCAAGCCACGCAATCATCGCCTTTGCCATTGCAGCCTTATCCTTGGCTTTTTGTTGCGCAACGCCGTCGGCTTTGGTCATTGTTTCCACAGTACCAAACTCTCTGAGTGCGTCCTCCATATCTTTCAGCGTTTTCTTCAACGAAGAATAGTAGTCCCTGAAAGTTTGGTCGCTACCAATCATTACCGACCGAACGTTATCCATGCTTATTTTTGCCGCATTGGCAAGCTCAACAAACTTATCCTTGGCGGTTTGTGTTACCGAAGAGTTAGGTACGGTCTTTTCTACTTCGCCCTGCAAACGCTTGATATACCCAAACAGCGTTGGGTCGCCAGCGGAGTCGTTTAACATCTTCTCGAAGTCAAGTTTGTGATATTTGCCCTCGTTATTTATATCCGTCACAAACTGACCATACTCCTTTTTCCACTCTTTGAAGTACGTATCGAATAACGCCTTGAATATATCGTTGTCGACTTGAGATGGATTAATCCCCGACGCTAAAAACGAACCTTTCCATATTTTGGTATACTTGTCACGTACAGCAGAGAGTTTAGCCTTAGCCTCAGGGTCGTCATATGCAGCGATAATCATGTCCCAATTCTTACCGCAAACCTTACTTAAATCTTGCGACCTTAGCAACAAGCGATTAAACTGCTGTGTAAACTCTTTATCCATCGCTTGCGCAGCAGCAGCGGCTATCCTGTCAATCTTCTTGTTGGCGGTTTCAATTTCCGCAATCCAAGAGCCAACTGGGCTTTGAATGTTCATATCCTTAAACCCATTCACGAGATTGTAGTACGCGTCCTCATACTGACCCAGTGCTGCCGTGTCGGAGAATTGTCTGTTAATATCCTCCGCTTGCTTTTTGTAATCGCGCAATGCCTGCGCAAAATCTTTGGCACAGGCAGCAATGTAATCGGTGAATTTGAGGTACGCCTCACCCTCCAATCTTAACGCTGCTTCCGCTGCCTGCTCCACGGAATAACCCTGCTCAATTGCAGTCCGCACATTCTCGGATATGCGGCGTTGGCTATCCTTGTCATGGAACGGAGTAGAATACGCACCATACGAAGTCTTGCCGCGAGTTGCGCTTATCCTCTCTTGGAACTCCTTGGCTGCTTCCACAACAGATTTGCCCTCCTCCTCCTCCAACTTGTTGAGGGCTTCTTCCTTGGCTTTCTCTGCGTGGTACTGGCGAATGGCTTCGGTGAGTTTGTCGTACTTGCCTGCCATAGCGGATAGGTTTTCTATGGTCAGCATTTCTTGCGGAATGATGTCGCCGTAAGTGCGCTGCAATTCCTCTAACGCCTCACGTTGCTGCTTTGAGCCAGCACTGGCGGTCACGGCGGTGTTGGCGAGCGTTGTAAAACGCTGTTGCGCCGCACTTGCGGTGTTCTCAAATTTGGTTCTGATTTCGTTCAGGGCATTGGATAGGCGCACACTGTTCTGATACCACTGCCAAATAGCACCAGCAATAGCGGCAAAAACCATAATGCCTACATTCCATAAACCACCAAAGGCATTGACAAGTCCACTTGTGGCGGCTTTGAACTTGCCCATTGACTTGCCTGCATTGGTAATCTTTTTATCGAGCGCATCAAGTTGTGCTTGGGCTTTGCTCATACCTTTATTGTCGCCTACCGCAGTTGCTCTGTCGAGATTGTATCTCGCTATCTCTTGTTTTGCGCGTAGGCGTTCTAACTCGGTTTGCTGTAACTGCAACCCCTTGGCGGGCATAGCCGCAAAGAAACGTCCCGCCTTGATAGTCGCATACCCAGCGGCGGCAATACCAATAGCCACACCAACACCCTCCCACGCTCTCGCTAAGGAGGTCGCAAGTGTCACGAACGTAGTCATCGCGCCGTGTACCAAGCCAGTGTTGCCAATCTTGTCATACATGATGTCTATTGCATCACACAGCTTGGCGAATTGCCCGTACAACGTGTCGCCCTGCTTAATCTGCATATTATAGAACACGCCGCCTGCGGAGGTCATATCATCAAACACCTCCTCTACCAACTTGAACGATATGGCTCTATCCTCAACCATTTTCATTACTTGGCGCGAAGTTACCAGTTCGTTATTCATCTTGGATAGCTTGGCGGCAAGTTCCTCTACGATAGGCACACCCATTTCGGTGAATTGGCGAATTTCGGAAGCGCGTAGCCAACCAGTTGCCTTAACCTGACCGTAGGCGAGCACAACTCTATCCATGCCCACGCCTAAGCCCACAGCAACGTCTGTTAACCTTTTGGTGGTGTCAAACAGTTTGTCGCTCTCAATGCGGTATGCGGCGAGCTGCTTGGTGTATTTTGTCAAGTCCATAATTGTCACTGGACTTTGAACGGCAAAGCTCTTAATATCGGAGAATAATCTATCCGCTTTTTGTTGGTTTTGCAGGATAGCACCGAGAGATATGCGTTGTAGTTCGAATTGGGCAGTCACCTCGCGGAGCTTATTCAGCTGCGCACCGACAAAAGCGAATGACGCATACACCGCCATACGCTGCACCAGTCGGTCGACGTAGGAGTATTGATTTCTCAGTAGCTTGTTAGCTGCTTCGAGCCGCTGCTTCTGCTCGCTTGCCTGCTTTGCGGCTCTCTTGTCTGCTTGCTCGGTGGACATTGATAACCTATCCGCCTCGGCACGTGCACGATTTAAGGCATCGGAGAGTACCCTGACGTGTTCCGCAGCGGTCTTAAATGCCGTGCCGCCTACTTGCGAGTTGTTCATTATATTTCGCCAGTAGGCAAGGCGTTTTTCAATCGCGTCTATGGACGTACCGCCAGTGCGCCCCGAAATGAAGTCGTTCTGCTTAGTCTTATTCTGACGCTGCTCGGCAATCTTGCGTTGACGCTCCAATTCGGCAGTCACCTGCTTCTCGCGCTCCAACGCATAATCCGCTGCTGTCTTGGTGATTTGGTTAATCTCACGGACAATAGCCAAACGTCTATCCGCATCTTGCATCTGCTCATTGCGCAAATTGGGGCTGGTGTTGCCGTTAGCTATGAACATATTGCGCTCGTTCATACGTGCATCAACGTCCGCCATTTCCTTTCGCAGGTTGGTGAGTTGGGCAACCTGACTTTCAGTTTGTCCGTGGGATAGCCCCTTGAACGCTTCCTGCTGAAAGTCGCGCATACGAGCGGTAGCCTTGTCAAGTTCAGCCGTCAGTCGGGCTATCTCAGACGCTGCCTTATTCCAGCCCATATCACCAACTCGCAATCCTTGGATTAGCGACTGGTAAGCCTGCAATTTGTCGTTGACAAGTTGCATACGTTGCTCGTTGGCGGCAAACACTTGTCGCATCTCCTCAACGTGCCGCTTGCGCTTCTGCTCTGTGGCAATCAAGCGTTGCAATTCGGCTTCCTCCTCGGCAAGTTTGCGCTTGTGCTGCTCCTCGGCTTGGTCTAAGGTGACAATCAACTTAGCCTGCTCTTGCAGGGCGTTGTTGCGCTTATCCATTTGCGCCACGGCAATGGCGGTGAGGTTTCCCTCGCTATCGTAAGCCCGACCTGCTGCACGCAGGCGGTTGAACTGCTCCTCTGCTTCTGCAATGGTAGCCCTCAACCTGCGAAATTCTTCCGCTTGTCTTGTCAGCGTTGCGTCACCTAACCCTGCAAATGCCTTTTGGTTGTAGTCTGCCAATCGGGCGTTAATCTGCTCAATCTCATTCTGCAATTTGCGCACGGCTAACGCTTCCTGCTCCCATACTGACGTGTGGGCGTTCAGCGATTGCAGTTTGGATTGATGTTCCGCGAGCTTAGCGTTGAGTTCATTGAGTGAGCCGATAGTGTGCTTTACTCCCTCAATTGCCTGCTGCAACTCATTCAGCCCCGCCTTGGACTTCTGCAAGTCATCGGCAAATTTGGCGAAGTTCGCATCGGCGGGTTTGAGATTATTCAGCTCCTGCTGCAAGGCGGAAATCTTGGACTGATACTCCGTGATTGTTTGTGGGTTGAGGTTGAGGTTGGCTTGGTGGGTGTCTATTGCTGCCTGCTTCGCCAACGTGTCGTTGTACGCCTTTTGAGCGTCGTCAGCGGTGCGCAACACTTCCGCCATACGCTGCATAGCGTCAGCCCTTTGTCGCGCATTCTCAACGCCCTCTGAGGTTAGCCCACCATTTGCATCATACAACTGCTTATTCGCATTGAGTTTGTTTTGGGCAATATCCAATTGCTCAATCTCTTGGCGGATTTTATGGAGTGCTGCAACTTGGTCAAGGCGTTGGTCTCCCAAGCCCAAAAACGCAGGTTGCTTGTAGTCGTTCGCCCATTGCTGCGCCTTTTTCATCTGTTGGCTCGCGGTGGCTATTGCGTCCGCCAACTGGTGCCACTGCTCCGTGCCTATGGTCGTTTGGTTGAGCGCGTTGCGGAGGTTGGAAACCACATTGCTCATATTGCCCATAGTCGCGGCGACATTCAATAACGACGCTTCCCAATTGCGCAAAGCGTCCGCCTGCGCCAATGCAGCGTCCCATTGCTTCTTCAACGCAGTCAGACGTTCCAGTTCAGCCTGCGCCTTGACCATTTCCTCCGAACCATAATCAAGCGACTTCATAGACGCGCGCAGTGACTTCATCTTCGCGTCAATGTCGTTGAAAGAGTTCTCGGGCATAGCCAAAATCATATCCTGATTGGGCAACTTTATTTCCGCTTTTAATGCCTTGATTTTGGCGGTCAGCTCGTCAACGGCGCGCTTCTCATTCTCCCACGTTGGGTTAGACGCTCCGTCTATCGTGCGCGGTGCTTCCGCCAACAACTTGTTGCGTATTTTCAGCTGCTCGTTGAGTACCGCAAGGCTATCCGTCTTGTCGCGCAATTTCGCCAAATCATCGTCGCTCACACCGTCAGTGGGCATTGTCGACTTCTTCACCGAGGCAGCGGTCGCTTCTGCCGCCTTGCTCACCTCGTTGAACTTGGATAACAGATTTTCCACCATTCGCGATAAATTGCCCGTGTCGGGATTTATCGCAACACCACGGCGCACCATATCATCGAATGATTTGCGCATATCATCAAGTTGACGCTGCACTGAGCTGGTGTCAATATCCGTGCCAACATTGACTTTCAGCGGGCGGGCGTTTATCGCCTTTTCCAGTTTGCTCAGTACCGCAGGAATATCCGCTATCGCCTTGTCTACGCCTGCTTCAAGGTCAAACTGCACTGGGAAATGCAAAGAGCTATTTTCATCCATTGTTCTTCTTGGGTTTAAGTTCGTTAATCAATGATTTCTGCAAATCATCAACGCTGTCTTGCTCCTCTCGCACTATGTTGGGCTTATCCTTGCCAAATCCAAATTTATTCATCAAATTGTTAATTTCCTCTGCGGAACGCAATTTGATAACCACCTTTTTCTTCGGCTCGGTGTAGTCATAATCGTAATACGACTTGTCTACCAACATTAGGGTTATTTGGTTCTCTGTATCAAGATACCAGTATTTGAGCCACGCCCATAGCCCGAAGTTGCCGTAGATAGCCTTTAAACGCTCGTTGTCCGATGATGATTGCAGGAATGAATTTACTTGCGCTCCTCCTCTTTCTTCGTAGCGTCCTCTTTTACCTGCTGCGAAGCACTTTCCATTCTTTTCAGCGTCTGATTGACACTGTCGCCAATTGGTTTCATAGAAAGCGCGAGTTGAAGTTCGGTAACGCCCCAATTGGCTGAACAAAAATTTATCTCCTGACGATTTACGCCTGCATTGTTGATTTGGGCGGTATGTTCCTCGCCACGGAGCATTAACTTCTTCCACGTCCAGTAGAATAGCCACGGCATAAAGATAGCCTTGTTGTTCAGGAGGTAGTACGCAGCAGTTTTGGCGTGGAGTACGTCCAGTTTGCGCTGTATCTTCTTGGCCTGCTTGGCACTTGTGGCGGTTTTCTGCTTGCCACTAAGGAAGTATGCGTCAATTTCAAGTGAGCGTATTCTTGCACGTACCATTTTGCTGATTTGTTTGACGGAATACTTCACTCCGTCAACAACCATTCTGCGAGGGTATGCTTGGAGAATTTCTTCCTCAATCTGTGCCATTTTGGCTATCTCCTCCGCTGTTAATTCTCGGGGGGCTTTGGGGTCGCTTTGGGTCATATTTGATGTTTTGGGGTTAAACAAAAGGGCAGTGGGCTGTTACCCACCGCCCTTTGGGTGAAAATTATTCTACACGCTTTACTTTGCGCCTGCTTCGGGGAGTGATGCGGCTGACGGTACGCTACCGTTGGGGAATGGAGTTCTGATGAACGAACCGCCGTCCCACCACAGCAGAGCAAAAGAGCCATACACCTCGTAGCCGTCAACCGACAACGCTTTCACCGACAAGTGAGCCACCAACATTCCGTCAACCATCTTGATATTGGAGTTGATTAATGCGCGGTAGATAAGCAATGCCTCGGTTTCCGTTTCGTCAACAATAAGCATTGGCCGAATGAACGTCTTGGTGGCATACATACTCATCGAGCCTGTTGGGGTTGCATTGTTTTCTGCAACAAGTCCGTCGACGAAATCACATATTCCGTCATAGAATTGCCAATTTATCGGCAGGCACACGTCACATTCAAAGCCGAAGTGACCCTCCTGCTCAACGCACGTGTGGACGATGCGACCGCGCATATCGCGGATTTCCTTGATAGTATTGGCTTCACTCGCGTCAGCGGTTGAGCCGTTGAGGATTTGACCAAGCGCATCAAACCCTGCACGCAAAACCATATCGTAGCACACCGCTTCGTTTTCGTAATTTGTGTTTTCCTCAACACTGTCCACGTATCGACCTAACGCAATCACGCTTTGTCCGTGGAAGAACTTCTCCGCCCCAGTGGGCATATTTTGCACAACAAGAGATTGTCCCATGTGTCTGTTTGTATTTAATGGAGGGGAGTAACGTCCCCTCCGTAGTTAAACGTTAGTTACTTGCCGCTGATGAACATCACCGTGCCGAGGTCTTCGCCCTTGTCAATGTGTTCCGCAGTTACGGAAAGCTTGATAGCCCAAACGCCATCATCGAGGGTGAGAGAGGACGCAATGCTCGCCTTTGGGAGGAACATCGTCTTATTTTTGCTCTCGTTGATGACGGCAATGGGAGCGGTGAACACAGGGAACGTGGTGATTTTGGTAGCCTTGTCAAGCGTCTTATCAGTACCAAGCAGGTTGGCAACCGCGAGGGTGGTGACTTTCTTGCCACCAAAGAACTTTTCAAGGGCTTCTTGACTGGTGGTAAGCAATACACACTCAAAGCCAACAGAACCCTTGGTTTCAACGCATACGTGGATTACGTCACCTTGTTCGTTGGTGATTTTTTTGAGCGAGGTGGCTTCACCAGTGGGGGAGGTTGAGCCATTCTTGATTGAGCCAACCGAATAGCCAGTAGCGGTCAGGGTCGCAAAGGTGGCGGCTGAATAGTTGATGTTGGAACTTGCGTCACCAAACAGCACTATGTCCGCTTGTCCGTGGAATACTTCGGATAGAGCGAGGGGGGTTGAAATAGCCATTTTATTTTAGTGTTTATGGTTAATACTTTTCTTCCCATTCCACATTGAATATCGTTGTGGAATAGTTCGTTGACATATTGGTGGTAGTGGGGGTTATCGGTTTTTTCAAGTCAAACTTGTAGAAAAATTGACCGCCAAACTTATGGTCTACCAACGCCTGCACTTGGTCAACAACTTGCTGAACACGCTTAGTATTCACCGCCTTGTTGGGCAGGAGCTTAACGTTGATTATCAATGCAATGCTTCCGTGGAAACACCCTATCGGAGTGGTGCGGCTTTTGATTACACCATTCATCAATACACGCATATACTCATCACCCAACTTTTTGTCGGGCATAGTGCCTTGATGAAAGCAGCGTATCGGATATTCCCCCTTGTGAGTATCGCGAATGTTCACAAGGTTATCCAATAATTCTGCTAATGATATGTCAGGGGTTAGTTCAGAAAGCTTCATCGCACTTCAATCTCCATTATGTCTAAGTAAGCCAAAATTTCTCGTATCAATTCTTCTTCAAGCCGCTCAAAATATCCTACGCCGTGCGGCTCAATGCCATCTGCCTTGCACTCGCAGCCGAGAGAGTTCACCTTGTCAGCATATGGGACAGCAGAAAACAACACTACCCATACGCCATCGGTGTATTTTGTAGAACCCTCGGCTACGGCTTTTTGGAACCATTCTTCGCCAACTATGTTAGTAATCTCATTGCCAACGTGCTGCTTCTTTGTCGCAATGGGGAATGGCTTGTAATCCTCCATTCTTCCATTGTAGTAGACGGCTACACCAGTGGCATCTCGCATATTACCAGTATATATCGGGTAATCATCTGTGCCTGTTGGTGCGTGCCACCATTTGTCAATCTTGTCAGCAATGGCTTCCGCGGCTTTCGTAGCCACTTCATAAAGCTTCTTGCCGACTTGATTTTGGGCAAATTGGCGGAGCATACGCTCCATTATTTGGGCATTACTGCTCATAGGTGGGGGTTACATCTAACCGAATGTATTCCGTGCCGCTCAGGGGCATTTGAACCTTGCGCACTTCGTGGATATTACCACGGAATATCTTGCCACTCAAATCGGTAATCTCAATTATGTCATCTACCTCAATGTCAACGCCTACCAGTTGAATGAACACCACGTTGGAATACACTACCAACGCATTTGGTTGGCGCGTCCTATCCTTGGTGAGCATGCACGACCCTTGATATATTGGCTGCTGTTCGACCATTGAGCCGTTATCATCAACCAATACCTCCCCACTGGGGCGGTATATCGTGCAGGTGTCGTTGAATTGAATTAATTCCATAACTGACTACGAGTTTAGTGGCGCAAAATGTCCGCGTTAAACATTCCGCCTTGGTCGTGGAAATTATCCTCTATGTCACACCCTAAGGCAAGACGCAGGTTATCGGCTTTCTTTCGCCAATATTCCCTATCGGCTTGGGTTACAATAACCCCACCAATGGAGGAACGAATATCCCCGACCTGCTCGGAACGTGAGCCACCGCTAAGCACCCCACTGGCGGAATAGAACATAGTAGATACCGCATATTGCAGCGACTTGACAAAACACTCATCATCGCTGTTATCCTCAATCTTAGCATTGAGAGGCAAAGATTGTAGGGGAGTGGGGCGTGCAAATATAGGGCTTAGTGCCGCATACTCCAACACGTCCTTGTCCCACGGATAACCTGCAATGGTCGCTTTAAGCCAACTTTCTACGTTCATATCCCTTATCCAGTTTAGACGGTAGTGGCGGGCTTGATACCGTTGATATAGTACATATCACGAGGGCGGTTAGGCACGGCAAGAGCAGTGAGTTCAGAACGCCATTCTTGGGTGCGAGTGCGAGCGTCGTAGAGATACTCGATAATACCGCGACCGTCAAAAATGTTAGCAGCAATAGCCGAGCCGTCAGGACGTAAAGCCTGAACGCACTTGATAGTGCCAATGATGCCAGTGGGGCGAACCAGTACCACTTCCTCATCAAAAGCAGAGAGCAGCTTGCGCTCGTATTCCTTAGTGGTGGTGTTCAGTTTCTCTACACCGCACTGGGTCTTGTTGAAGATAACCGCATCGGCTTCAATGTACTGCTTGAATACCTCTTTCTGCACTTCGAGTGCCAGACCACGACCAACGGCAACGGCATTTTCGTCGTTGGATTTGGTGTAGCGCAGGCCAATGCCTGATGACGCATAGCCAAGAGCACGAAGCACAGCAGAGTGCTTGGTCAGGCGGTAGAAGTACTTCTCGGAGATTTCAACGCAAACATTCTGATAGCCGCCAGCTTTCATACGCACTTCGCGTACGAAATCGCGAATATCATCAAGGGGGTTTGAGTTGGGCACTTCGGTGAGAGCACCTGCGGTGTCCTTGGTAAACCAGTCCTTGTTGACCTTATTCTCGGTGGGTACATTGGCAGTGAAAGTCACGCCCTTGATACCGCGAGGGTTGTTGGTGTCGTCAAGGGTCAGAACACCCTTAGACTTCATCTGACCTACCTGATAGTTCAGCGAGTTCTTGTGGGCGTTGGGAATGTCCGCAAGAGTGGTGAACAGATACTTGGCAAGATAGCTCTTGACTTCTTCGGCGGGGTTAACGTTCTTGAACGCAGCAACAGAGAGAATATTGTTGAGAACAATAAGCTCCTTGCGGTAATCATTCTCGCCACGCACAATGCTGAACTTCTGACGGGGAATGGTGCCAGTCAGTTTGCGCAGCTTGGCGGACTTGCCAGTGGGAAGTGCAGGCGAGTTAAGGTCGGTGTAGGTCGCCATAACCTCAACTTGCTGCTCGGCTTCCAGTTGCTCGTAGGTGAAGTTCAGTTGTGGTTCGTCCCATACAAAGCCCTCGATATTCAGTTCCTGACTTTCAAGGGGGGAAAGCACCTGCTTGTAGTACGCATCAAACACCTTTGCGGAGTTGATGCCAAAAGTTGACATTACATTGTCAAGACCAATAAATCTTTCCATTGCCTATTACTCCGTAACAAAAGTGACACCTTGGATAGCTTTTTTTTGAGCAGCCGTGAGAGTGGCTTCGGCTAAGCTTTCATTCATCATACCCTTAGTCACAATGGTAAGGGTGCAACCATTTTCGCCTACAATAGCGTCCTCGTAGGTCACGCCAATGGGGGAGGTGGCCGCAGCTCCCATTTTGGTCACTTGGCCAACTTTACCTACCTCAACAGGAGTGCCAGCAGGGATTTTCTTGCCGACGGTGTTGGTAGCATCTTTGGCTACGTATCCGCCAGCAGGGTAAAATTCGTCCACCTTTGGGAAGATAGCCACACTGGCTACGGGGACGTTTACCACGCTCGCATCAAACGAGTTTCCGTACTTTAATCTCATTGCTTAGTTCGGATTTGGGTTTTACTTGTTACTACTCTCTTTCGGCAACAGACCCGCCTCTTGCAGCTTTTTCACTTGGTCGGCAAAGTCAACCTCGGCTTCTCCACCGCCACTACCCTCAAAGGGCTTGGTGGTATCAACGCCTTTGCGACCTACCATTTTAGTGAAATAAGACATTGCCTTTTCGTTGAGTTGCTCGGCAGTCCAAGACTTACCAGTCGCTTCGTAAAGTTCACTCGCGCGTTCCCACGCATCGGTGGCTTCTTCGGAGTATCGCTTGACATACTCATTGCCTTTGAACTTTGCTTTCGCGTCTTTAACAGCAGACTTGGTTTGCTGTTCAGCCTTAAACCCGCTCAAATCATCACTGATTGGCTTAACGGCTGCGGCAACAGCGTCCGCAATCATCTTAGCCAAATCGGCATTGTCTTGCTTTGGAGTTGGTTTGTTGTCGCTTTCAGACTGTTCTACGGCAGGCTCGGCTTCCTTGTTGGGCTTCTGTTTGCTTTGCGCTTCCAAGGTGCGAAGTCTATCGTTAACACTCTGATAGGATTTCAGAAGATTGAGCGTGTTTTCGCTGTTCACGAACCCACTAATCTCGCTTTCGTCCTTGATGAAAGTTTCTACGGAAGAGGCTACCCTTTCAAATACCTCATCATTCAGCCCCAAGTTCTTGTGCCCTTGTTGCAATGCTTCCTTGATTTTGTTCCTCATAAACATCTGTTTGTTAAAAAAAACTGGACTGCCCTTTGGAGAGATGCCTGCGCTGGGAGGAAGCGTGGGGGTGGGGACGCATACACTCACCATTGGGCAGCCCAATAATCTACTAATCGCCGCAAATTTACAAAATTAAATTGTAACTTCAAAATTTTTTCGTAACTTTGTGCATATTTTTATGTTACATTATAAATTTATGTTTTTCAGCGTCAAAAATAACCCAAATTTGCCACCACTTTACCCCAAGGTGGAGCGGCAACTACCCACCGCCAAAGATAAAGGCTTTGACAAGGTGGGCGGATATACCTTGCGCGAAAAAACAGACCTAATGCCGCAGCCTGGGTTGCAGGAAGCGTTCTGCGCTTGCGAAAGCAACCTCATATTCCTTTGCGGTGCGGCGACTATGGGCAAAACATACGGTATGTACCTCAAAACGCTTTACGGCATAGACAAACAAGGATTTACCTCTCGTATGGTGTCTACACGCTTGCAGGATAGCAAGAAAGGCACGTCTATGTTCCGTGATGCAATGGAGGTGTGCGGTACATTCGCAGGTTGTGAGTGCAGCGCGTCAGACTACCCAACGTTTTCGTGGTCGCAATGGAACTCCAACTTGCAACTAATACATATCAACTTCAATGTTGATAACCCACCCGAGTGGAGCGAGTTTAAGGAGTATATCAAGAAGCAACAATGCTCATTGATGCAGATAGACGAAGCGACCAACGCCAAGGAAAAGGCGATTACGTATATGTTCTCGCGCAACCGCGACAGTTCGGGTATGACTATCCAAATGGTATTATCGTTCAACCCCGAACACGACCATTTCACCACCTCAATTCTCCGCAACGCAGGCTATCTGACCGATGATTGGTTTTTTGATATGAAGATGAATGGTGCGACCCGATACTTCTATATGAAAGGCGATGGTTTCTCAGATGCAATTTGGGGGGACAGTCCCGAAGAAGTATGTCGCCACGCAGGTATTGAAATATCCGATGGCGACAGAGCAGCAGGTTTATCCGAAGTGGATATGGTCAAGTCATTCACTGCATTTACTGGAGAAGCGTCCGACAACCGCAAGCTCGTCGCAGCCACTGGCGGTCAGTCGGTAGCCAACCTCCACGCAGTAGGCGCAACTCAACGCAACGTCTTGAAAGGTGCATATTTTGGTGCGTTGGAAAACACCGTAACCAATGTGAGCCGTGAGATGATACACCAATTGTGGGAAAACCCCACCAATGATGATATGAATATGTACCTCACTGGCGACATATCGTTGGGTAAGAAAACGTCAGACAATTGCCCATTCATAGTGTGGCGCGGATTGGAAGTGGTTGATATTTGCCTTTACCAAAGCGGTGAGCCGATTGTTGACTTCATAGAGCGTACTCTTAACCGCTACAATATTCCAATCTGCAACTTTGCATACGATGCTACTGGCGTAGGCGGATTGCTGGAACAGCATTTGAAGCAGGGCGCAATAGGCGTAACAGCAAACAGGCGTTGTCTGCAAGAATATGACCAACACGGCAACCCAATTTTGGTAGACGAGTACTTCAACCTGCGCAGTCAGTTACTTGGCAAGTTGGAAGCACTATTCAAGCGTGGTGAGATAACTATGGGTGTACCTAAAACACTGCGCCTGAACTACGGCAAAGGAGATACAACTCGCTCACTGGTGGATATTCTATTTGATGAAATGAACGTATTCATCACCACTTCGCGCAACAAAAAAATATACTATCGTTCTAAGGACGAATATAGAGTAAAGTTCAAATCCTCCCCCGACTTAATGGACGCTATATCATTGCGCATGATATTTGAGTTAGACACACGTCAACGCAAGCAACCGAAAGCGGAGGTGCAAGATGATGCGTATGACGCATTGTTCCAAAGCTATGGTGGCAAGCGAATGGGAGTAGGTTACTGGTAAAATTACTTATACAAGATATGAAGATTTCAGAATTACTACAAAAACCTTACTGGTATCGCCGTCTTAACAATGACTGCGACAGCGTAATACTACCAACCAGTACGAGGGGGTATGTGGAAACCCCTCACTATGACGGAGTAAAACGCAGGGCTATGACTTCCGATGACTTCCTAAACGAGTTGTATCCCTCCGCCCACAATATCAACTCCCGATATTATTCCACTCGCCCTATCAAGGAGTTGGTGGAAACCGAGATTGATGTTGAGGTCAACGGAGAGATTGTCAAGAAGAAAATCAAGGAGTGGCGCGTGGTTGATTTCGCAAGCATGGAAACAGTCCGCCTCGGGCTGCAATACCGCTTCGCCCTCTCCAAAGCGTCCTATTTTGCCGCCAACGGCTTCAATATAACCAACGAAACGGAAGATGATGAACGCTACAACACGCTCCTTTCTTGGCGCGACGTGGCAGGCTTGGACGTTGGTTTCTTGGAGGTCGTCAAGTCCTGCTTTATGACTGGTGACGGTGCATTGTACCTCTATCAACACGGCAACACAATTGAGTATCGTGTATTCTCCACTCTCAATGGTGACAGGCTCTATCATAGCCTTGATGAAAATCGTAATCCAGTAGTTGCTCGCGAGTACACGCTCAATGGTCGACACGCTGTGGATATCTTCCGCACTGGCTCGGTGGAAACATGGGTGCAAAGCGTAGGCGACAACAAGAATGACGACGCGGCTCGCACGTGGTGGGCTAAGGTTAAAAACTGGTTTAAGAGTGCCGATTTCGCAACGAGCGAAGACGGGTATATCCGCACCTCTCTCACCAACTCTCAAACGTATCTCAACCAATGTGTATACTTCCGTATCGATGACGTGGTTTGGGGTATTGCGCAAGATGATATTGAGGGGCTGGAACGCTCTATGTCCTACATTGCTGAGGAAACCAAGAATATGGCGTTCCCCGATATGTTCGTCAAGGCAACCAAGATTGAAAGCCTGCCCCCTATGGGCGCACACGGACGCACGTGGGCGGTGCGCGGCAATGTAGACGATATTAAGGCTGCCGACGTAAAGGCTATAACCAAGCCCGATATGTCGAATATCGCTATCGTCGACAGCAAGAACCGATTTGATAGCATTATGCGCTCAACGCTAAGCGTATTCGTAGACCCCGAGTTGGTCAAATCTGCTGACCTTAGCGGTGCTGCTATCAAAATACTCTACGGACCTGAAATTCAGTTCGCGCAGATGATGTGGACTAAGTTCTACCACCCCCTGAAAGACCTCGTGGAGGTGCTGAAAGCTCTTGTAGCCAAGATAGAGAATGACGGAGAGTATACCAATCTCCGCACAAGCATTTGGCAGGAACTCTATCTTCCCGAAGATAAATCCTCCAACCTGAAAATGGAGTTAGACCAAGTATATGCTCGCGTGAAGTCACGCAAGGCGGTTATGGCCGACCTCAACAATGGGCACCGAGGTGACTATGACCAAATCATCAAGGAGTGGCTCACCGAAATGGAGATTAAATCCAAATTCAAAAACGCAGGGGTGGAAGAAGAACCACAACCCGATGCAACCACGCCACCTGACACGCCAAAGATTGATAACAACTCGCTCGGCAAAAGCATAGCCGACTAAAATTTAAGCCGCCTTGTCCTCACGGATTTGGCGGCTTCACTCATAAAAATACTCAACACTTATGCCATACTCTTGGCGGAGAGTTATTTCTTGTTAGAAAGGCATGTCGCTTTCATTTTCCTGCACTGGTGCAGGCGCAGGTGCAGGTGCATAGTTAACAGTAGGTGCAGGAGCAGGTGGCGGCGGTACTGGTGCAGCAGCTCCTACGAGTTCCCACTTCCAACACTCAACAGTGGTGTACCACTTGCCGTTGAACTCTCGGCTCGTAACGTCAACGTAGAATTTGACATTCGAGCCAATCGGGAGCGAGGTGAAACTATCGGCTTGTTGCAGGGTGCAGAGTGCAACCTGCTTGGGGTACCTATCACCGTACTCCACGATGATAGTGCCCTTTTTCCATTCTTTGCCTGCGGCACTTACGCCGCTCTCTAAGGGCAATGCTTTAACTACTTTCGCAATTAATTCCATATTTGTTATTTATTATTTGGTTGTTTATCGGCTACAAGCCCAAATATATTTCGGGCAGGCACAACGTCCACGTATCGCGCGCCGTCACCTTGGTAGCATATTGCATAGTATGTGCCAAAGAAGTTATCACGCTGCTGCTTGACGTAGCCTATGCGGTGACGCATGGTAAAACCATCGCGAACCATATACTCCACTCGGTCGTTGTATCTATACTTGACTTCCATTGTTCCTCTTTATTATCTCGTTTAAATCTACATTGTTCTTCTTGTCTATCTTATCGATGATTTCCTGCGGCACGTCCAGTAGGCTGGTCGGGTTGTACTCAAACCCATTCTCCTTGGCACATTGCAATGCCTTGCAGTAGTTGCAGCCGTTTATCATCTCTAAGTTGGTTATTGCACTTTCGCAATACAACCTATACGCGCACTCTGACTTGCACCTCGCAGGAAGATAGCGCACAGGCGGCAATACCTTGTCCTCCTCCTCTTTGAGTATGTTGAGCCTCTTGAATATCTCGGTTATGGTTTTCAGCGTGTCGGGGTCAACGTCCCTGCTCTCAGCAAGTTCTATTGCCCTTTTTAGAAGTTTGGTCAACGCCTTTTCCTTGCGAGCGTCGGTTATCTCTACCACACGCTCGTAGCCGCTATCAGTGCCGCCACAAAACTCTTGCAAAGTCTGTTTGTATGCGTCAATATACTTGACGTGTTCAGCGTGTGCAAAATACTCCTTGCACTTGGCTTTACCCCTATCGGTCAACTTGCCGTTGCTATACGCATACTCGGGATAGAAGCGAGCAAATGCACCCTCCTTGCTTACACGAAACAACACAAAGTAGGTCAGCAAATCCATATCATCTTTGCTGCCTATCTTGAATGTGCCGTTTGGTCGCAATGGTATTTCCATTATAACAATTTGGTTATGGTAAATTCTATTCGGGGGTTGATTTTGTCTATGAACTTGCGAGCGTGTATCTCCGCACACAACCTGTCGTTGGTTATAACCTTGCACACCTGCATACAATCCAACAGTACTTTGAGGGAGTTGTCTAAGTCGGCTCTGTCGCTCTGAAAGTACACGTCCACGTCCAACTTAAAGCGAGTGTCGATATTTGCGTCACGGAGTGGACATTGCATAAAGAACCGCTGTTCGTATTCTTTCAATGCCTTGCCTTTCGCCAGTGAGCCGTGTCCGTGGATAGTCACTACTCGGTACTGGTTAGCCTTGCTCGGGCATTGTCCAGTGATTACTACATTATCCGTTGTCATACTCACCTATTCGTTTTAAGGATTTTTTGGAGTTCATCATACGCTTCCGTTTCCGTTAGGGGCACACAGACTTCCTCCGTAGGATTAAACCCATAGCCAGTGCGCAAAAATCGCGAAACAAACACATACGTGCCGTCGTCGCTGACATTCTCAACTCTCGCCAAGCCATACGAGGTGCGAACCCAGTCGCCTACTCGTAATTCATTGAACTCCTTAGCGCGCTGTTCACGCACTCTCCGTTCTTGTTCTATCTGTCTTGCTAATGCGTATGGCATTTTATTAGAAAATTGCGCCCCTTACGAAAATCTATATAAGCGCGGGTGTTAGACTTCGTTCGGGACGCAAATATTTTAACCAATATAAATCAAGCACACACCCATATGCTCTGCACGAAAAGATGACGCAAAGGTACAAATATTTATCCAATTATCCAAAAATTTTTGAAGTATAATTTTAATTTTGTATCTTTGCAGCGATAGTTTAAGATGGGTATTTAGTTTTTTCCCTTCTGCCAATCAAGCCGTGAGGCTCGGTTGGCAGTTTTTGTTTCACTTCAATCAGTAGCACTCGCGACCTATTCATCGTGTCGGCATCAATGCCCCTATCCAAGCACACATTCTCCCAGTAACGCCAAAATACGTCCACGTTTGCCCCATTGCCATATAAGCTCTTGACGAGAAACGTAAACGCCTGTGTATTTACTGCAATCTTACTCTTGCGCAGCAGCACGTAGTCGTGGCGTACCCAATCGCGCAGACCCATAAACACTAAATCAGCCCCATTAGCAGCCTGCTGCAATCCGACATTGAAATATTCGCCAATAGGAACAAGCGCATACGGCTTATTTAACATTGGCGGCAACATATTTATGACAATTTCTTTGGTTTTCTTAGACATTTTGTTTAACTTTGTGGTCATAATGTCACTGTCATAATTTGTTGAAATTAGTTTGTAGAACCCTGCTGCCTGTGATAGGTCGCAGGGTTATTCTTTGTAAAACTCGTTTCTACGCAGTGCTTGATTTAGCATAAGGATATATCTGCGGTAGTACACTTCGGGGATTACACGCCTACGTGGGTTCTGTATTGGGTTGAGAAATTTGCCGTCCTTGACAAATCGCTCAAAATCCGCCAAGCAGTTTCCGTCGCGATACATTGCCGCCTCGACCTCCTCGCGAATATCGAGCATAAAGTCCCGCGCATCTACACGCTTCAAACCCTTTTCAGTCCACCGAACCCTAACACTGGCTTTGTTGTCCAGTAACGGCAAATTGCCCGATTTGGGGTGGCGAATATAGTCCCTAATGCCCTTGCGGTACATCTGCAAGCATGCAACCAAAAACACCGAGTACACACTCGCCGTATAGCAATACACCTTGTCGATAATCTTGCGTATGCCGTTCTTTATTTTCAGTTCCTCGCGAGCAACGCGCTCAACGCGACCGCTGAATGTATGCGCGTCATACACCTGTTCCTCGTTCAGCAGTCCAAAGAACCCAGGCTCACTCGTGCTGCTGAGATATTCCAAGCACGCCCCCTCATCATTGGTTTCAATCTGGGCAAAAGCGTGCTTAATCCCGAGCTTGTACATATGCGTACACACTCGGAACATCAACAGCCCCTCCTCTCGGGTGATTAATATATGTTCTCCCATTTGCCCTCCTTGTCTATTTCGTTAGCAATCTCCTCCCATTCTCCCGATATGCGCTTCTTGCCCTCCTCATCAGCCTCTGCGTAGCTGTTCATCTCCTGTATAAACGCCTGTGCAGCCTGCTCTTGCTCCTCTGTGACCTCCATAGCTGCTTTCTGAGCCTCCGTTTCCCAGTCGGCGAACAATTGTTCCAACGCTGCCGAGTGAGCGCGAAAATACGCCTCATTCTGCACTATGTTGGTCGCCAGTGTGTAGCAATGCATAGCATAGCCGAGCAGTTGGTCTAAATCCTGCCGCTTGTATGCCGTCAGGAGATACCCAAAGGTATACGTACCACCTGCTATCATCATACCCCAGTTGTCACTGGTGGTGCCAATCATAAGTCGGCTTTTCTTGACATCTATCGGGTCAATGTAAATCTTGAATGTAAACGCCCCCAGTTCAAATTCATCAAAGGGCGCAGTGTTAAAATTTACCATAGTTATTTCGGTTTTTAGATATTGATAATTCGTATTGCTTTCGCCTCTATCTCCTCTGGTGTGTCGCCCTTGCCTAAGCAGTACATCGACACGCCCTTGACCTTGCGCTTGTTCTTGCCGCTGACAAACCCTGCACGCAACAGAAACTTAGCTACCTGCTGCTTTCCGTGGCTCTCCAACCCCTCCGCCTGACAAAAGCGGAGGTAGTCCTCGTAAACATCGTTGAACGGCAGCCATTGGTTCTTGCCGATATTCACGTCCTCGGGTGCAATGTAGTAGCTATTCCGCCACCACGTGCGGATAGTGTTGTTCAGGTTCCTCGCCACTTCCAGTGCATACCTGCTTTCATCGCTGACGCTAATACGTCCTCCTTGGCTCATCAGTCGCCTATACCCCTCATACACCCAGTGGAAGATATACATTCGGCACTCAACCCTGCTCAACGTACTCAACAGCGTCGGGTCAGGCGCAATACGACCACCATATTTCCTCGGGTTGCTCTCAATGACCAACAACCGCTCAGCAAACCCCTCACTATCATCGCTGAACTTCGGAGGGAAATTAGTGCAGCATATCAACAGCGGTGGCTTAACCTTTACGTCATTATTGCGGAACTTCCTGCCTGCCATCACTCGACCACCACTGACAAATTCCTTAAACGCCCCACTGCTGAAATCCCTCTCATCAATGTCATTGCACAGATTGCATATCTTGCCATTCGTTTCAACCATATTGAACCCACTACCTGCCCCAAACCCAAACAGCTGCTGCAACGTGAAGTAAGTGAAATTCTCCTCACCCAAAGCCCTCTGTATAGCCGTAACCAACACACTCTTGCCATTACGCCCACCACCATACAAATAGCATATCTTCTCATACTGCACTACGTCCCTATCTACCAACATAGCTCCACAATGCTGCTGAAAATCCTCCCTAAACCCAGCAACATCAAACACCTCGCCCATAAACTTATCCCAACGTCTACAAGGGTTATCATCTACCCCATACTTGCAATCACTTACCTCCATAAGCGTAGCTATATCCATATACGGATATCCCATAATCAACCAAGGTCGATATTCCTTGCAGCTCTCAGTCAAAAACACTCCCTCCTCAACATCAAACACACCATTGCTAAACGCCACATATCGATGGTTAGGTACATACCTGTTCTCAATAGCACTACCCAACCCCTCCAACACACTGCTAACTATTATCCCCTTAGTGCGCTGAATATAAACCCGATTAACACCCAACCCAATAAACACCCTCGTAATTATCTCCCTCAATAACGCATCTCCATTATCAACCCTCTCATAAACCATTCCTCCCCATACATACAACTCACCATTATCCCCAACCAACAAATACCTATAACCACCACGATACAACAACCCCTCCCCAACCTCTATCAGCTGTCCTAAATACTTCTCCACATCTCTACTGCCCTGAGGCTTCCAACCTAATACCTCACTAACACCAACCCCATAAACCCTCTCGCATAACCCATTGGCTACACCAATCATCTCCCTAACTAAATACTCAATTGTACTCAATCTTATCATAAATATCAATTTTATTGCCACAAAGTTAAACATTTTATTCAAATTTTCCAAATCTATAAACATACCATCTACCCAAATAACAATCTATTAAAACGCTATAAACCACTTACTTAAACCGTACAAACAACACAAGTAGGTAGATGGTAGACGCATTTTCTCAAATTAGTCCTTTCTCTTATTCATATACATATAACTACACACCACACCACCCAAATTAAATATACTATCTACCTACTACATAACAAACACGCTATAAATCAGCACTTTACACCAAGGACGGTCAACAAAAGAAAAAATTTTTACCATCTACCCAAAAAACAATCCCAAAACAGTTACAAAATAGTTGCAATAACCCACATATTCCTGTAATAACAACCCTATTTTACACATAATCCTAAAATCACAAAAAAAATTTTTCAGAGTCGCAAATCCCGACTATACCCCCTCCCATCGCCTACCCCCTCCACCCTTTGCCAACTGCTTGATTATCTGTTAGTTACCGTTTAGCCGTGCTATTGTGTTGTACTTATCGGTGTAATGGTATGGTGGTGTAACTTTCTGACATCAAGGGGGTTATGTTGTGGGATTGGGTGCTTCCTCTCCTCTTTTAGCGTGTGGGATAACTCGGAGAACTTGTAACTAGTTAACTGTCATTGAATTGTCACTAAATTTTAACAAAAAAAGTTGCTAAAAAATTTGGTGTGGTTGGAAAAAATTCGTAACTTTGCAGTGGAAAAAAGAAAAACCACTTGCGCCCTTCTCGGGTTGGGTGGTTTAAGTAAAAAAATGAGAACTCCAAATTTAGTAAAAAAATGAGACAAAACCAAATTAAATCCGTGCTTTCTGAGGTGCTGTTTGCGCTGTCGGTGGTTCTGTTGGCTGCGTTCCTTGGGCTGTATGTTTCGGCTCTTTGGGTTCCTGCTGCTATGTGTTGGGCGTTGTTTGCGCTGTTCCTTGGCTTTGCTGCCTTTGTTGGTGGCATGTGTGTTAGTGAGCTGTGAACGATGAAAACTGCGCGCTTTACTGTTGAGTTGCTCTGCACTCTTGGCGGCCTGCTTATTGGCTCGGGCTTGCTGTGTGGTTGGTTCCTGCCTCTGCTGGGTGGTTCTACTGCCTTTGTTGACTGGTTCCTCTGTGCTGCCGTTACTGGCTTTATTCTGTTTGCTGTCGGTGCCACTGGTGCCGTTGTCCTCTCTGACTACGACAAAAACTAAGTACTAACTAAATACAAATAACTATGCTTTACTTTCCATTCAAAAATTATGGGGAATTCTGCGCAACTTATCAAGCGGAAAACCTCAACGGCGAAAAACGCCGCAAAAACGCCGTGGGGCTTACCCTGATGAAGTGGGTATTCGTAAACCGCGCTGGGCTTGAAAATACTGGGCTGTTCCGTTGGTCAAGGGTTAAGCGCGTCTCAACTAACGACTCCGCGCTAAGTGACCTGTGCCGCCTGCTCGGCTTGCCGTCCCTTTGGCAAAACGGTTCCCACATGCGACTGCCGAATAATCTGTTTGTGTGCGCTCCCGCTTATGTTGCACACGATGGAGAAGTCACCCCCGAGGGGGCCGAAGTGTTCGTGAGAAAGTCGGGCAAAATTCAGCTCGTCAAGTGGGGCAAAATAATTCTGAACGCCCTGCACTCCCTATCCCTGCCTGCGTCCCTGCCCGCCTCAGTGGTTAATCACGTGGCGGAGAAATTAACCGAACAATGCTCCGCGGCCGTGCTGAAAGATGCCGTCGCACTCCGAGTTGACGATGACTTCGCGGCCGCGTACTCGTCGGAGGCCTGCGGCGGTGTTGATTTCCACTCCTGTATGTGCGACGCAGGTTATTGGCCATTTTACCGCAACGCGGTAACTGCCAAGGTTGCCGCGTTGGTAGGTGCGGACGGCGCAATTAAAGCGCGTGCAATTCTCTGGCCGGAGGTGCACGGCTACACCGACCCCAACACCGGCGAAGGAAAAACGCTCCGAATGCTTGACCGCGTTTATTTTGCCGCAGAAAGATACGGAAAAATTCTCCTGAGCAAAGTAACCGCCGCGGGGCTGGTGGATATCTACAAGCCGATTGGTTGCGACTGCCGCCAAGCTACCAATATCCAAGCGGTTAACCCCGATACTCTGCCTGGGCTTATCCCGTGCCTCCTTTGGGTTAACTGCACTCTCAACGGCGGGAACGCAGTCAGCTACCAGGACACCTTCAAAGAGTACGACCCCGAGACAAACCGCGCAAGCGTTGAAGACGACGTAGACGAAACGGAGTATTTTGACCTTGGCACAACTTCGGGCGTATATCACCGATATTATGACGAATGGGCGAGGGAATACACCTCCGAAGACCTTGTGGCGGTATACTATCAAGATGCGCGATATATGACCGCCGAAAGCAACGCCGACGAATATTTCGTCAGGTGTTACGACGGTAATCTCTACCATCACCAAGAAGTCGCACTCTGCGCCGAGTGTGGCTGGCACTACCCGCAGGAAAAAACCCGCTATTTTTCGGGCTTAGGGGTGCACATCTGCACGGACTGCCTAGACAACGCCTAACACCCACGC
>QLIP01021638.1_pt1 | contig 27030 bp, 27 predicted proteins | sample 1769771 | NCBI WGS metagenome assembly QLIP01 (sample SAMN09428762, study PRJNA476227) | Gut metagenome, whole genome shotgun sequencing project. | isolation source: cecum | host: Rhizomys sinensis | place: China: Jinsha town of Minqing, Fujian Province | collected 2013-09-23 | reverse complement strand
CCATTCTAATCCCTGTTTTTTTCTTGTCAACTGGTTTTTTTGTGCGATTTTAAAATTTTCTCCCCAGCACCCCTTCCCCCTTTGTTTTTATTGGAAATTTCCACGGTAAAAAAAGATTTTTTTTGAAAATTTGAAGGGTTGACCGTGGAAAAAGAGAGAAAATAACAAAATGAAAAAAACCAGCCGAATTCCGCGCTTTTTTTGGCGCGACCTACCTTTATTGGAAAACGAATTCCTTTTGCCCGATTCCATTGCCCTGCACGCCTTGCGCGTCTTGCGTTTAACCAAAAACGATCCCCTTATTTTTTTTGACGGAAGCAACCAAGAATTTTGGGGGGAAATTATGGAAATCCAAAAAAAAAGCGCGCGCGTGAAAATCACCAAAACGCTCACCATTTCAAGAGAATCGCCTTTCAAAACCACCCTTCTTGTGCCCGTTTTGGGAAGCGAAAAAATGGATTACCTTTTGCAAAAGGCAACGGAATTGGGCGTTTTTGCTATTCAACCCACGAACTGTGCCTTGGGTTCTGTGCGCTTAAAAGAAGAGCAGATTTTGGCGCGCTATCAACATTGGAATGCTGTTCTCATCAGCGCTTGTGAGCAATGCGGGCGCAATGTTTTGCCAAAAATCCTTCCCTTTTTGTCTTTTGAAAAAGCGCTGAACATCGCGCCCATTGATTCTTTAAAAACCATTTTTTTGCCCCAAGGCGAAAAACATTTAAAGGATTTTCCCAAACCTTCTTCTCTTTTTCTTTTAACGGGCGCAGAGGGCGGATTTTCCAATGAAGAAATTTTATTTGCCCAAAAAGCGGGGTTTATTCCCACGCGTTTGGGAGAGCGCATTTTGCGTGCGGAAACCGCGCCCATTGCCGCATTATCTGCCGCCCAAACTTTGTGGGGCGATTTTTAATCTTTTAAAATTTTCCACGGTCAAGCTGAAATTTTTTTGAAATTGACCGTGGAAAAGTTAAAAAAAATTAAAAAATTTTAAAAATTTATTTAAGAATTTGTTACATTTTTTATCATTCTTTTTACCCTTGCCCTTTTAAACTCTCGCAAATTTTATTTTCTTGGAGAACACTGTGAAAAAAACCTTATTCGTCTTATTTTTAATCCCGTTTGTTTTATGGACGCTGGTAGGCGTGCCCGGGATTGTGGAAAACCCGGGATTTTGGACTTACCGCAACAGCATTGTGATGCTTTCCGGCATTTTAACGCTCCTGTGGATGGGCTTGGCGGTGCTTCTTGCCACGCGCGCAAGCTATTTAGAAGAAAAAATCGGCGGGTTGGATAAAATGTATTTCCTCCACAAGTGGATTGGCATTGGCGCGGGCGTTTTTGTATTCATCCACTGGTTGGCTGAACAAGGCGTGAAAAAAGCGGGCAAATGGGGCTTATTTCAATTTCCGCCAAGGGTCAGAGGCCCGAAACCAGAAATGTCCGAATGGTGGGCAACAATGCGCGAAATCGGCTCATTTTTGGGCGAATGGGCGGGTTATATCGCCTTTGCCTTGGTTTTGATTGCGCTCATCAAGCGCTTTTCTTACCGCTCGTTTCGCATCACCCACAAAATCTTTCCCGTGATTTTCTTAATGGGCGCATTCCACGGTTTGGTGTATATGCCCGATCATTACTGGACTTCCCCCATTGCGTGGCTTACCGCAGTGGTAAGCGCTGTGGCAATCGTGGTTTCTTTATGGATTTTGGCGGGGAAATTGGGGAAGAACAAACAAACCCAAGCCACCATCCAAAGCATTGAAAAAGGACAAGACGGCACGCTTTCTGTGACGGTTCGCGCTGAAAACTGGGCGGGTCACCAAGCCGGACAATTTTTGTTCATCCATTTTGGGGATAAGATGGAAGGCGCGCACCCTTTTACCATCGCCAGCGCGTGGAATAAGGATGAAAAAACCCTGCGTTTGGGCATTAAACCTTTGGGCGATTACACCAAGCAATTGAGCACCCTCATTCAAGCGGGGCAAAGTGTGCGTTTGGAAGGTCCTTACGGTGATTTTCAATTTGCAGATTCTACTGATCCCCAAGTTTGGGTGGCAGGCGGCGTGGGCATTACGCCTTTTATCGCGCGTTTAAACGATTTGGCGTTTAAAAAACAAAGCCTCAATAACGTTGATTTTTTCTGTTCCCAACGCAACGAAAACGCGCATTTTATGGATGAAATCAAAAATCTTTCCCAAAAAACGGGAGTGCGTTTGCATTTGTGGTTCAGCGATAAAAGCGGGGCTTTGCCGCAAGAAAATATCAGCGCCGTTTGCAATAATCAAAGCAAGGTTTGGTTTTGCGGACCTTTTATGTGGGGAGAATCGCTTTTAAAACATTTAGAAAGCAAAGGCGTTTCCCCCAAAAACTTTCATCGCGAACGATTTGAATTTCGTTAATCTTTTTTTCCACGGTAAACCAAAAGTTTTTTTTAAAAAAAATATAAGGTTTACCGTGGAATATTGTTTTTTTAACGAAAAATGAAAATTATTTCAAAAATAAATAAAAAAAATTTTAAATTCAATTCAAATTATGTTATACACTATGCAGTCATTTTTTTTCTTTAAACAAACGGAGTTTCAATAATGATCAATTTAAATGAATACACTTTGCCGCAATTGAAGGAACTGCGTTCCAAAATTGATGGCGCAATTGAACAACGCTGTAAAATTGAACGCGCCAACGCTTTGGAGAAAATCAAAGCCATTGCCCGTGAAAATGGCTATGAATTAAATGATTTATTAAACGCCAAACGCGTTTCTTCTCGCGCTGGAAAACCCGTTCCCGTGAAATACAAAAGCAAAACCCAGCCCAATTTAACTTGGACAGGTCGTGGCAGAGCGCCAAAATGGGTGCAAGAATATTTAGACAACGGCGGAAAATTAACCGATTTGGAAGTTTAATTTCCCGCTTTTTGAAACCATAAAAAAACGCTTTTGAAAAGCGTTTTTTTATTGGAATTTCAAACAGGGTTTAATCCACCAAGCGAATGCCGGAAGAAGGCAACACGGCGGGGGAATCTTCCGGAGGCGTGCTTTCTTCCACCGCAAAATGCAAGGCGATTTCCACGTTTTCGCGCGCAAAAATGGCACGCACCCGCCCAACGGGCACACTGATTGCAAACGGCTTTCCGCCAAAACGCGCTTTGCAGGTGATGAAATCGTCCGCCAAATTCAGCTGTGCGCACGCAGAATCGCTGATATTCAACACAATTTCGCCGTTTTGCACATAATGTTCCGGCACTTCGGTGTAATCATCCACCGCCACGTGCAAATAGGGGATATAGCCAAAATCCGTGCAGCATTGCCACACCGCACGGATGAGATAAGCCTTTAACGGGGCGGTTTCTTCCGGGTGATCCAAGCTCATTTGCGCATTGCCTTTTCACTGGGGGTTAAAGCGTCAATAAAGCCTTGGCGCGAAAAAAGGCGCTCGGCGTATTTCATCACTGGATTGGCGGCTTTACTCAAATGAATTTCATAATGTTCCAAACGCCACAACAGGGGCGCCATCGCCACATCCAAAAGCGAAAAATCTTCCCCAAAAAGGTAGGGTTGGCGCTTTAAGGGTTGGCTCAATTCCAACAAGCGCTGAGTGAGTTCTTCACGCGCTTTTTCCGCCGGTTTTCCCCCTTTTTCTAAGGCTGCCAAATGCACAAAAACGTATGCCTCCAAGTGGTAGAGCATTTCGCGCACACGCGCGCGCGAAGCGGGGTCAGAGGGCATCAACTGCGGGTGCGGAAACCGCTCGTCAATGTATTCGTTGATGATGTTGGGAATGTGCAAAATCAACTCGCGATCCTGCAAAACCGGAACCGCGCCGTGCGGATTGATTTGCGCCATTTCTTCGGGCTTCGCGTGCATATCCACGTCCACCACTTCAAAATCCATCCCTTTTTCGTATAAAACGATGCGACAGCGATGGCTCAGCGGACAAGTGCTGCCTGAAAACAAAGTCATCATAAGCAAAAATTCCCGTTTTTGAGTTTTTGGATAAAAAACGGCATCACAAACAACGTGATGCCGTCATTGTTGAAAAAGACATCACTTAGTGGACATCTCGCCAATAATCTTTTTTCAGGGCATAAGCAAAGTAGAACAACACGCCCAAAAAGAGCAACACAAAAATGCCCAACACTTTGCGGAAAACTTGTTGCGGTTCTGCCATCCACGTCATAAAGGAGGTGATGTCTGAGACCACTTTGTTGTATTGTTCCGCGGTCATTTTGCCGGCTACTTTTTGGGTTAAGTGCCCGTCCACCAACTCTTGCTGGCCTTGCAATTCCCACAAAGGATGAGGCATTCCCACGTTTTCAAAGTAAACGTTGTTCCAGCCCGTGGGGCGATTGGGGTCGCGGTAAAAACTGCGCAGGTAGCTATAAACAAAATCCGAGCCTGCTTTGGGCGCGCCCGCTTCTCCCCGCGCGCGCACCACCACTGTTAAATCAGGGGGCAACACGCCACCAAACCACACCTTTTGTTCGGCAAAATTGGCGGAAACCGTCATCAAATCACCGATTTTGGTTTCATCCGCAATCAAGCCTTCCTTGCGCAATTCTTCTTCTGTGAAGCCAATTTCCAACAACTTTTGGTAACGCATAGAAGAAGCGCTGTGACAATTCAGGCAGTAGGTTAAGAAATATTTCGCCCCATTTTTTAAGGCGGCTTGATCCCGCACGGAGCCTGGCCATCTCTCCAAGGTGGGGAGTCCCGTAGCGGCAAAAGCAAGCACGGGGAAACACAAAAGCGCAAAAAGAATCTTTTTCATCATCGTCTCTCCTTACTTCATTGTCACGCGTTCAGGGACTTTTTTGTATTTATCCATCTTTGTCCACCAAGGCATCAGCAAGAAGAAGGCAAAGTAGTAAATCATACAAATTTGCGAAAGCAATTCCCCCATTGGCGTGGGCGACAAGGTGCCCAAATACCCCAACACAAAGAAGCAAATCACAAAGATGGTCACCAAGGTTTTGGTCAAAGGTCCGCGGTAACGGATGGAGCGCACGGGCGCACGATCCAACCACGGCAAGAAGGCGAAAATCAACACGGATGCGCCCATTGCCACCACACCCCAGAATTTGGCGTCAATCCAAAAGAAATTCCACACCATTGCACGCAAGATGGAATAAAACGGCGTGAAATACCACACTGGCGCAATGTGCGCAGGCGTTTTTAAGGGGTCAGCGGGGTAAAAATTCGGCGTTTCTAAGAAATATCCCCCGCCTTCTGGCGCAAAGAATACCACGCCGAAAAAGACCATCAAAAATACCACCACGCCGACAATATCCTTCACGGTGTAATACGGATGGAAGGGAATGCCATCCAAAGGAACGCCTTTTTCGTCTTTGTTCGCTTTGATATCAATGCCATCCGGGTTGTTAGAACCCGTTTCGTGCAAAGCCAAAATGTGCGCTGCAACCAAACCCAATAAAATCAAGGGGAAGGCAATCACGTGGAAAGAGAAAAAGCGATTCAAGGTGGCATCGCCCACCACATAATCCCCGCGGATTAAGATGGAGAGGTCATTGCCCACCACGGGAATGGCGGAAAATAAATTCACAATCACCTGTGCGCCCCAGTAGGACATTTGCCCCCACGGCAATAAGTAACCAAAGAAGGCTTCGCCCATCAGCACCAAGAAAATGCCCACCCCGAAGAGCCACGTTAATTCACGCGGTTTTCTATATGAACCGTAAATCAAACCGCGGAACATATGCAAATACACCACGATGAAAAAGGCGGAAGCGCCGGTGGAATGCATATAGCGAATAAACCAGCCGCCTGAGACATCGCGCATAATGTATTCCACCGAGGCAAAAGCAAGGGGAACGCCGGAAGCATTTAAAGAAGCGTCTGGTTTATAGTGCATCACCAAAAAAATGCCGGTGACGATTTGAATCACCAAAACCAGCAGCGCCAAAGAACCAAAGAAATACCAAAAATTAAAATTTTTGGGCGCGTAATATTCCGACAAATGCGCACGCCACATAGATGTTAACGGAAAACGCGCATCCACCCATTCCAAAACCGACCCCAAAAAACTGCCATCGGATTTGTATTTTTCATAAACCCCACCAGCCATTTTTACGCCCCCTTCTTGTCTTCGCCGATCAAAATGCGTGTGTCTGAAAGATACATATGCGGCGGAACTTCTAAATTTGTTGGCGCCGGTTTTGCTTTAAACACGCGCCCGGCAAAATCAAAGGTTGAACCGTGACACGGGCACAAAAACCCGCCCTGCCAATCCGCGGCCATTCCTTCTTCTGCGCCTTTTTTGAACTTGGAAGAAGGCGAGCAGCCCAAGTGGGTGCAAATGCCAATGACCACCAAATAATTGGGCTTGACGGAACGCGTTGCGTTTTTGGCGTATTCCGGTTGTTGCGGTTGTGCGGATTGCGGGTCCGCCACTTGATCCGTTAATTGATTAAGGGAATCCAGCATAGCTTGCGTGCGATTGAAAATCCAGACGGGTTTACCGCGCCATTCTACCGTCATCATTTGCCCGGGCTCTAATTTGCTGATATCCGCTTCCACGGCGGCACCGGCAGCTTTGGCACGTTCCGAAGGCAAGAGGCTGGAAACAAACGGCACCAACGCGCCGACCATTCCAATGCCCCCCACCGCAGACGTTGCCAAAATTAAACGGCGCCTACCGCAATCCATCTTTTCTTGTGTAGCCATCTAAAACACCCCTATTTTGAAAATTGGCAGGAACTTTTTGCGAACTGTTTCACATCTTTGCAAACTGTTGCACATTATAAGAAAGCCCAACAATAAAAAAAAGTTTTTTTAAAGACTTTTTTATGCCTCAAAAAAATCAATACAGACGGCGGTCGCGTATGGCTTGCGCCAAGGTGCCGGGGTCTACAAATTCCAATTCCCCGCCCACAGGCACACCGCGCGCAATGCGGGTCACCGCGATGCCTTTTTCTTTAAATAAATTCTGTAAATAATAAGCGGTCAGTTCCCCTTCATTGGTGAAATTCATCGCCAAAATCACTTCTTTAACCGCGCCATCCAAAACACGCGCCAACAAGCGCGACAAGTTTAAATCCTTAGAAGAAACGCCATCCAAGGGCGACAATCTTCCCATCAGCACATAATAAAAGCCATCAAACGCCAAGCTTTGTTCCACTCGATTCAAATCCACCGGCGTTTCCACCACGCACAATTTGGAAGGGTCTCGCGCTTGGGTTTTGCACAAAACGCATTCTTCTTCGCCGGTAAAATTGTTGCAACGCGCGCAATGGCGCACGTTTTCCAAAGCGAAAAGTAAGCTTTTTCCCAATTCCTCAGCGCTTTGGCGCTCGTTTTGTAAAAGATGAAAACACAAGCGCTCCGCCGATTTGGGACCCACGCCCGGTAAGGTTTTCAGGGCTTTTTTTAAGCGCTCCAAGGCATCTTCGGGCATTGTTCTTTATTTTTTGAAATTTTTTTCAAGTTGACCGCGGAAAATCCACGGTCAACCCCTATTTTTTTAAAAAACTAAAACGGCAACTTAAAGCCCGGAGGCAATTTTAAGCCGGCGGTAAAGCCCATCATTTTTTCTTGGGTGGTTTCCTGCGCGCGGCGGATGGCATCGTTGAAGGCGGCGGCGATTAAATCTTCCAACATTTCTTTGTCTTCCATAACGGAAAGATCAATTGCCACGCGGCGCACTTCGTTGGAACAAGTCATCACAATTTTGACCATCCCTGCGCCGGATTCGCCCGTCACCTCCTCCTTTGCCAAAGCTTCCTGCGCTTTTTGCATATTTTCTTGCATTTGCTGGGCTTGCTTCATCAAATTGCCCAATTGACCTTTCATCATCCACACACTCCTTTTTTAAAATTTTAAAAATTATTCCAACGCGCGCACCGTTTCCCAATCAATGCGGGCGTCCAATTCCTCCACCGCGCTTTGGATGAAGGGGTCATTTTTTAAACTTTCCTTGGTTTTTTGCGCCAAGGCTTCTTTTTCTGCTGCCGCCACATCCGCAAGGGTGCGCGTTTGCGGATCGCCTTTTTCCAAAACCAAGCGCAACAAGGGGTTATTAAAATACCGCCGCAAATCGCTCTCCAAGGATTTTTGCGCGGTAAAAAGCACCTCATTCTGGGGAGAAACCCGCAGTTTCACTTCTTGGTTGCTGATTTTTAAAGCCTGTGCATTCTGCGCCAACAAAAGCGCAAAGCCCTGCACTTTCAATTCTGTAACTAATTGATTCCAATTGGAGGCGTCTATTTCTTTCAAAATTAAATCTTTTGCTTCTTCTTTGGGCGTTTCTTTTATTTCTTGCTTTTTCCCCACGGTCAACGCACGATTTTTTTCATTTTCTTTTAACGATTCCACAATCGCCGCAGCAGCATTGGGCACATTTTCTTTTGGGGGATTCACTTTATTTTCCACGCCACTTTCAAAAGGAGAAAAGGCGTGCACTCTTAAAAGAGTCATCAAAAAGCCAGATTCTTCATCGGGCGATAAGGGTAAATCTTCTCTCCCCAGAGTGAGGATTTGATACGCCAATTGAATCCATTCCGGGGAAAAGGCTTTCGCCCATTGGCGTAAACTTTCAATTTCCGGGTCATCCTCAAAACTTTGGGGGGCGAATTGCAAAATTTGTAAGCGCGTAAGGAGCAACCCCAATTCCTGCAATACCGTAGAAAACGGGATGGCGCGCGCGCTTAAATTTTCGGTGATGTTCAACAATTCCGGCGCGTTTTCTTCTTTGAAGGCATTCAAAATGCGAAACAAAAAATCGCTTTCCACCGCGCCCAGCATTTGCGTCACCCATTCTTTTTTAATTTCGCCCGCGCCAAAGGCAATGGCTTGGTCTAATAAAGACAAGGCATCGCGCATACTGCCTTTTCCCGCGAGCGCAATAAAGGGCAAAGCGGCTTCTTCAAAGGGAATGTTTTCTTCTTTTAAAATGCGCTTCATTTGAAAAACGGTGGACGCCAGTGTCATTTGTTTTAAATTGAATTGCAGACAGCGCGACAACACCGTGACCGGAATTTTTTGCGGGTCGGTGGTTGCCAAAATGAATTTCACGTGCTCCGGTGGCTCTTCCAAGGTTTTCAACATCGCGTTGAAAGCGGCGGTGGAAAGCATATGCACTTCGTCAATCACATAAACTTTAAAGCGCGCGCGCGTGGGGGCATAAACGGCGTTTTCCAAAAGGGTGCGCATTTCTTCCACACGCGTATTGGTGGCGGCGTCCACTTCCAACAAATCCACAAAACGCCCTTCATTGATTTCAACGCACGCGCCGCACACCCCGCACGGCTTAGAAGAAATGCCCGTCTCGCAATTCAAAGATTTTGCCAAAATGCGCGCCAAGGTGGTTTTGCCCACCCCGCGCGTGCCGGTGAACAAATAGGCGTGGTGCAGGCGATTTTCATCCAAGGCGTGCGTCAAGGCGCGCACCACGTGCTCTTGCCCCACCAACTCTTCAAAACTTTTCGGCCGCCATTTGCGCGCCAAAACTTGATAAGCCATAAAATCAAAAATGAAAGACGAAAAAGGCGAGCCTTATCCCCGGCACTTGCTCTAATGGCTGTGGCTGCTGCCTTCCGACCCTGACCAGATTGACCACCTCGCAATGCGGGGAGACCCGCCGAGCGCCATCATAACGATTTTTTGCGCGTTTTTCCACGCTCAACTTCAATTTTTTTGAAATTTTTTTCAAAAAGACCGTGAATGATTCGTTTTTTTCTATTTTTCTAAATTGAAACGCACAATGCGCGCCCTGCCCCGCCAAACTTTTAAAGTCACTTTTGCTAAGCTATTGGGCGCATTTAATTTTCTTTCCAACATTTTCGCGTCTTCTAAGGGCACATAATAACGTTGGATATTCGGTAAGATTAAACGCCCAAATCTATTTTTTTCTGGTTCAATATAAACAGCGTTTTGGGGTTTTTCTTCTTGCAGGATTAAATCAAAAATGTTTTCATTCTTTTTTTCAAACACCAAAAAATAATTTTTATCTTTATTAAGAGAAACATTGAAAGCAGAAGTTTTTTCGCCATTTTTTAAGGTTAAAAGATAATCCAATTGAATAAAATTGCCTGATAAAATATCACGCGGGTCAACTCCTTTTGCCCAAACGGTGCGCTCTTCCCCAAACCAAATAACAGAATAAGCGTTGATAAACACCCCGGCAATCAACAAAAATTGCAGGAAAAAAGAAAAGTATAAAAAACGGCGATTAAATTTTTCCATCATTTTCTTTTCGCAAAATAAAATAAAACAAAGGCGAAAATAAAAAATAAGCAACTCGCCCCAAAATAATCACCCAACAAATCCACGTAACGAATAAAAATTAAGGAAAAGAAAACAAAAATACTTAAAAATTTTCTACCCACTTTCATTAAATAAATGCCCCAAAATAAGGTTAAAATGGAATAAAATAATTTCCCCGGTAAAATAACTTCGTTATTTTCTAAAAAAAATTCTTCCAACCCCATTTCTTTTAAAGTAAAAACCAACCCCAAAACACCCCAAAAGATTTTTTGATAAAAAAGGCAAATTAAAAAAGGGAGAAAAAATAAAAATTGGGGCAGAGCGCCAAAATCCTTTAAAATGTTTCCATTGCTCTCCAAAGCAAATATCAAAAAAACAAGGCTGACTGAAAAATAAGCGCAGGTTTTGTAATTTTTGATGTTCCAGATTAAAAACAAAAAGGATAAATAAGAGAGAAAAAAAAGAAAAGCGTTGAAAAAATGCGCATTGAAATCAAAATTCAATAAGCAAGGAGATTTGACAATATAAAAACACAAAAACAAAAAATTAAAAATTCTTAAAAAAGAAAGAGGATTGTTTTTTTCAAATAAAAACAACAATAAAATAAAACACAAAAAAGAATGGTAAAAATCATTGGGGAAAGCCATTAAAAAACCCAATGCCGCCAAAAAATAACTTTCTAAAAAAACAAGATTATTTTTTAAAGCAAAAAATAAAAATAAAATCACCCACGCCGTGGAAATCAATAAAAGGGATGCATTTTCTCCAAGGTGATACATTTGGGAAATTAAAGCCAAATTACCCAACAAAACAAAAGCGTTTAAAACGACAAAAAAGTTTTGGTAAATTTTATTTTTAAAATAAACAATACCCCATTGGGAAAATAAAAGGAAGGAAAACAAAATCAACACGCGGGATAATTTGGGGATATTTTCCCAATTAAAGGCAATTAAAATCAATAAGCCAAAAGAAAAAAACAAGGCGGAAAAAATAGAAAATAATGGGAAATGATTTTCTTCATCAAAATGATAATAATCTTCTATTTTTTCTTTTTCTTCTAAGCGAATCAAACCCAATTGAAATAACTTTTCAATTTCTGTTTTTAAAATTTTTTTCTTAGAAAAATGCATTGTTGCCTTTTTTTAAAAAAAAATTTTCGGTTTACTGTGGAAAAACCTCCGCCCAACTATTGGGAGTTTCAAACAATTTTAAGCGGGCGATTTTTAAATTTTTGCCTTCCAAAATGGGGGATAAAATTTGAAACGCCTCTTTTGCCAAATTTTCCACGGTGGGGACGTTTTTTAAAATCACGGTTTTGTGTTCCGGCAAGGTGTTTAAAAAACTCAACACCGCGCGGTCTTCTTCCCACGCCAAAAACGCGTGATCCCACACCTCCACCAAATGCTGGTTTAAAAGGGATTTCAATTCGCCAAAATCGGCAATCATTCCGTTGTCTGGCGCGCCGTTTTGGTTTTTCAAAGCACCGGTGATGGTCAATTCCAACACGTAGCGGTGACCGTGCAAGTGGCGGCAGTGGTGCAGGTGATCCACAATGCGGTGACCCGCATCAAATTCCACACGGCGCGTGATTTGTAGCAACATAGATTAAACTTCAAAAATGGTTTGAAAACTTAAAGGAAAAAAAATGACACCCAAAAAAATCTGGGCAATGTATTTTAGCCCAACCGGCGGCACGCGCAAAATCACGCTCTTTATTGCCCAAAGCCTTGCGCAGCATTTTAAAGAAAAAGTCAGTCACTACAATTTCACCCTCCCCAAAATGCGCAAAAAAACGCCCACTTTCGCAGAAAACGAAGTGGTGGTGTTTGGAATGCCGGTTTATGCCGGACGCGTGCCCAATTTGTTTTTGCCCTATGTAGAATCTTTAAAAGGAAATGGGGCATTTGCTCTGCCGGTGGTTTCCTACGGCGCAAGGGCTTTTGACGATGCTTTAATTGAATTGCGCGACCTCTTAGAAAAATCGGGCTTTCGCACCGTGGGCGGCGCGGCAATGGTCAGTTTGCACGCTTTTTCAACCACTCTGGGAAAAGGTCGCCCCAGTGCAGAAGATTTCAAAGCGGCGGAAGATTTTGCTTTAAAACTCGCGGAAAAAATCAAAAACAGCGATTTTTCCGCGCACAACCCCGTTTTTGTGGAAGGGCAATTTCCCTATCGCGCGCATATGCGCCCGAAAAACGCAAAAGGAGAGCCCATTTCCTTTTTGCCGGTTAAAACCGTGACCAACGATTCCTGCACCGACTGCAAAATTTGCGCCAAACTTTGCCCCTTGGGCTCAATTGATTTAAACAATGTCAAAACCACGCCCGGCAAATGCATTAAATGCAACGCCTGCGTGAAAAAATGCCCGCAACACGCGAAATCCTTTGAAGATGCGGGCTACCTTTACCACAAAGAAGAATTGGAAGAACTTTACCAAGACGCGGTGCGCTCGCCGTCTTTTTTCTTGTGAATGGAAAAATCCACAGCCTACTCCAATTTTTTTTGAATTTTTTTGAAGTTCACCGTGGATTGCAAATAAAAAACCGCTTTTTTCAAAGCGGTTTTTGTTTTTTTCAGTGAGAAAACTAATGCGCCACAATATCTATCTTGCCGGGACCACCATTGGCGCCACCGTCCAGTAACACGCAATGACCGCCTTCAACTTTATACAATTTGCCATCCGATTCCACTACGCCGGGACCTATAAGGTTGCAGCTTGAGCTTGACAATTCAGGACAGAATCTTGAGCAGGGTGAAGGCGGTTTGACACGCCCACCGTTGATGGGGTCGCACGGTCCACCGTATTGATTCCACACGTAGCTGGATTGTTGATCCATCGATTTGACCACCATCTTGGGTTTGGGGATGGGGTTACCATCCTCATCTCTTTTCACGTTTCCGGCCGCATCTTCTTCATACACAATGTTGCCGTTTGCGTTGCGCTCCGGCTCAAATTCTAATGCGCCTTTTGCGTTTCTTTTTTGTATGGGCTTGCCGTCCGCATCTTTTTTAACCTTGCCTTCCTCATCTTTCTCATACACCGGCACTTTTTCTTTTTCCAACTCCACGTAAATGCCGTTTTCATCCTCTGTCCAACCCAAGGCAGCGTAAGTGTTGTTCATTGCACGATTCCAAAAATTCACGCAAGCCCTTGCCAATTTGTTGGCGTGCGGTTGCAAACCGCCACCATCCGTGCAAAGGCGATGATCTGTTTTGGGTGCGCCATTGCCTGACCAATCGCTATTACCCATTTGGAAAGTGCAGTTTTTAATGCTGTCTTTAATGCTCAAACAAACCGGACCACTGTTTTGCACATTTTTAACGGGGGGGAGGCATTGACCATATTGAGGGTAGATGCTCAGTCCGTTTTGGTTGTCCATACTCATTTTGGCACCGGGCTGCGCACGCTGTTTCATAATGTTGGCCTCGGCATCGGTTAAGCCATCCACCAAATCCGTCACACAACCACACTGCCCCAAATTGTTGATCATAATGGAATCTGCCACATTGCCCCACCAGTTGTCGGCGTAATGTTTGTAATGGGACATTGTGGCATAACCGTTGCGGTAATCTCCACCCAGTGTTCTTTCATCGGTATACTTCAGGCAAAGGTTGGTATCCTTGCCGTTAACGTCCTTTTGATATTGTTCGCAATATTGCCACTGTTTTGCATTCCAACCGTTGACCTCGGCATCTTTTGCCAAAGCGTAAAAATAATCGTCCGCCAAATGGAACGCCCCGCCCTGCCAGCCGATATTTTTCGGGTTTTTATAACTGTAAGCGTTGTTGCCCAACAAATTGCCATAGTGCCAATCCGCATTCACGGAACACTGCCAACCCACTTTGGCAAGGCGTTGATCCCAACTGGCATATTGATAATTGTCAATGGTTTCCGGACATTGTTGCGGAGGCATATTCACAGAAAGAAAGGTTTTTTGGCTGACAACTTGTTTCACCCCGTCAGCTCCCGTGACCAATTTTTCTACGCTGCTCAGCGGCGGAGCAAATGTTTGGTTGGTTGCCGCCATCAGCTGGGGTGTCCACAGGGCAATGCCCAACAGCGTTAAAATTTTTGTGGTTTGCGCGCGCATAATCTTCTCCAAAAAATTCACTACCCAAACACTTCCATTTTAAAACACATTGAAGGAATTTAAGAATGGAAAATGCTCTGCTTTTTTCATTTTAGCCCTTTTTTAAAGAAAGGGTGAAGTTTCGTTGGCGTTTCCTTTTACTTTTTATTTTAAAAAAGCATAAAAAAAATCCACGGCAAATTCAAAATTTTTTTTGAATTGACCGTGGAGAAAGTGGCAACTTGAAGTTATTTCAATGCCAAATATTCAAACGCCCCCAAAGCGGCGGTTGCGCCCGAGCCCATTGAAATAATGATTTGTTTATAGGCTTGCGTGGTGCAATCTCCCGCTGCAAACACGCCTTCCACGTTCGTTTGCCCTTTGGCATTGGTTTTGATTTCGCCCCGCGCGTTTAAAGAAACAAAATCATTCAACCAAGCCGTGTTGGGCGTTAAACCAATTTGCAAAAACATCCCGGATAAATCCAAAACGTGTTGTTCTTTATTTTCTCGGTTTTGCCAAACAATGCCGGTGAGTTTGTCGCCATCGCCCAAGACTTCCAAAGTTTGCGCGTTGGTGTGGATTTTCACGTTGGGTAAAGATTTTAATTTTTCTTGTAAAACGGTATCTGCCCGCAATTGCGGGTCAAATTCCAAGAGGGTGACGTCTTTGACAATGCCCGCCAAATCAATGGCGGCTTCCACCCCAGAATTGCCCCCACCAATCACCGCAACCGATTTTCCTTTAAATAAAGGTCCATCGCAGTGCGGGCAAAAGCAAATGCCCTTGGCGCGGTAGGTGGATTCGCCCTTCACCCCCAAGTCGCGCCATTTTGCACCGCACGCCAAAATCACCGCGCGCGCTTCCAAGCTTTCGCCATCTTCAACGCTTAACAAAAAACCATTGGCGGTTTTTTCTAATTTTTGGGCGCTTGCCAACAAAATGGGCACGTTGTTTTTCTTCACGTGCGCTTCCATTGCCGCCGCCAATTTGGGACCTTCGGTTTCCAAGACGGAAATAAAGTTTTCAATAGATAAAGTATCCATAATTTGCCCGCCCATTCGGGAAGCCAAAATGGCGGTTTTTAAGCCTTTTCTGGCGCAATAAATGGCGGCGGCTGAACCCGCAGGACCCGCACCCACCACCAACACATCCAAAATGCCGTTTTGGCGAATCTTAGCGAAATTTTCTCTTTGCACGCCCACGTCCAATTTGGGCAACAATTCATCCAAAGAAGCGCGCCCTTGGTGGATGTTTTTGCCGTTGAACCATAAACTGGGCACACCCATAATTTGGCGGTCTTCCACTTCATTTTGAAATAAGCCGCCATCCACAATGACCGCTTCAAACTGAGGATTGAGTGCAGCGATGATGTTGATAGACTGCGCCACTTCCGGGCAATTGTGGCAAGAAAGCGAAATAAACAATTCAAAGCGCCCGGCGCTTTTTAAATTCATCACGGCATTTTGGGTTTCTGCGGCAATTTTGGGCGGGTGACCGCTAATTTGTAACAAAGCCAACACAAAAGTGGTCAATTCGTGTCCCATTGGCAAAGCAGCAAAATGCACGCGGGCTTTTTCGTTTTCTTTGTGGATGGCAAAAGAAGGTTTTCGTTCAAATTGCCCGTTGAAATTTAATTTGATTTTATCAGAAGATAAATTTGCCACGGCGTTTAAAAAGTCGCGGATTTCATTTGAATCTGTTGTTTCATCCAAGGAAGCGGTTAACACCACCGGATGTTGTAAATGGGTTAAAGCGGATTTTAATTGTTCGGCAATGCTTTCATCAAACACGGTCAACCCTCCTTTTCATTTTTCAAAGTTTCAAAAAACGCCGGTTTAAACCGGCGTTTGATTGGTGAGAATATTCTTTAAATTTTGCCCACTAAATCCAAAGAAGGTTTCAAAGTTTTTGCGCCTTCTTTCCACTTGGCGGGGCAGACTTCGCCCGGGTTTTTCGCGATGTATTGCGCGGCTTTGACTTTACGCAACAATTCTTCGGCGTTTCTGCCAATGCCGTTGTCATTGATTTCAATGACTTTCACCACGCCTTCCGGGTTAATCACAAAAGTGCCACGCAACGCCATTCCGTCTTCGGGAATCAACACATCAAAGTTGCGGGACAACGTGCCCGTAGGGTCAGCCAACATAAAATATTTGATTTTTTTAATGGTGTCGGAGGTGTCGTGCCAAGCTTTGTGGCAGAAATGGGAATCAGTAGAAACGCTATAAATTTCCACGCCGAATTTTTGAAATTCCGCATATAAATCTGCAATATCTTCCAATTCGGTGGGGCACACAAAGGTGAAATCCGCAGGATAAAACACCAACACAGACCAATGTCCCAACAAATCTTTTTCCGTGACTTCTTTAAATTGCCCTTGATGGAAGGCTTGCACCTTAAAGGGTTTCACGGAAGTATTGATTAAAGCCATTTTTTTCCTCATCAAAGAAAGGTTAAGAAGCCCAACAATGTAAAGGAGGAAATGAGCTTTAACAATTTAAAAATTTAAATTATTGTGATTAAAATTTTCTATTGCACGGGATTACCGCGGTCTACCGTGGTTTTTTTTGAAATTTTTTTAAAGTTCACCGTGCCAAAACCATTAAAATTCACCGTGTTTTTTTAAAAATTTTCAAAACAATGAAGAAAATAATGAAGCCTTGCCCAGAATGCAAAAATCCCCTTAAAGATGAAAACACCTTGTGCACGCTTTGCCAAATGCGTTTGGGCAAGCGTTACGCCGGATTTTTCCAACGTTTTTTTGCCTTAATCATTGACCATCTCATTCTTTTTTTGGTGACCTTTTTAATCATTTTGATTTTCAGGGGCGTTCTTTCTTCCACGGCGCAAGCCGTGATGGTTGCGCCGTGGGTGCAGTGGTTGGTTTTTTTGCCCTTTTTTTACCACGCTTTTTTTGAATCTTCTGTTTTACAAGCCACACCCGGAAAGCTTTTAATGCGCATTTATGTGGCAGATACCCAAGGCGCGCGCCTTAGTTTTTGGCGCGCCTTGGCACGGCAATTGGGCAAAATGCTCTCCGGGTTGATTTTCAACTTAGGCTATTTTTTCGCCCTCTTCACCAAAAACAAGCAAGCCCTGCACGACTTGGTGGCGCAAAGCGTGGTGCTCAAACACTTGGATTAAATTTATTGGCACAAATACGCGTTGGCGTGGATGGTGTAGCGCCAAATGCTGGCGTTTTTTGCCATATTGGGCTGATGTTTGGTGATCACCACCGCGTTGGCTTCGCGCGCGGCGGCGGTGTTTTTTAAGCTGTTTAAGGCGGAAGTTTTCATTTGCTCTTCGGTGGAATTTCTAAATTCATCCACGGAATAACCAAAAATCGTGCCGATATAAGCGCAACGCCGCACCTCACTTTCACTTAAAATTTGCACGGCATTGCCTTCATTTAAACGCGTCTCCAAGTGGCACGCACTTAAAAAAAGGGGCAACAACCACCACGATTTTTTAAAAAAACGCTTCATTTTCAAACTCCTTTTTGAAATTGAAATTAAAAATCCATTCCACGGTCAACCTCATTTTTTTTATTTTTTTAAAATAATTTTTGAATTGCGCCCCAGACTTCTTGGGACGTAATCGCCAACAAACAATCGCTTATTTTTCCGCCCCCGCAACCCGCTTTGCCGCACGGTCTACACGGAAAATCTTCTTTTTTTTGAATGATTTGGTAATTTTCTTTTGCCATCCACGGCGACCATTCTAAATCGCCAGAAGGTCCAAATAAGACCACAGACGGAATGTTTAAGGCAGCGGCAATGTGCATTGGGGCAGAATCCACGCCAAAAAATAAGCGGGCATTTAAAATGACCGCGCCCAATTCTTTTAAGGTTAAATTCCCAGACAACACCAAAAGATTTTCTTTGCTTTTTAAAAAAGACAAAATTTTTTCAAGATATTGTTTTTCTTTTTCATCCGCAGAAGAAGTCAATACCACGGGAATATGTTCATTTTGGCAATATTCTATTATTTTTGCCACGTTTTCCGCTTGCCAACATTTAAAAAACCAACGCGAGGCAGGGTGAATGTGAAGGTATTCTTTTTTTTGAATTTGATTTTCTTTTAAAAGGGTTTCTATTTTCAAATGTGCATTTTGGGGAATTATAAAAATCAAGTTTTTTTCATTGGGAATTGCCAATCTTAATGCACGCAGAGCATCCAAATTTTTTTCAACTGTGTGGCGCTTGGCATTATGCACCGTTTTTAAATGGGTAAAACTCTTATTCCAAAATGAAAAACGGTTTGGTAAATCATCCCCCACGGAATATTTGGGTTTTAATAAACGCACCAACCAACTCAGCCGCCGATGATCGGTTAAATGAATAATTAAATCGTATTTTCTTTTTTTTAATGTTAAAAACAACGCCCATTCTTTTTGAATTTGCGTTTTGATGTTTTTTTTCCAATCTCGGTTGATGGTTAAAATTTGCGCTACATCCGGGTGAGCTTCCAACATTGGAAGGGTTTCTTTGTAAATCAAAGCATCAATTTCGGCGTGCGGCATTATTTTTTTTAAAACGTGAAACACGGGGGATGCCAACAAAACATCCCCGTGGTGTTGCAATTCCGCAACCAAAATGCGGGACACTTCATTGGGATAAAAAGGCTTCATCTTTGGGCCAAATCAAAAAAAGTTCCGCGGGTTGTTTCATCATCCCCGCCAATGCTCCGGCTTTTTCCCCCACGCCCCAGAAAAAATCCACGCGCACTGCACCTTGAATGGCACTCCCCACATCCTGCGCCAACACAAAACGCTCCAATTTTTCTGGGCTGTTGGGCATTGTGCTTTTTAAAAATAAGGGCGCGCCCAAGGGAATAATATTTTTATCCACCGCCACGCTGATTTCTTCCGTTAAAGGAACGCCCAACGCGCCCACGGCGTTTTCAATATTTTCCCGTTTTTTGAAAAAAATATAACGCGGATTTTTGTTTAAAAGCGCCTGCCCTTTTTTGGGATTTTTCTTGACCCATTCTTGGATGTGAGCCATTGAAGCGGAATCGGGCGAGAGTTCCCCTACGCTAATCAAATATTGCCCAATGGAGCGGTAAGGATGCCCGTTGTGGTTGGCAAAGTTTAAGGCAACCTCCTCTCCGTTTTCTAATAACACTCTACCTGAGCCTTGAATTTGTAAGAAAAAAACCTCTACCGAATCTTCTGCCCAAAACAACACTTCCCCCGTTGCGGCAACGTTGTTTTTCATCGCGCTCAATTCCGCACGATTCCAATACGGATGCAATTTTTTGGTCTTGGAATCCAAACGGTAGCGCGCGCTTTTGCCGTTTTCCAACATCAATAAATCTTTGGGCTCGGCGTGGATGGGGTAACGAAAACGCGCTGAGGGATATTTAGAAGCACGAATAATGGGCTCGTAATAACCGGTGACCAAGCCCGTTTTTTCTCCATTTTTTTCTTGCACCGTGAAAAGATTAAAATGGGTTTTAAAAAAAATAAACGCGGCTTCTTCGTTTTCTATGGGGGTTTCTTTTGCCAATGCACACGTTTTAAAAAGCGGGTGAGTGTTTTTTAAAGCGGCGCAATTTTTCAAAAAGGCTTCCCAAAATGGTACAGGAATTGAAGCGTGTTCTAAAACCGCCCAATCCACAGGCTGAAAATGAGCGTTTTCCACGGTGGACGGCTTTTCAAGTTCATCGGTTTTTTGATCCCCAGAAGGCGTGCTGCACGAAGCCAAAAAGAAAGCGCACAATGCTACACTCCAAACCTTTACAAAAAGCCCACGCATATGATGAACCCAACCTTACTCAAAAAAATCTTGCGCATTTTAAGCTTATTGGAAGAAAAATGGGCAAATGCGCCCGAAGCGGATTTCCAATTTTCTGCTTTTTCTTGGGTGAAAACGCCCCCAAAAAAAGGCTATTTAAAAGGCATTCATTTTCATCCCATTGATTTAAACGATTTATTTTTTATTGATCGCCAAAAAGAAGCCCTTTTACAAAACACGCGACAATTTGTGGCAGGCTTTCCTGCCAACAACGCCCTTTTAACCGGCGCGCGTGGCACGGGAAAATCTTCCCTAATGCGGGCTATTTTAAAAGAGCTTGCTCCACAAGGCTTAAAAATGGTGGAGGTGGACAAAGCCGATTTAACCGATTTACCGGAGATTGTGGAACAGATTGAAGGCAGAAAAGAGCGTTTTATTATTTTTTGCGATGACCTTTCCTTTGAAGCGGAGGATGTCTCTTACAAAGCATTGAAGTCTCTTTTGGATGGGTCACTACGCGCCCCGCCTGAAAACATTTTGATTTACGCGACCTCCAACCGCCGCCATTTGATGCCCGATTTTTTCAGCGAAAACGATCATTCCGGTGAAATCCACCCGATGGAGCGCGTGGAAGAAAAAACATCTTTATCCGACCGCTTTGGTTTGTGGCTTTCTTTTTACCCCTTGGGGCAAGAAGAATTTTTAGAGATTGTCGCGCATTGGCTTTGTTTTTACGGCGTTAAAAAAGATTTAATCCCTCTTGCCCAAAAAGAAGCCTTGCAGTGGGCGCTTTCTCGCGGCGCAAGAAGTGGGCGGGTAGCGGTGCAATTTGCACGACATTTTGCAGGCAAAGAATCCTTTAAAAATCCACGGTGAACGCTAATTTTTTTCAAAAAAATCTTCGTTGACCGTGGATTTTTTCGCCATTTTTAAAACTGAGATTCTTCGCCTCGCTCGCGCTCTCCTCAGAATGACCGAAAAGGAAATGAAAATTTACAAAAACACGCCGGCTAAGCTTAAAAAAATAAAAAATCCACCGGAATCGGTTAAGGCGGTGATGAGAACAGAACTCCCCAGTGCGGGGTCTGCCCCCAAACGCGCACGCAGCAACGGAATGCCCACTCCCGCCACCGCGGCAAGGAGCAAATTCAAGGTCATCGCGCACACCAACACCACTGAAAGCGCTGCGTTTTCGTAAAACCAAAAAGCAAAAACGCCCATCATCCCGCCCCACAACAGCCCGTTGATGAGCGCCACCACCAATTCTTTTTTGAGTAAGCGCCAAAGCGAATTGGGTTTCACCTGCCCCATTGCGATGGCGCGCACAATCATTGTGATGGTTTGATTGCCGGAATTTCCCCCAATGCCCGCCACAATGGGCATCAACGCCGCCAACGCCACCAAATGCGCAATCACCTCTTCAAACGCGCCAATCACGCGGCTGGCAACAATGGCGGTGATTAAATTGATCGCCAGCCAATGCCAACGGTTTTTCACCGAATCCCACACGGGGGCAAAAATATCCTCTTCTTCTTTTAAGCCGGCTTGCGCCAATTGTTCGTTTTCGGCTTCTTCTTTAATAAAATCCATCACGGCGTTCACCGTCAAGCGCCCCAAGAGTTTGGAATCAGAATCAATCACCGGCACGCACATTAAATCGTAACGCTGAAAGGTTTCCGCCGCCTCCGCCGCTTTGTCGTCCGGTGAAAGCGTAATGCAATCCTTTTCCATTGTTTCTAAAACTTCCCAATGCGGAGGGTGCACCAACAATCTTTCCAAAGACAAGACGCCTTTTAAATGCCCCGTGCGGTCCACCACGAACAAGGCGTTGGAATGTTCCGGCAAATGGTCAAACAAGCGCAAGTAGCGCAACACCACTTCCAAGGTGATGTCTTCCCGCACGGTGAGTAAATCAAAATCCATCAAGGAGCCCACGGCGTCTTGGGGGTAAGACATCGCAGAGCGCAGGCGTTCGCGCTCATCCGCCGGCAAGCTTCTGTAAACATCGTCTATCACGCCTTCGGGCAAGGCGGGCGCTAAATCGGCAATTTCATCGGCGTCCAAACTTTGTGCGGCTTCCACCAATTCGTTTTGCGCCATTGAATCAATCAAGGTCTCGCGCACGGCATCCGAGACTTCCAACAAAATTTCCCCATCGCGCTCCGATTTCACCAAATTCCACACCAACAAGCGCTCATCCACCGGCAAGGCTTCCAAAATGTAAGCGATATCCGCCGAATGCATTGTTGCCAAAAGGCTTTGCAGTTCTTGGAAATAAGGTTGGGGCGATTCTTTGTGGCTTAATTCTTCCAAAACCTGCTGGCGCGTCAAAAGCGTTTGCACCGTGCTCAAAAGCGCGTGCAAATCTTCGGAATCGGTTAAGCGGGTTTCCGTGAGCATTATTTTTTCGCCTGAAAACGTAAAAAAACGGATTTTATGCTTTTTGGGCGTGAGTTTGTTTTTGTAAATAAAAAAAACCATCTATCAAAAAAAAGAAAAACCCCAACAAAATAAAAAAGGGGAAGAGTTTCGGGTGATTCCATTCTTTTTGTTTTTGGTGGCGTTTTTGAAATTCCACGCGCTGATATTTCAAGCCATTGTTGATGACGCCGGAAGCTTTCCGGTTTTTCAGCCAAAAATGGTTTAAGGCGTAAACCTTGGGGTGCAGAGCAAAAATCCACGGGGAATCGTGTTGCACAATTTTTTTAACTGCTTTTAAAAGATTTTGCCGCTCATCGGTGTTTTCCATTGCGCGCAATTTTTTGTAAAGCACATCAAATTGGGGATTGTGGTATTGGGTGTAATTGTCCCCGCCTTTTTTAACCGTGTTATTGGAATCCAACAAAAACAAAAAATTTTCCGGGTCCGGATAATCGGCATTCCAGCCGATATAAAACAATTGAGACGCGCCTTGCCTCAACTTATTTTGAAAACGGTTGAAATCGGTTGCGCGCACAATCAATTGCACATCAATTTGCTTAAACTGCCGAATCAGCCAATCCAAACGCGATTTTTCGCCCATCCCGTTGGTGGTGGTGTCCAAATAAAGCACCAAAGGCTCGCCCGTTTTTTCATCCCGCCCATTGGGGTAGCCGGCTTTTTTTAATAAAAGTTTCGCTTCCTCCACGCTTTTGCGTTTGCCCAAAGAATCATACAAATACGGGTTAAACTCTTTTTCATCAAATCCAAAAATACCGGGCGGAATAGGACTTTGCGCGGCAATGGCGCGCCCGTTTAAAAAAATAGCGATAAATTCTTCCACATTCAAAGCAATGTTTAAGGCTTGGCGCAAAGCCACTTTTTTTTCTTCTAACCCGCCCAAAATTGGGTCTTCCATATTCACGCCCATATAAAACACCGCACTTTGCACCGATTCTGAAAATTGAATCTCCTTTTCTTTTAAAGCTGGGCTTAAATCAATTCTGCCCACATCCATTTGAATGGCGGAATCAAATTGATCATTGGAAATGCCGGAAGCATCATAAAACCCTTGCAAAAAGCGATTCCAATACGGAATGGCTTCCTTTTCTCGGGAAAAAATCAATTTTTCAATTTGGGGTAAAGCTTTCCCACAATCCTTTAAGAAACCCTTTTCCTCATCGCCCCTTTCCCCCACGCACGGGTAGGTTTCTTTTTTAAAGTTGGGGTTTTTAATTAGCACAATGCGCGATTGCGGAGAATTTTCTAAAAGCCTATACGCCCCCGTGCCAATAGGCCACGAATCCAAACTCAAATTATTTTTTGCCATTTCAGGTGGGCTAAAAAAGGCTTTTTCTTCTTCCGGGATGGGCGCAAAAAACGGCATTGCCAACCAATACAAAAATTGCGGGTATTTTCCCAAAATGAAAATATCCACGGTGGAATCGTTGATTTTTTTCACGCCCTCAATGACAAAATCTTTGCTGTTCCACGGTAAACCTTTGTTTTTTTTGAAATTCTTTAAGTTTTGGGTAAATTCTTTAAACCCCACAATGTGCTCTTCCATCACCGGGGCAATGGGGGAAGCCACAATCGGGTCGCCCAAGCGCTTGATGGCGTAAATGAAATCGTCCGCCGTGACTTTTCGCGTGGTGTTTTCTTTAAAATCCGCTGGTTTTTTTTCAGCATTCCACGGCGTTTTGGAAAACGCCGGGTGCGGCTGAAAAAATAAATCATCTCTAAAAATCAAACGGTAACGCGTTTGGAAAACTTCTTTTGCGTCAGGTGGCAACACCTCCCCTTTTTCATTTAAAAAACGAATTTCTGGCATTTTTTTTAAAAGATTGGGTTCTAAGGCGTAGGGGCGCTTTAAATAATGATATTGCAAAGGCGCTTCGTAAATTTGCGCAACAAAAATCAAAGAAATTTCGTCATACGCTTGGGCGGGGTCTAAATGTTTGGGGCGATCAATAAACGCGGAAAAAAAAGCGTTTTCTTCCAAAAAAGCTTGCGGATACGGGTTATTCCACGGCACGGCGCAAGCGGAACAAAAAAGAAATAAAAAAAAGAGGCGCTTCATTTTAATTTCACCATTTCGCGGAAAATCTCGCGGCTGATTAAATTTTTGCCGTTTAAATGAAAAGCAAAAATCGCGCGCATCAAAAGTTTTGCCTCACGTTGGGTGTTTTGTTGTTGAAATAAGCCTTGGGTTAAATCCAAAAGGGTGGCGCCTGAAAGAAAAATCCCGTGAAAGTTTGCCAAGCGCTCCGGCAACAATGCGCCACTTTCCACGTGATAACGATAATCTTCCTTAGCATCAATGGGAAAATCGTTGGAATCCCTTCCCCAAAACGGGGAATAGCCCAAGTGTTTTAATAAGGAAAGTTCAAACAAACGCAAGCTGTGTTCTGGGTTGCCAGCTTTCCCAAGATGCATTAAAAGCGCGTAATAATCCAAAAACAAGCCTTCGTGCGAATCCAAAGGGGGCAAAAAAATCCTCAACAATTCGTTGGCGTAAAACGCGCAGCACAAGGCATCACCAAAAAGTTGGGGAATTCCACCCTGCCATTCCAATTGACATAAAGTTTTGAGCTCATTTTTGCCCGTCCAGCCCAATTCCAAAGGTTGAAATGCCAAAAGCATTCCGCGCCACTGCGAATGCGGTCGGCGCGCGCCTTTTGCCAACATAGAAAAACGCCCGAAACGGCGCGTAAAAACGTCCAACAACAAGCTGGTTTCTTTGTAAGAACGGGAATGCAAGATGAAAGCGGGTTCTTTGTCAATGCGCGCCATTGTTTTTTAATCTTCCACGGTGAAGTTGAAAAATATACATCGTCATTCTGAGGGAGCGAGAGCGACCGAAGAATCTCGGTTTGAAGAGATTCTTCGCGCAGCGAGGAATGACTTTTTTTTCGCTTGGTTCAAAATTTCCTTTTTTTAAAAATCTTCCACGGTGAAGTTGAATTTTTTTTGAAGTTTACCGCGGATTTTTTTCAAAAACAGCAATGGATTCCACGTGCGCCGTGTGCGGGAACATATTGATGACGCCCGCGCCCTTTAACGCATAATTTTTGCAATGCACCAACACGGTGGCATCGCGCGCCAAGGTGGCAGGATTACACGAAACATAAAGAATTTTTTGGGGGGAAAGTTCCGGTAAATTTTTCACCAAAGCCACTGCGCCTTCCCGCGGTGGGTCAATGAGGATTTTGTTAAACCTTGAAAAATCAAAACTTTGAAAAAAACTTTCTTCAAACAAATTTTGTGTTTGAAAGCTTGCGTTCTTTAAACCATTTTTTTGCGCATTTTCTTGGGCGCGTTGGATTAAAGAATCCTTTCCTTCTAAGCCCAAGACGCGCGCACCGGATTGCGCAATGGGCAGAGTGAAATTGCCCAAACCACAAAAAAAATCCGCCACGCAATCTTCTTTTTGGGGGTTCAAAAGAGCCATTGCGCGGCGCACCAAAATGGGGTTGATTTGGTGATTCACTTGGGTGAAATCCGTGGGCAAAAAAGGCATTTGAATTTGAAATTCTTTTAAGGAATAAAACAATGCCGGGGCGTTTAAAGGATAAAAAAGAAAAGCCGAATCGGGACCTTTTTCTTGTAAATAAAACACCACCTTGTGCATATCTGCAAAATTTTGAATTAAATCTTTATCTTGAAGAGTAAGCCCTGACAAAATCCTCAACACCAACACCGTGCAATCTTCCCCCACCGCCATTTCAATCTGGGGAAGTTGGTCAAACACAGTGAGCGCGCGCACCAATTCCCTTAAAGGGAGAATTAAATCGGCAATTTTGGGAGGCACAATGCGGCAGGTTTTCATATCTGCGATAAAACTGCTTTTTTTCTCGTGAAAGCCCACCAAAACGGCGTTTTTTTTCGCAATAAAACGCACGGAAAAACGCGCTTTGTGGCGGTAATGCCAAGGGATTCCATAAATAGGCGGAAAAACCACCTCGGGTTTGACCTTACCAATGTGTTTTAACGCATCCTCCAACGCGCGCGATTGAATCGCCACTTGGGTGGAGAGTTCCACGTGCTGCATTGCGCAGCCTCCGCAGAGATCAAAATGCGGGCATTGGGGCAACACCCGCGCGGGAGATTCCTTTAAAACGCGCAGCATTTTTGCCACGGTGTACGCCGATTTTTTTTTAACAATTTGGTATTCCACCGTTTCCCCGGGGAGCGCGCCTTCTACAAAAAGGGTTTTGCCTTCCACGTGCGCAACGCCTTGGGCGCGACCATCCATTGATTCAATTTGGGCAATAGGCAAGGAAATCTCCTTCAAAATCAAAAGAGTTTTGAAAAATTAAAAAATGTGTTAATTTGCGCGCCTTTATCAAATTTTTCAATTTTTTTCAACTTTTACACAATAAAAGGTGGGTTTAACCTTTTCTATCCGGAAAGCTTTTATGCACGCAACAGTCCTCTTTTTGGCGGTTTTTTTGACCGCCCTCAGCGCTCACGCGCAAGTGAAATCCCCTCAAGCCAACGAACCCATTCAGCCCTTAAAACCCGCCATCATTGACAATCCGGCTTTGGTGAACTTAGGGGCGAAATTATTTTTTGACCCGCGTTTGT
>QLIP01068835.1_pt1 | contig 27081 bp, 17 predicted proteins | sample 1769771 | NCBI WGS metagenome assembly QLIP01 (sample SAMN09428762, study PRJNA476227) | Gut metagenome, whole genome shotgun sequencing project. | isolation source: cecum | host: Rhizomys sinensis | place: China: Jinsha town of Minqing, Fujian Province | collected 2013-09-23 | reverse complement strand
GCGTTCTTTTTTTTATGCCTTTATGAATAATTCAGGTTAGAGAAGGAAATACTCGCACAACAGCTATATTTCTTATAAAATATCTACGCTCTATGGGCATTCCGGCTAACAACGATATGTTTAAAGAACATTCTTGGTATTTTCGCAATGCATTGGTCAGAGCATCATATAAAGGGCTGAATGTTTCGTCTACTACCGAGTTTGTAGAAAGATTTTTGCGTAATGTTATTCTTGGCGAGAAAAATGAGTTGCGCAACAGAGATATGCTTGTTGGAACGCCTATTCCACAGACCATCTCCCAAAGTGCAATTGCTACAGATTCAAAGAGCAATATTTGCACTTTAGATTGCACTTTGGAAGAAATAGCTGTGTTGAGATGTATAGAGACCAATCCTAAGATGACTCAAAAAGAAATGGCTTTAGCAATTCGAAAGTCGGAAAGAACCTTAAAGACAATAACTTCAGCACTCGTAGAAAAAGGCATTATAATACGTCGTAACGGTCGTCGTAATGGTTGGTGGGAATTAAAGTAAGAGCGATCTAATACAATTTACAACCGGTTCAGCTCGGATTCGGAGGCGGATTGGCCTTTGTATTTGGATTTGCGAGGTTGGAAGTTGTAGATTATGTTGAGGGATATGCCACGTTGGTCGTAGGTTTGGCGTTTGTCGACGTGTATGCCGTAGGTGTTCATAGTCCAGCTATTGTTTGAGCTGTTGAATATATCGGTTGCGCTGAGTTTTAGAATCAGGCTGTTGTTGAGAAACGACTTGCCCACCGAGGCATCCATCGTGAGCCATGTCCTGGCAAATCGGTTAGTGGCCATGTCGCCCTTTGAACTTCCGCTCATGTTGGCTGTCACAGTCCAGCCCGCGGGGAGAGCAAAGGTGTTGTTGAAGTAGTATGACATGATAGGTCGATTGTATGCAGTACCTGCAATTTCGAGCCATTGGCGATAGAGTCCAAGGGTCACGTCGGGAGTCCATCGACCAATGGTTTTGTTCCATATCATATAGAGGCTTAAGGATGTAAGATCTATGTTGACCGGGCGCATGAGGAGTTGCAGGGTGCTGGTGGGGTACAGTTGCTTTACAAAGGCATAAGAGTCGATGCTACGGGTGATGTTTGACTGAAACATAAAGTCGTGCCATAAGCCAAACAGTTGCAGGTCGTGTCTGAGTTCGTCGCGCAGGGCTGGATTGCCACCTTCTATTTCATGTCGGCCGGTATAGGTGAATGCACCTGTCAGTTGTGAATACGATGGCTTTACGGTGGCCATTTTATAGCTGATGTTGACCTGTGATTCGTCATTGAACGAGTAGCCGAGCGAGATGTCGGGTGTAAGCAGGTGGTGACGGCGGCTCATGTCATCGTTATGCTTGCCGTCGACTGCAAAATTATAGTCGACATATTCGTAACGTGCTCCGGCTGTCAAACTCATTTTTCCTATATTACGGCTCCATGTAGCAAAGGCGGCGGCCGATGTTTGACGGGCATCGGTCAGTGATGAGGGGATGTATGAGCTTATCTCGCTGTTGAGCATCTGATAGTCGAGGGTGGTGTGGGTGTAGCTGTCCTGAGTGCCGGCTGTAAAGTTGCCCGACCACAACGGAAAGCTCAAATATAGCTTACCGGCAAAGAGTGTTGATTGACGGTGGTCTGTGGATTTTACGTCGTTATGACTGGCCGATGCGTAGCTTGTCAATGACGAGGAGTTGGAGTAGTAAGTGTGAAAATCGCCGTCGAAGTGAACAAGGTATTTTTCGGCAAAAGTATTTTCGTAATATGTGGCCACTCTATGTCCGTGCGCACGGATTGTACGTTCTATGTCGCGAGCTATGGGCATCTCGGTATTAATCCATTCTGACCCTTTATTAAGAAAATTGCCGCTTTCGGGATTGATGCTGTAGTATGCTCCAAACGACTGAGCGTCTTTATTATAGTTGAGACCGGCCTTGGCCAATCCGGTTGTTGTGGGGTAGGTATTATCTTGTGTGCTGCCGATTGTGGTTGGTTTGCCATTGTAGATAAGGGTATTGGTGATTGTGCCCTTATTCCACGAATTATTTTTGTTGAACATACCGCTTGCAAACATTTCCCAATTGCCGGTACGGTAACTTGTGCTCAGATAGTCCATTGCCGACCATTCGTGATAGCGGCGTATGTCGGTTTGATTCGTGACCGACAGGCCCTGCACGAAATTGCGCTTGGTTGTGATTTTGAGTACGGCGTCGGTTGTGCTGCCATATACGGCGCCGGGAGCCATCTGCAGTTCTACGGTCTTCAGATTGCCCGACAATATCTGTGCCAGCTCGTACTCGTCGCGCATGGGGCGACCGTTGATATATATTTCGACATTGCTTTTGCCGATGACCGACACCTTGTTTCCATCTACCTTTATCATGGGGAGTTGCGCCAGAACATCGAGCGCTGTGCCAAGATTGGAAAGGTTAGACCCTGCAATGGTCGACACAAGAGACGAGCCGACAAGCTTTGTGGCCGGTTGCTTGGCCGTAACCACCACTTCCTGCAGTTGGCGCACTACGGAGTCGGAAGGTTGTTCGGTGTGTTGAGCTTGAGAATTGAGGGAAAATAGTAAAATTGAAATCAATATAAAAAACTGCTTCATGACTGTAATTTTTTATGCAAAGTTACAATCTTTAGAGGCTTTTTGCCAAATTCCCGGTCTGACCGAATAGTTTGTAATATATTGATTATATGATGCTTATTAAAATAAAAATCGCATTTTTCTGACGCTGTTAGAAAATCATGGACAAGAAAGGTTGCAGGACCGGATTTTCAGCGATTTTGGCTTTGAGGCGCGACTTGCGTTTGTACACCACGTCTACGCTTTCGTTGAGCAGCAATGCAATGGTGCGGTTGGATAGGCGGCAGGCAATATATACTGCGAGGCGATATTCTTCGGGTTTGATAGAGGGTATGGCTTGGCGTATGCGGTCGAGGATATTGTCCCGACACTCGTTTACGCTGCGTTCCATTTCGGCAAACAGCCCTTCGTCGTGTTGCAGTTCGGCAATATGATTTTTGACCTTGTCAATTATTGCCTTGCGCTCCACTTTGGTGCCCTGCGATTCATAGTATGTCTGGCATAAGTCATCGATAACGGCAAAGCGGCAACTGAGAGTGGCATAAAGCTGAGAGGTGACGATGTCGCAGTGGGATTGTTTCTGCACAAGATTGTCGCGTAGCGACGATGCTTCGGCAATCATAGCCTGGTGCTGGGTCGAAATGAGCTTGACTCTCTGTCTCAACCAGGCGATAATGCCGCTGGCGATAAGCAGAATCATCAGCGTGGCAATAATGAGATAGTTGCGATTTACCCGCTCGCGATAGAGCAAATATTCTTTCTCCTTCTGTAGATATAGAGCCGTGGCGAGTTGGTCGAGGTGTCCGTCGGAGAGGAGCAGTCGCTTTATTTTTGAGGCACGTTGATACTCATCCCGCAACCGGTGAGTCGAATAATAATTGAGAGCTATGTTTATAATGGTATCTGTAGGGGCCGCGAGGCGATTGGCGACCATTGTTTCGGAATACAGCAATGCCCATCGAGCCATGACAGCCGAATCCTCAAATTGCTCCACGTCAAACTGGTTCAACTTCAACATGGCCGCCTGCGGGTCAGACAGCATAAGACGCTCGGCCTCGTCGAGCCGCTGGGCATGAACGGAACTCGAATACCCGCATCCCGCCACGACAAATACTATAATAATGTACAACAGGGATTTCATAACAGTTTACTTTTTAGTGTGGGCAATGCAGCGGTCGATACGTTGGTTCGACTCCACAAGTCGTTGCTCGGAGATGCGTCCGTCTTTTACGGCCTGCACTATAATATCGACTATGCGGAATGGGCGGTCGGGTTCGTAGCCCGTGCTGATGTTGTTGCCCATCATGAGCATGTCGGCTCCGGCGTTGATGGCGGTTACTACGGCATCGGCAATCGGGAACTGGTCAATTATTCCGCGCATGTAGAGGTCGTCGGTGAGTATCACCCCGTCAAAGTTCATCTCGTTGCGTAGCAGGTCGGTAAGAGTGGCGTGCGACAGTGTGGCGGGATAGTCGGGATCGAGATTGCGGTTCATGATGTGAGCGGTCATTATGATTTCGGAATCGTGAGTCCATACGAGTCGGCGGAACGGCTCGAGTTCGGCGCGATGCCATGTATCGGTAACGTCGGGCAGACCGTAGTGCGAGTCGCCCATTGCGTTGCCGTGACCGGGAAAGTGCTTTATGGCGCAGAGCACTCCCTCGGCTTTGTGAATGGAGCAGATCACTCCGGCAATGGCCGAAATGTCGAGCACGTCGTCAGAGTATGCACGGCCGAGGCGTCCGATTACTGGGCAGCTGTCGTTGTGCACATCCACGTCGGGCGCAAGATTTACATTGATGCCAGCTTCGGCCAGTTCGCGGGCCATCAGGGTTGTGTAATGTATCAGAGAGTCCTGACTCATTTTGCCCAAAGCGCGGGCCGAGGGATATTTGCCGAAACCATAGAGTGGTTTGAGTCTCTGCACGCGTCCTCCTTCCTGGTCGGCTGCAATAAGCACGCCGCGGTCGGCGGCATAGATGTGGAGCGAGTCGCAGAGAGTTTTGAGGCGTGGCCGTGTTGTGATGTTGCGTGAGCCAAGCTGGGCATTGCCGGTGAGATCAACGTCAAAAAGTATTATACCGCCCACTCCGAGTTGGCGCACATATCGCTCGGCATCGCATCCGGGCGAAACGGAATCGCCCTTAAAACCCACCATCAACATGCGTGCTGCCAGCGCGCGCAACTCAGCGTCGGTGCGACCGAGGGCCGACAATGATATGGTAAGCAGTATGATAAGCGATAAAATACGATTTCCGAGGCTCATAATGGTTGGTATTAGTGTTACGATGTGCAAAGTTAGTATTTTTCTTGAAGAAAACATAATTGCCACTCACAATAATATTTTTATGGGGATGCGCTGTATTTTTGCATAGTAAAATGATTTTTAATGGTTTGACATTAGCTATAAATCAATTCGATATATCAAACCCCGACATCAACTCCAAAATAGGCTGTTGCCGGGGTTTGATAAAATTTTGTTGAAGCTATTTAGTTGGCAGTGGCTATCCGTGGTTTTGAAATTAGTTTTTGGACAGCTGTTCTAATTTGCTTCATTATGAAAGCCGAAGCTATAGATAATGCAATAGTGGCAGTTAGAATGATATATCTATGTAATCCACATATAACTGCAAAGTTAATAAACAGAGAATGAATAAGGTATATATTTAGTGAAATTTCGCCCAAGAAGATTAGTGCCTTGGATTGCGGGAAGCCGAAGCGGCGAATGGCAATGTATACTGCCACTGCGCAAAGACAGTTCCCTAAAATGGTTAGGGCATAAAAAGATGAGGTGTTGCAAAAGCACCAAAAGGCGATGAAAATCAATATTGTTAATGGATTTGTAATAAACAGCTCCAGCTTATCCTCATACAGAGATATCCAATATCCAATGACGACTGCCATGGTGGAAGCATACCAACAGCCCTCCCAGTTCAGTTTGTAAGGTATAAAGGTACATAGCAGGGTAAACAAGCTAAATAAGATACTACCTGCTATGCGATTGCCTCTGCTGAGTCGGAAAGATGCGTAGAATGCTATATATATATAACAGATTACATACATAAACCATGATACCTGTATTGGAGCTCGACCTTTAGCCATATCGCTTGCAACTGTGCTGAGCGAGTCTATAATTCCTAATACCATCGACGTGCCGACGGCAAGCGCTGAAATAATTATAAGTTCTGGCAATACGCTTGAAAGTCGTTTGAATAAAAATCTGTCAAGGTAGGAACTGCCTTTTTTGCGGATTGATTTGGCAAGTCCATAGCCTGTCAGGAAAAAGAAGACAGTCACAGTCGGGGCAATGGCGGCGTATAAAAACGTACATATTAACTGAATCAGTTCGGAAGATGAGGAATACTTGAACTGTGGCGCACAATGTATGCATACAATAAGCATGGCCAATAGTCCGCGTAGTGGCAGGGGGGTGTGGACATCGAAAGGACGCAGTTCGCGTTTTGGCACAAGCAAAGACCATCCCAGCAATGTGATAAGAAACAAATATACCATAAAAGATTATTGTGAGAATTTTACTGCAAAGATAGTTTATTTTTAGCAAATAATCAAAATGAAATGATTTAACCCCCGGTATTGTCCCGGTAATAATATTGTGCACTATTGACCGTTGCACAAGTGTGCAGGTATGGTTAATTTTGTGATTATGAACCCTTCATCACATTCAATAGGCAAGATTATAGTCGGATTACGGCGAGTTCACGGCATTTCGCAGGAGAATTTGGCTGTGGAGTCGGGGGTGGACCGTCGGTATCTCAGTGACTTGGAAAACGACAAGCGAAATCCTTCCATAGAGATTGTTGCAAAATTGGCGGCCTATTTTGGCCTTTCGACAGCTCAGTTTTTTGCTATAGGCAAGCCTGTGACTCTCTCAAAAATTAAAGAATTGCTGTGCGAGGCCGAGAGCGACGATGCCGTTGTGTTTGAGAGCCCCGACTACGCGACGGCTTTTCTCGGCATTGCTCACGATGGCCGTGCCATTTATGACTACAGCTTCATGGTGGCTTCGCTCGTGGCCGAGGGGATGAGTGTGGACGAAGCGGTAGAGTTTATTGATTACAATACACTTAGAGCAATGCCCTACATGGGCCACAAGGCACCTGTAATTCTATACCGATGAGTACCAAAACCAATCTCGCAATATATAAAGCAACTTTTTCGGAATTTCTAAACTCCGACCCCGATGCCATACTCGGTCAGTTGTCAAACATCCTCCACGGGAATTTAAATACAAATTCGCGCGAAGCCTGGCAAGGCGAAATAACGCTGTTGCAGAGTGTGTTGCAACCATGGCGCAACGAAGAGGCCGATATAATATTCGAATTCTCCATCCCGCGCATGGGCAAGCGCATCGATGTGGTGCTACTCATGCGAGGTATTATATTGTGCCTTGAGTTTAAAGTGGGTCAGAAGGATGCGTTGCAAGGTGACTTGCAGCAGGTTATGGACTATGCTCTCGACCTTAAGAACTTCCATCTCCTCAGTCGCGACAGGACGATTGTGCCGATACTCGTGCCCACCGAGCATGCCACGGCAACGACGGTGTTTCAGCGCTCGCCCTACGGTGAGATTTACAACCCCGTCGTCTCGGGCAAGGAGCATCTGCAGTCGACAATCGAGAGGGTGCTTATACATGCCGATGCCTATACTCCCGGTGCCATAACCGATTGGGTAAAAAGTCCATACGAGCCCACACCAACCATAGTGGAGGCAGCCCGTGCGCTCTATGAGCATCACTCCGTGGCCGACATCACGCGTCACGATGCCGACAGTACCGACGACACCATTGCCTACATACGCAGCGTAATTGACCGCACCCGTGAGCGCCGCGAAAAGAGTATATGCTTTGTGACAGGCGTGCCTGGAGCGGGTAAGACACTCGTGGGGCTTGAGGTGGCTGTAAACCAGTCGTATACAAACGACGGAGAAAGCAAGTCGGACGATGGAGCGGTGTATCTGTCGGGCAACGGCCCGCTCGTGGCCGTACTTATAGAGGCTCTCGCCCGCGATAATTACGTCAACGCCCGCAACTCCGGCCTCAATAAGAAGCTCAACCACTGCCGCACAGAGGTTCGTAAGTTTATTCAGGTAATACACCGCTACCGCGACAATATGCTGGCCAAAATCAAGGAGCCGATTCAGAACGGAATCCTCGAAATTGACCCCGACAAAGCGATGAAAAATAAAGAGTCCGGCTACTCAGAGGTGGAGCATATCGCAATCTTTGACGAGGCACAGCGCTCTTGGACCAAAGACCGTATAGCCAACTATCTGAAACGCGGAGGTACTTATGGAAACAAGATGAAAATTAATGACTTTCCAGTGTCGGAGGCCGGATTCCTCATTTGGTCGCTCGACCAGCGTGAAGACTGGGCCACGATAGTGTGCCTGGTGGGCGGCGGTCAGGAAATCAATACCGGTGAGGCCGGTATCAGCGAATGGATACGTTCGCTCAACAAAGATTTCAAGCACTGGAAAATTCATATTTCACCTGAGCTCAAAGACCCCGTCTATGCCGATGGACGTGTAGAGGAGTTACTTCGCGACAATCCCAATGTTACTTACGAGCCAAGGCTCCACTTGGCTTCAAGCAAGCGCTCATTCCGAGCCGAGCGCCTCGCGCCCATGATAAGCTCAATGCTGGATTTCGACCCCACCACAGCCGACCAGTATGCCGAGGTAATGGCCAATAAATATCCAATTCTTCTTACTCGCGATCTCGAGAAGGCTCGTCAATGGCTACGAAACACCGCTTGTGGGTCGGAACGCACCGGTATTCTGGTATCTAAGTCGGCGGCTCGATACAATCCGCTGGCCCTCAGCGTAGTGCCCTCTGACGACGACAATACCATACATTGGTTTCTGGAGGACATACACGACCAGAGGTCGTCTAACTATCTGGAAGAAGCCGTTACTGAAATCCAGGTGCAGGGCCTCGAACTCGACTATACCTGTGTGGTGTGGGACGCAGATATGCGCCCCGACGGCAACAAATGGACCTTCTATAAGTACCTCAGCCGCAAGTCATCGTCGGTGAGCACGATGCCTCCTCCCGCGCCCAAGTGGCGCGATGAGAATAATGCTGAAAATCAGAAGTACATGCTCAATGCCTATCGCGTGCTCCTCACACGTGCACGCCAGGGTATGGTGATATGCGTGCCCGAGGGCAATCCCGACGATTCGACCCGCCTGCCAGAGTTTTACGACCCCACTTATGAGTATCTCAAATCGCTGGGACTTAAAGAGCTATAAAAAGCCATTCGGCCGGAATAGGAGTCTCGGGGAGGTTGCGCGATGCGAAGCCCACTTCGAGCTCCTGGCCCATATAGTTTTCAAAATACAGCAGTTCGAGGCGGTGTAGCCCGGCCTCGAGGGCTATCTTGCCTTCTCGGCGGCGCGCGCTGTGGCCTCCGTCGTTGTCTACCACGGTCTGGCCGTCGATGCGCAGCACGGAACCATCGTCGGAGTGAGTGTAGAACTTATAAACTCCGCGCTCGGGTATATTGATGAACGAAAGGAACTTATAAGCAAAATGGTCCTCAGCGGGAGCTTGTGTAATGTCGAAATAAGGCATTGTGCCTTTGGCAACAAGTTGGCAGGAGTCAACCTGCGAAGTGTGCTTCATGAGACCTTCATAATACTCATAACTCACCCCAGGACGGCGGGGCTTGGCTTTGATGGCAGGGTGATAGTACATTGTATCGGCCTCGGCGGAGTTTAGGCCTGAAGGGTAATAATACGTGGCTTCGTGGGTTGCGGGAGTAGCAATGTAAGTGTCGAATTTGCGCTGACCTTCGTAGAGGTCGATGACGCGGGCGCCACGAGGCAGAGAGCCGTAGGCATCGGTTCCTGTACAGCGCCCGAATCCAAGCGCAATACCTTGGTACTGCCCCACATAGTCGTTTTCGTGGTCGTGGCCTGTAAAAGCACCCATTATGTCGCCGCAATCTACAAACGAAGCAAAAATACCGCTGTTTACTTCGGCTGTTGCGCCGGCTCCTTCGAGTCGGGAGCCGATAGTGGCATCGTCTGAAAGCACACGGCCGTGCTCGTGAAGCGGGATGTGAAAGAATGCGACCGAGGGTAGTGGCGTACCATTGTTGGCGGTCGTAAACGATTGACTCACATTGCGGTAGTGTGCAATCTGGTCAAAGTGTATACGATCATACGAGCCGTGGCGCTTGTCGGCAGGGTAGTCGTTTGAGTCAATCACGTATACCACAGCCTTTACCGAGCCGTCAGAGCCGTAAATGGGTAGCGCGGCATCTTTAGTGGCCGAAGCCGCATAGAGAGGCGACCGGGCAAGCATGGCCGTAATGTCAGGCTTTGATACATACTCGCCGTCGTGGTTGCCGAATGTCACGGCATAGGGCGTGCCGAGACTGTCGAACAGCCGTAACACCCGTTGCCAGCCCTCGGCTGCGGGCTCGCCGGTTACTATGTCGCCTGTGAGTACTATGAGTTGAGGTTTTTCGGCCTTGACAATGGCCCGGACTGTGCGTTCTGTGGAGTCGCATCCGGCAGTATTGCCGGGCATGAGGTGCAAGTCGGTGAGTTGCAGGATGCGGAAGTTGCCTTGATTGAAAAGCAACCTCGCTCCCTGCGCACAAACACTAAAAACGCACAGCAAGTATATAAAGCCAAAAATGACTTTGCGCATGGGAACGAGGTTTTTAGGGATTATTAATTGCTAATTTTAGAGCGGCTGAGCAAGGATTTCGGGATGCTCGGCTGCGGTTTTTACTATCAGTTCGCCAAAAAGCGTGTTGGCCCAGGCAAACCACGGACGGGTGAAGTCGGATGCATCGTCCTTGTTGAACGATTCGTGCATGCGGTTGGTGCCTCCGGTGGTGTCGCGGAGCATGCGCAGACAGTCGCGAATCTCCTTGGGGTCGTTGCTTGTAAGAGCCTTGATGATGATGCTCATGGGCCAGGGATGGTCGAGGCCCACGTGCGGACCGCCTATGCCCTCACCGGCCTTGCCCGCGAAGAAGTAGGGGTTGTTTTCGCTCCACACCAGGGCGCGGGTGGCTTGGTACAGAGGGTCGTCGGTCGAGCAGTAGCCCATATAGGGGGCTGCGAGGAGGCTGGGTACGTTGGCGTCGTCCATAAATGAAGTGTTGCCGAATCCGTCCACCTCAAAGGCATATACCTTGCCGCACACGGGATGTGTGGCAACGGCATACTTTTGAATGGCGTCGTCCACTTCCTGGGCCAGAGCGGCTGTTTCAGTGGCAAAGTCTTTGTCCTTGTACACCTCGGAGGCAATTTCAGACAGCTGGCGCAGCGATACCACGGCCATCATGTTGGAGGGAATCAGGAAGCCGTACTGAGTGGCATCGTCGCTGGGGCGGAAGGCCGAATAAATCAGGCCGCAGGGCTTGACGGGAGCACCGTAGCCGTCGTTCATCTGCGAGTCGGTGGGGCGGTTGTCGGTGCGCTGGAAGCTGTAGGGGCCGAGACCGTCCTTGCGTTGTTGCACCTTCATGGTGGCCACAACGAGCTTTTGAGCCTTGAGCCAGGTGTCGTCAAATACCGATGTGTCGCCTGTGCGCTTCCAGTATTCATAGGCCAGACGGAGGGGATAGCACTGCGAGTCGAGTTCGTACTTGCGTTCGTGGAGTTCCTTGGCCATGGTCTGAGTCATGTCGCTCTCCCAGTGGCTGCCTGTGGGGCCGTCGTTATAGGCATTGGCATAGGGGTCGATGAGCAGGCACTGAGCCTGGCGGTTGATGAGGCCGGCAATCATCTCGGCGAGATGGGGGTCGACACCCACCAGCGAGAGATAGGGCCACACCTGTGCCGACGAGTCGCGCAGCCACATGGCGTGAATGTCGCCGGTTATTACAAAGGTGTCGGGTCGGCCGTCATTGCCTTTCTTGAACTTCACTGTAGTGTCGAGAGTGTTGGGGAAGCACACTTCAAACATGGCGCGCAGAGTGGTGTCGGCAATGCCGGGGGCGATTGCCGCGATGAGGCTGTCGACAGCGGTCGAAGTGAACTGGCGCTGGTCGGGAGCCGGGCGCCCTACCATGTCGCGGTAGGGCGATACTTGATCGGTCGATTCAGGGGTGGGCTGGCTTTTGCAACCACCCGATGCGAGTGCGCCAAGGGCCACGAGGCCGACGAGCGCAAAGCGAGATGCTTTCATGAATTTTGTTTGTTTATGAGATTATGTAATTAAGAAAAATGTGTGTTGTCTTAAATATTAAAATGTGTGTTTGCCGGGAGTTACGTCTATGGTCTTTGTCTTGCCGCCGTAGAGCACGCGCAACTTGAAGGGTACGTTGGAATCTACGATGAGTCGGGGTTCCTGTGCCTTTCCCGATCGCTTGGCTGCGCGGAGGCTTATCATGCCTTCGGGACCGAAGGGGTAGCGGTCTATGCCGTGCTCGTCGGTAATGTTCATGTCCCACACAATTTCATTTTCGGCATAGTCGCCGCGTATGCCGAGCACGAATTCAATGAATTCGGCGATGGGAGGCAGGCCGGCCCAGCCCACAAATTCCTTGCGGGCCATGAAGCCGGGGTCCTTGCTTTCGGGGGCATAGTATTCCCAGAAAGTGCCGGTCTTGCGATACACGTCGAGCACGTTGCCGTAGTGGTTCATGGCTATCTCGCGAGCAAGGTCGTTATAGCCGTTTTTCACCAGGCCGAGCATCACCATATAGTTGGTGCCGGGCCACACACCGCCCTGCCAGTACCGACCGTTTTCCTTGTATTTGGGATGGTCGGCCGAGAGAGAAGGTATCATGTGGGTGCGACGGAACTCGGCTGTGTCGGACAGGTGAGCCACCAGGCGGCGGGTCTGCAGCGAGTCGAGCACGCCTGGAGTGTGCAGAGCCCAGAAGGCACTTATGCCCTTGGTGGGACACAGTGAACCGTCGCCGTAGGTATCGTGGAGGAAGCCGGTGGAGTCGTTCCACATCTTGGTGGAAATAAACTTTTTGAGCATCTTGGCTTCGTCCTCATAATTCTCGATTTCCTGCCAGCGCTCCACATAGAAGCCCATTTCGAGCAAGAGATTGGCATTCATGAGCTGTTGCAGGTTGGTGTCGAGCCATGTCATGTGGCCGTGGCTGAAGATGGGGCTGTAGCCGTCGGGCACACGGGGCATATTGTCCATGCCGGTGCCCCAGCCACTCGACCAGTAGGTGCCGTTCTGCCAGGTGCGGTTGAGTCGCAACCAGTTGTTGTAGCCGCAAAGCACCGGAAACACCTTGTGCAGACGGTCCAGGTCGCCGTATTGGTGGTAATACACCATCTCTGCCCAGGGCATGAGGTTGGGGCCGGTGCTGGTGGGGTCGTATCGCTCGAAACAGTCGGCGCCGTCGGCCTTTATCTCGCGGCATATAAAGCCGTCGGGATGTTGCTTGGCATAGAAGTTGTTGAGGGTGTGCTGGAAGGGGAATACACGGTCGCCGTAGCGGGCAAACATGAGGATGAACGAGTCGTCCCACATGAATAGGTTGCCATTGTAGGCCGTGTCGATGTATGGGCTCACGAAGCCCGAGCCTTTTTCGGGCTGGAGTATGTGCGACACGGCTATCTGCCAGGCTTTCCAATACATTTCCACTTCCTTGTCATGGCCGGCCCACACGGGGCTTGGCAGGAGTTTACGTGCCTGCTCCCAGGTGGGAGTGGGCACCGACTCGGGTGTCATGGTGCGGAATTCGTTTTCGGCTGTGAGAGGCTCCTTGACGTATGTATTTTTGTAGGGCAGGCGATACTTTTCGTTGTTGCCGCACGAGGTCATGGTCTGTGCATGAACCGATGTGCAGGCAAGTGCGAGGGCAGCTGCAATGGCAATCTGTTTCATCATTGAAAGTACTATTTTTTCAGCAGTTCAATCACCTTGCGGGGGATGTCGGTATTTTCCATTATTCCGGTGAAATTTTCATGACCGGGGCCGAATGCGTATATGGGCACGAGGACGCCGCTGTGGCCGCCGGTAGAGAATTTGCACACGATGCGGCCTTCGTTGAGGTCGCCGTCGACAAGTGTGAGGCCGCCGCATTCGTGGTCGGCTGTAACTATGACGAGTGTCTCACCGTCCTTGGCGGCCCACTTCATCACGGCGCCGATGGTGCGGTCGAAGTCGTGGGTCTCTTCCATGAGAGTTTTGATGTCGTTGAAGTGGCCGTAGTCGTCGAGCTGCGAGCCTTCAATCATAAGGAAGAAGCCTTTGGGGTTCTTGGACAGGATGTCGATGGCCTTGAGAGAGGCGCGTTCGAGCCAGTTGCCGCGTTCGAGGGGCAGGGGCACGTCGTGGGGGTAGGGCACGCAGTACACTCGGGCGTCTTTTTTGAGCTTGGCGTTTTCGAGGTCGTCGAGCGAGCTGTATATTCCATAGCCTTTGTCGCGGAGCTCGTTGAGGAGGTTGCGACCGTCTTTGCGGCCCACCATCTTTTCGTAGCCGGGGCCGATAACCACGTCGGCCACACTGTTGACATAGTCGGCAATCACGGCATCTTCATTGTCGCGGTCGACGATATGGCACAGAAAGTCGCAGGGAGTGGCGTCCCACAGGCGGCAGGTCACAGCCACGCCGTTAGACATACCGCGCTCGTGGGCAAATACGTTGAGGCTGGGCAGAGGCTTGCCGTCGGGGTCGACACCAACAGAGTGGTAGTTGGTTTTGAAACCTGAGGCAAGAGCTGTGCCGCCGGCACCCGAGTCGGTGATGAGTCGGTTGGCGCAATATGTCTTCGAAAGGCCCACGGTCTGGCTGTTGTCGAGCCACAGCTTGCCGCGGTTGGCAGTCCAGGCCGAGCCCACGTGGTTGAGGCTCATGCCGTCGCCAATCATAAGGATTACATTCTTGATTTTCTTGCCCTTGGGAGCTTGAATTACCTCTACGTTGTAGGGGTTGGGCATTACGTATGTTAGCTGGGTGTCGCGTCCCTTGGTGGGGAGCTCGGCAGGTGTTTGAGCCGATGCTACCGCGGGAACGAGAACCAGGGCGGCAACGAGTGATTTGATGTATGTATTCATTGTTAACGAAGTTCAAAGTTGACGAGTACAGGGCAGTGGTCGGAGAGGTATTTGCCGTCCTGAGTTTCGGCCAGAATACCATAAGTTTTGATAGGAAGCTTGCCGTTGCTGAATACGTAGTCGATGATGCCGCGGCCACTGTAGTTGTAGCCTTTCCAATCGTGCCAGGTCCAGCTGGGACCATAGACCACGGGCGACATTTCGCGCGAGTCCTTCATGCCTGCGGCCTTCATGTCGACGATGGGCTGGTCGTTGGACCATGCGTTGAAGTCGCCGGTAATGATTACGGGCAGACTGCCGGCGAGCGATTTGGCGCGGTCGAGCACGAGCTTCACGCCCTGCTTGCGGGCTTCTACTCCCACGTGGTCGAGGTGAGTGTTGAGCACGAAGAGCTGCTTGTTGGTGTACTTGTCGTGGAGTATGGCCCACACGGCAATGCGGTTGCAAGCTCCGTCCCAGCCTTTCGACACCTTATCGGGGGTGGCGCTGAGCCAGAACTGGCCGCTGTTGGTGATGTTGAATCGGTCTTTGTTTACAATCAGGGGATTGTATTCACCGTCGGTGTTGCCGTCGTCGCGGCCTTTGCCTATGAGTTCGTAGTTGGGCAGGCGCTGCTTGAGGTCCTTGAGCTGATTTTCGAGTACTTCCTGAGCACCAACCACGTCGGCACCTTGGAATAAGATGACGTTGGCCACACGGTCGCGACGATACTGCCATTGGTTGTCGCCGTCGCCGGAGTTGTCGTAGCGCATGTTGAACGACATTACTTTTACGTCGGTGTTGCCTCGCACCACTGTGGTGGTAGTGTTGCCAGAGCCGGGAGTGTCGGGTGTGTTGGTCTCACCGCCTGCGGGCTGACAGGCAAAGAGGGCGATGATGCCTACAAGGGTGGGGAGAATAAATTTCTTCATTTTATATCGTTGTATTTTATTTTGCATAAATGCTGGAGGTGGCAATTGGCTTTATGTCGACAGTGCCGGGAGTGGCCCAGCCCCAAGAGAGTTCCTCGCCTTCGTAGTCTTCAAAGTAGAGAAGTGTGAAGGGATGAAAGCCCTTGGCGAGGGCAATGAGTCCGGTGGCCGATACGGCGCTGTGGCCGCCGTCATTGTCCACGACCTTTCGGTTGCCGATATAAAGCACGGAGCCGTCGTCGCTCTTGGTCATAAAGGTATAGACACCGTCGGTGGGAGCGTAGATGTAGCCGGTGAATTTAAAGCCGAAGTGGTCGGGCTGCTGTGCCTCGGCTATAGAGGGGGTGGGCAGCATGCCGCTCTTTACGGGCTTGTACTTTTCGATGTCGGATGTGCGTGCCATGTTGCCTTCGTAGTAGGAGTAGTTCAGACCGGGAGTGGTTGGCCTGATATTGGCGGCGGCCATGAGCTCGGCGCGCTCGGCCTGGACTGTCATCACAGAGCTGGGCTCCATGCCCTCCTTGAAGGCGCGGGCCTTGACGGTGAGGCTACGGTCGATGGTGAAGGGGGCCGAGTAGAGAGTCGACTGTTGGGTGGGCTCGCTGCCGTCGAGCGTATAACGTATCTTTGCCCCAGCTGTAGTGGTGCCGAGGGTTACCTTGGTCGAATCGACAAAGAGATATAGGTCTTCAACGGCATAGGGCACCGACACACGCTGCACTTTGGTCATCGACATGGGGGCGGCTTCGGGCGATGTGCCGCGTGTCATTACGGGCTTGTCGGTGAGCTTGAATTCGAGTGTACCGCCCTGCATCAGTGCCGCGTGGGTGATGAAGTTGGTGTCGACGGACTTGCCGTTGAGTGTTACGCTTTCGATGTATTGATTTTTTGAGGGGTTGTTGGCCACGATGGTGAGGGTTTTGCCGTCGGCCAGGCTTATTTCGGCTTTGGGGAACATAGGAGCGGTAAGTGCATACTCGCCACTGCCGGGGCACACTGGGTAGATGCCCAGGGCTGTCATTACATACCAGGCCGACATTTGGCCGCAGTCTTCATTACCGATTATGCCCTCGGGTGTGGGAGCATACATTTCGCGCATGAGACGACGGGTCCATTCCTGGGTTTTCCAGGGCTGGCCGAGGTAGTTGTAGAGATAGACAATGTGGTGTGAGGGCTCGTTTCCGTGGGCATACTGACCAATAAGGCCGGTGATGTCGCTCTGCTCGCCGATGAGCTCGGAGGGCTGTGTAAACATTGAGTCGATTGCGGCAATCAGAGCATCGCGGCCGCCGAGGAGGTTGGCAAGGCCCTGCACGTCGTGTGGGGCGAAGAATCGGTATTGCCAAGGAGTGGCTTCGGTGAAGTTGCGGTCTACTGCACGGGGATTGAACGGCGACACCCAGTTGCCGTCGGCACGCTTGCCGCGGAAGAATCGAGAATTGCCGTCGAATACGTTTTCGTAGCTTGCGGCACGCTTGAAGTATTGGTTGGCGGTGGCAGTGTCGCCCATGGCCTGAGCCATGGTGGCGATGCACCAGTCGTCGTAGGCATATTCAAGCTGACACGACACACCCTCGCGCTTTATGTTGGCGGGAATATAGCCCATTGTTGTGTAGTATTCGGAACCCTTTTCGTTGATGTTTGACGACTTGACCATGGCGTCGAGGGCGGCCTTGGGATCGAAGCCTCCGATGCCCTTCATGTAGGCGTCGGCAAGGACGGATGCCGAGTGATAGCCTATCATGCACTTGGTTTCGTTGGAACCGAGGGGCCAGATGGGTAGCTCGCCGGTGGCATCGTACATATCGAGCATAGAGCCGGCAATATCGCTCGCGAGTTTGGGCTCGATAAGGGTCATTAGAGGATGCCATGCACGGAATGTGTCCCAGATGGAAAGGGTGGAATAGCGCTTGGTGCCCTCGGAAGCCTGTCCCACTTGCTGGTTGTTGCGACGGAACTGGCCGTTGACATCGCTCACCACGTTGGGAGCCACCATGCAGTGGTACATGGCAGTGTAGAATGTGCGACGCTCTTCGAGCGAGCCGCCTTCGATCTTGATTTTTGATAATTCGGCTTCCCAAGCGTTGCGGGCTGCAGCGGCCTGTGCTTCGAAGTCGAACGACTTCATTTCAGACTCGAGGTTGAGACGTGCATTGGCCACGCTCACGCCCGAGATGCCCACACGCATGGTGACGGGCTTGCCGGGAGCAAATTTGAGCACGGCTTTGGACGAATCGGCCTCAACGGAACTTGATGCAATGGGCTCGGAGAATTGTGCCACAAAGTAGACACGATGCAGGGGCGACCAGCCCGACGACATGCGCAGACCGCTCACTTCGGCAGGGCCGGAAACAGTGAGGTAGGCCGAATCGACGGGCTCGCCGGTGGCAATTTCGTGTCGAAGGTTGATGAATACAGATGGCTCGATACCCTCGGGGTAGCTGAAGCGTGCCATGCCCGAGTGCTCGGCGGCTGTGAGCTCGGCCTTGATGGCAGGCTCGGTAAAAGTGACTTCGTAGAAGCCAGGAGTGGCCTTTTCGGCCTTATGTGAGAATGGAAGTGGAGTGTCGGTTGAGGTGGGGCTGAACAGAATGTCGCCCAGGTCGCAGCAGCCAGTGCCGCTGAGGTGAGTAAGCGAGAAGCCGTTGATGGTGGAGTCGCTGTAGTGATAGCCCGAGCAGGCGTCCCAGTTGCCGGCGCGAGTGTCGGGGCTGAACTGAACGGCGCCGAAGGGAGTGGTGGCACCGGGATAGGTGTGTCCGTGAAAGCCTGTGCCGATCATGGGATCGACGAGGTCGACGGGAGCCGAGTTGTCGGCTGTTGCACACGAGCCAAGGAGAAGGCCGGTGGCGAGGATTGTGATAAAGGTTGGTTTCATTTTAGGGATATGAGGGGTTATCATGAAAAATTATACATGGAGCTGACCGCCGCGCGGGCGGCCAACTCCATGTAACGGTTTATGTTAGTGAATAATTTCACGTTTTTATTGCCAGCAGGGGAGCTGCTTGAGAGCACCGTTGGCTTTGGTCACCTGCTGCGAGGGGTAGGGGAATGTCAGGAAGTTGTCGTTGTAGGGGAGCTTGTCGGCGTAGTCGGGGTAGGGCACCACTTCGTAGGCCGAGTTGAAGTCGTTCTTGTCGGCGTAGTGACGCACGTCGGGACGCTTGTTGAGTTCCTTGGCGGCGAGGGCCTTGAGTTCGGCATTGCTACCCTTGTGCCAGCGCTTCAGGTCGAAGAGGTGGTCGGAGTATTCGAAGGCGAGCTCAACGCGACGTTCGTGGTAGAGGTCGGCGGCGGTGGCGTTGCCCTTGAGGGGTTCAACGAGAGCGCGGGCGCGCAGCTTGTTGATGTCCTTGGTGGCAGCGGCGGCGTTGCCGAGCATGAGGTTGGCCTCAGCACGGAACAGGTAGAGTTCGGCCATGCGCATCAGGGGGAAGTTGATGCGGAAGGTGGGGTAGTTGCCGTTGGAGTTAACGTAACCGGCATCGATACAGTCGGGACGCTTAACGGCATCAAGGAACTTGTTGATCATGAAACCGGCTTCGAGGTCGGAGTCACCGCTGTAGCCCCAGTAGTTGCCGAAGTAGAAGAAGGGGTCGCCGTAGGAGAGGATCGAACGACGCATACGCGAGTTCTTGGTGGGCACACCGAGAGTCTGGGTGGATTCGTTGAAAGAGTCCCAGTTCATTTCCCACATGCCGTCCTTGAGGAATTCCTGATAGATGTCCTCGGTGGGCTTGAAGTAGCCCCAGCCGTTGTAATAGCCGAAGCCCTTGTTGCGGAGCATTACGCCGGGCAGCTCGCAGCCGCCGCCGTTTGTACCGCCGGTGGAGGGAATGGAGAAAATGTATTCACGGTTCCAGAAATCTTTGAATTCGCTGGAGAACACTTCGTCGAAAGTGTCGGCGAGGCCGCGGCCGTACTGCGATTCGAGACGGTCGACGCAGGGGATTACTTCCTGCCACTTTGCAGCGTCCCAGAGAGCCCAGTAGGCATAGGCCTTGGCCATGTAGCCGGCTGCAGCTGCCTTGTGGGCACGGCCGCGGTCGTTCACGCCATATTCTTCAAACTTGGGAAGGTACTCTTCGGCCTTCTGGAAGTCCTTGACGATGAGGTCGTAGTTCTCCATAACTGTGGCACGCTGAGGGGGAATCGAGTTGTCGTACACCTTTTCGGGGAGGTTTTCTTCCCAGCGCACGAAGGGCACACCGAGCTCGTTGGTGCCGTAGTGCGAAGCGATGTAAAGGTGGAGGAAGCCACGGAGGAAGTGAGCTTCGCCGAGGGTGCGGGTTTCAACGGCGGTGAGCTTGGTGCTCTGCGCCTTCTGTGTGAGGTGCATGATTACGAAGTTGGCCTTGGCCATGCCGTTGTAGTGTTCGAGGAACGGACGGCGCAGGGGATCGCTTTCGTCGCCGGTGTACTTGAAGGTGGCAACGGTGTTGAACGAGCGGGTACGGCCCCATACCACGTCGCAGGCAGCGGCCTGCTGGTAGAAGAGGTCACGACCGAAACCGTGGTCACCGTTGGTGAGGTCGTAGTAGATGGGGTCTATTGCATCAACGGCGCGTTCGTCGTTGGTGAAATAGGTGTCGGAAGTCACGCTTCCTTCGGGCTTAACGTCGAGGAAGTCGTTGCAGGAGCTCAGGGAGAGCGCTGCTACGGCTACGGCTGAGCCTATGATAAATTTTTTCATGTTGTAAGTTCAGTTTTTAGTAGGAGAGGTTGATACCGAAGGAGAATACGCGCGATACGGGGTACTTCATAGCGTCCCAGCCGCCGCATTCGGGGTCTACGCCCGAGTACTTGGTGATGGTGAAGAGGTTGTCGGCCGAGAAGTAGAGGTTGAGCTGGCTGTTGCGGCCCTTGAGGTACGACCACTTCTGAGCGAGACGTGTGAAGTTGTAGTTCACGGTGAGGTTCTTCATGCGGAGGTAAGAAGCGTCTTCGAGGTAGTAGTCGGAGGGAGTGGTGAAGTTGCCGTTGGTGTCCGACTTGGTGAGACGGGGGATGTTGCTGTTCTTGTTGGTTTCGCTCCAGGCGTTGAGGATTTCAGACGAACGGTTGAAGTTGCCTTCAGTGTCGTTGAGCAGAATCGACTTGCCCACGTAGGCTGCCTGTGCGCCGCCCACGCCCTGGAACTGAGCGCTGATGGTGAGGTCGCGGTAGGTTGCGCCGAGCGAGAATGCAAATGTGGTCTTGGGCATGGAGTTGCCGAGGTACTGGCGGTCCTTGTCGTCGATGCGGCCGTCGCCGTTGTAGTCCACGAACTTGAGGTCACCTGCCTTGGCGTTGGGCTGGATGCGGTTGCCGTCCTTGTCTACGTAGGCAGCTGCTTCGGCGTCGCTCTGGAAGATGCCGTCGGTCTTGATGAGGTAGAAGGAGCCGAGGGGCTGACCCTGGGCGGTCTGGTACATGTAGGGGATGATGCTGCGGAAGCCGCCGCCACCGGTCCATACACCGGGTTCGCCCTTTTCGTTGGTCACGCCGATGTCGGTAACCTTGTTGTTGAGGTAGGAGAAGTTGGCGTTGGCAAAGTAGGTCCAGTCGCGGTTGACGCGTTCGGTCCAGCCTACAACTGCTTCAAAGCCCTTGTTGCGGATTTCGCCCTGGTTGATGAGCATGGTGCCCACGCCCATGTAGTCGGGGTGGTCGATGGTCTGTTCCTGGATGAGGTTGAATGTCTTCTTGTCGAAGTAGTCGAGGCTTACGTTGAGACGGTTGTTGAAGAACTCAGCGTCGAGACCAAGGTCCCACTGTTCGGAAGTTTCCCAGGTGAGGTTGGGGTTGACGGTGGAGCCCATGCCGGCCATGTTGCCCCAGAAATACTTGTTGCCGCCGGCGTTGTTTTCGATGCCGTACCAAGCGGTGCCGCCGTAGTAGCCCTGCCACATTGTGCCCGACTTGTAGCAAGAGGGCACTGAGCCGAGGTTGCCTACGCGACCCCACGAGCCGCGGAGCTTGAGGAGGTTGACGGTGGTCTTGTTGTTGAACCATTCTTCAGAAGAGATCTTCCATGCGCCGGTTACAGCGGGGAAGTCGCCGTGGTTGGACTGCTTAACGAGACGTGCGGCATAGTCGCGGCGCCACGAAGCGGTTAAGAAGTAACGGTCGTCGTAGGAGTAGCCTGCGCGGGCCACGAGCGATACGTTGCTGTCGGGGTTGCTGTACCAGTCGCCTGTTACCTGTGAAGAGCCGGCGAGAGTGAGGTACTGGAGGATGGCGCTTTCGTCGGTGAAGCCGGAACCGGAGGCCGACATGCCGCGCGAGTTCCACTTGTTGGCTGTGGTGGAGAGGAGGCCGCTTACCTGGTGCTTGCCAAAGGTGTTGTCGTAGGTGAAGGTGTTTTCAGTGTTCCACTGATCGGTGCGATAGTTGGACACGTAGAGGCTGTTGCTGTTGTCGGGCTTACCGGGTTCGTCGATTACGGGACGGAAGTTGCGGTAGTTGTTCTGAGCCACGTTGTAGGTGAAGCGCGAGATGAAGCGCAGGCCGGGAACGATGTTGCCGATTTCGAGCGAGGTGGTGTTCCAGAGGTCGGTGGTCTTGTTGTAGCGGTTTTCGTGCATGAGCAGACGGACGGGGTTGACAACGTCGCCGTGGATGTCGGCGTAGTTGCTGCCGTACTGAGCTGCGTAGGCGGGGTCTTCAGTGGTCACACCGCCCCAGGTGCCGTCGAGGGGGTTGCGTACGGTGGCCGATGCGGGCATCATGATGGCCGAGAGGATAGGACCGGTGTAGCCGTCGTCGGTGCCCTTGGAGCGGCTGTCCCAGTTTTTCCATGTGAGGTCTTCACGAACGGTTACATACTTGTTAAGCTTGAAGCTGCCGTTGTAGCGGATCGAGAGGTCCTTGGAGTAGGTGTTGATGAGGGTACCTTCGTCGTTGTTGTACGAGAAGCTGAGACGGTTGGTCATGTTTTCGGTACCGCCGTTGAGCGATACGTTGTGACGCTGGTAGTAGGCTGTGCGGAAGATTTCGTCCATCCAGTTGGTGCGGGTGGTGGCAATCCAGGGGTTCTTGGCTACGTCCCAGCCGGTGGGGAGGTCGAAGCCTGCGTTGCCGTAAGAACGCTTGGCCATTTCGATCTGCTGGCTGGCGTTGAGAGGCTCAATGAGGTTGGTGGCCTTGCGGAAGCCGAACTGACCTTCGTACTGCAGAGTGGCGGGACCCTGCTTGGCCTGCTTGGTGGTAACGAGTACAACACCGCCGGCACCCGACTGTGCACCGTAGATTGCAGCCGAAGCGGCGTCCTTGAGCACTACGATCGATTCGATGTCGGAGAGCGATGCAATGGGAGCGCCGGGAACACCGTCGACTACCCAGAGCACACCGTCGCCGTTGCGCGAACCCTGGCCGCGGATTACAAGCGAGGGAGTCGATGTGGGGTCACCGCCGTTGGCAGTGATGGTCACGCCGGGAATAGCACCCTGAAGCATGGCTTCGGTGGATGTAACGGGGCGCTTGGCGAGCTCTTCGGCATTGGCAACAACACCTACAGAGGCCGAGAGGTCCTGTTTGCGCTGCTTGGCACCGTAACCGAGTACTACGACTTCGTCGAGCACCTGGTTGTTTTCTTGAAGTACAACCTTGAGGTTGTTGGAAGTAACTTTAACGTCCTGGGTGAGATAGCCCAGGTAGCTCACGGTGAGCAGGCTACCCATCTGAGCTTTGATGGAGAAGTTGCCGTCGACGTCGGTCGAAACGCCGGTAGTAGCTCCTTTTACAACGACGCTGGCGCCGATGAGGGGCTCACCGCTTGCGTCTTGTACCACACCGTTCACGGTCTGAACCTGAGCGGTGGCTCCTATCGCCACAAAAAGTCCCAGTACGAGGGACAGAAGTGCGCGATAGATTCGTTGCGAAACTTGTTTCATGCAAAAAATTAGATATGATTAGTAATAATGTGTATTAGTATCAGGCTTTTGCCCTGGCAAGGGCAGCCGCGCCCACCATATTGGCATCGGTAAGGGTCGAGGGTACAATGCTGCAACGCTGTGCAATCATTTCAAAGGGATAATTCTCGGCAATGGCCTTGGACATAGCGGGGGCGAAGAGATCGAAGGCCGCGGCTATGCCACCGCCTATCACAATGGCTTCGGGAGCATAGGCATAAAGCACGGCACAGGCAAATCGTCCCAGATGATAGCCAAAGTCGGCCCATGCTTTGAGCGCCTCGGGCTCGCCATTGGCGGCACGGGCGGCCATGTCGGCGGCAGTGGTGCCGTGGATGTCGCGAAAGAACATGCTCGAGCAGTAGTGCTCGTAATCGCTGTCGAGATAGGGCAGTGAGCCTATCTCGCCTGCGCCCGACAGTACTCCGCCGTATAGGCGACCGTCGAGCACCAGGCCGGCGCCAATGCCGGTGCCGAGAGTAATGCCCACCATGCTTTGCTTGCCTTTGCCGGCGCCGTAGAGGCTCTCGGCCAGTGCAAAGCAGTTTACGTCGTTGTCCACCACCACGGGCACACCGTAGCGTTCCGACAGTATCTGGCCAAGGTGCACTTCTCGCCACGACGGAATGTTGGCAGCGTTGTACACAATGCCGCGACTGCTGTCGACCACCGACGGAACACCGGCTCCGATGCTTTCCACCTCGGCGTTGAATATCTCGTCAATAAGTGTTGTAATACAGCTGATTACCTCGCCTTCTGTGCCTTGAGCGGGACAGTGCGCGGCAACTCGATGCACGCAGTCGGCCCCGTTCATCAGGGCGGCACGTACGTTGGTTCCTCCTAAATCAAGAGCTATTCTCATGATATTGATTGGATTGATTGGTAGTTTTAAACGGTCGTAGGTTTTTTTAACACTGCAAAGTTAGCATATTGTTGTTAATCGTTTGTAACATTTATTGTAAAAAATGTTAATCTCAATTGTTAAATATTAAAAAACGGTATGTTGGGCTATGATAAAATTCCGTTAATTTTTGAGGTAATACATTGTTATTATAGCAATATTTTTGTAACTTTGCACCGTGTTTAACCCGCACGCGCGGGAGCAGAACCAACGCTCAAAATAGGTAACTATAGTGCAATATAAATAACTACTTTATTATCAAGGTTTTAAAGTAATAAAAACACAGTAACATGAAAATTGAAAAAATCATCGGTCGTGAAGTACTTGACTCTCGCGGCAACCCCACCGTTGAGGTAGACGTTATCCTCGAATCCGGCGCACGCGGCCGCGCTTCTGTTCCCTCCGGTGCTTCTACCGGCGAAAACGAAGCTCTCGAACTTCGCGACGGCGACAAGGCTCGCTACATGGGCAAAGGTGTTCTCAAGGCTGTAGCCAACGTTAACGGCCCCATCGCCGAAGCTCTCTGCGGCATGAGCGCTCTCGACCAGATCGCAATCGACGAAAAGATGCTCGAACTCGACGGCACTGAAACCAAGAGCAACCTCGGTGCCAACGCTGTTCTCGGTGTATCGCTCGCAGTTGCCAAGGCCGCTGCCGACTACCTCGACCTCCCCCTCTACAAATATATCGGTGGTTGCAACACCTACGTGCTCCCCGTGCCCATGATGAACATCATCAACGGCGGTGCTCACTCTGACGCTCCCATCTGCTTCCAGGAATTCATGATCCGCCCCATCGGTGCAACTTCCTTCCGCGAAGGCATCCGCATGGGCACCGAAGTGTTCCACAACCTTAAGAAAGTGCTCCACGACCGTGGCCTTTCGACCGCTGTAGGCGACGAAGGCGGTTTTGCCCCCGCTCTCGACGGTACCGAAGACGCTCTCTCGGTTATCATGCAGGCTATCGAAAAGGCCGGCTATGTTCCCGGTAAGGACGTTACCATCGGTCTCGACTGCGCTTCTTCTGAATTCTTCCAGAACGGTGTTTACGACTACCACCAGCTCAAGGACGGCACCGTTAAGGAACCCAACGGTCAGAAGCTCACCTCTGCTCAGCAGGCCGAATACCTCAAGGGCCTCGTAGAAAAGTACCCCATCGACTCTATCGAAGACGGCATGGCCGAAAACGACTGGGAAGGCTGGAAGATTCTCACCGACCTCATCGGTGACAAGTGCCAGCTCGTAGGTGACGACCTCTTTGTTACCAACGTTAAGTACCTCGAACGCGGTATCGAAGAAGGCTGTGCCAACTCGATCCTCGTTAAGGTTAACCAGATCGGTTCGCTCACCGAAACTCTCCGCGCCGTAGAACTCGCTCAGCGCAACGGCTACACCGCCGTTATCTCGCACCGTTCCGGTGAAACCGAAGACGCAACCATCGCCGACATCGCCGTTGCTACCAATGCCGGCCAGATCAAGACTGGTTCCGCTTCGCGTTCCGACCGTATGGCCAAGTACAACCAGCTCCTCCGCATCGAAGAAGAACTCGGTGCAGCTGCCCGCTACGGCTACGGCAAGAAGAGCAAGCGCTAATTCTTAAGCCAAGCAATAAAAAAATTCCGACTCACATCGAGCCGGAATTTTTTTATTAAATATAAGGTATTAATTTGTGAGTCGGAACACACGCACGCCAATCCACTGGCGGTTGCGCTTCATAAAGTCGGCAATCGGCACGTCGCTCACCACCACCTTCCCGGCAGTGTCCGAAGCGTGCAATACATATAGCTTGCCGTCTGTGCCCTTAACCACCATACCCATGTGCGTAACGTCAAGGTCGGGCAGATTTGATACAAAAGCCAGGATGTCGCCCTCGCGCAACTGCCCAAGCGTAGTTTTGTCATACAAATCGTTGCTCTTTATATAAGGAAAGCGATGATTGCGGTAGCCGTTTTCCACCTGTTTGATTCGAGCAAATTCCGCCGAATCTTTCAGCGCGGCATAACGGTCGCGATGAGCCGACATATAGTCGATAGACCTTATTATATATTTACACTTATAAAAATCGCGGGTAGCATCCACAAAATTACCACGATGAATATTGTCCATAGCCCAATCACATATATAATGGAGGCGCGAACCATAACCATCCACTTCGCCGCCCCTATAGCGAATGCGACGCAGATTATATATAAAGTCCTGCCAACCCTCGCGGCGTTCGCCGAGAGTGTATGATAATGCCATCACGGTTTCGGCGAGAGTCGTGCAGTCCAGCTTATCTGTATATACACTCAGCACCTCGGTGTCGCCTTCGAGTGTATGGCCCACGTAAGGGATGCCTACTAATTGCCGGCCAAGCCACGCTGTTCGCTCACTCGGACGCGAAAAATTCATCTCAGCACCTTTTTTCAGCCATTCAGTAATAATAGTCGTATCGTTTGCCTCATTGCCCCAACGTACAGCCATATTTTGAGCCGAAGCTCCAAAATACACTACAGTTGCAGCACATACAGCAAAAATCTTAGAAAATTTCATACATCAAAAATTAAATTCCTCCGCAAAGTTACAAAAAATTCACATCAAGCCCAACCATTATATATAAGGGCTATGCAAAAGGCAAAAAAATATCCAAAGCTCAAAACCACCCACAATATCCATTCATCAGCACATAGTCGAGAAAAGGCTATAAAAACTCGATTTTGCAAACGTTTGTAAATTAAGCATCTAACAAATTTTTATGTTTTACAGCATAAAAAAGATG
>QLIP01012060.1_pt1 | contig 27132 bp, 24 predicted proteins | sample 1769771 | NCBI WGS metagenome assembly QLIP01 (sample SAMN09428762, study PRJNA476227) | Gut metagenome, whole genome shotgun sequencing project. | isolation source: cecum | host: Rhizomys sinensis | place: China: Jinsha town of Minqing, Fujian Province | collected 2013-09-23 | reverse complement strand
AGCGGATTGCGGAGATTGTAAAATACATTTTGGAGCATTTTGATCAGAAGACCAAGCGGAACAAGGAAAGTTTTGACTTTTCTAAATTGGCGAACGTACAGGAAATTGCGACGGCGAAAGATAGAAAGGACGTAGAGGAAAAGAAGCAATCTGTCCGCATGAAAGGCTTTAATTCCATATTTGCGGTCAGCTCCATAGATGCTGCAAAACTGTATTATGCGGAATTTAAGAAGCAGATGGAAAATCTGCCGCACAGGCTGAACATAGCGACGATATACAGTTATGGCGTAAATGAAGCAGGGAATGATGATTTTGTGGAAGATGAAAATTCGGAAAATACAGACGGGCTTGACAAAAGCTCCAGAGATTTTCTCGAAATGGCGATTTGTGACTATAATGAAATGTTTCAAACCAACTACGATACGTCAAGCGATAAGTTCTAAAATTATTATAAAGACGTTTCGCTTAGAATGAAAAACAGGGAGAGATAAACATTGACTATATTCTCATGCTTGTAAAGAAGTATCAGCAGGACGGCAGCCAGAATAAAGAGATTGTTGTAACGATTGAGAAGGCGGTTAATTCCAGCATGAATCTGCGCAGTAAGATGGAGTTGATCAGAAATTTTTTGGCGAGGGTCAATGCACAGACGGAAGTAGACGGGGACTGGAAGAAGTTTGTGGATGAGCAAAGGGAGTTTGAGCTTGCCTTGATTATTGAGGAAGAAAAGCTAAAGACGGAAGAAACGCATAAATTTATGGACAATTCGTTCCGGGATGGCGTATTGAAAACGACAGGAACGGATATTGACGCGATTATGCCTGCTGTATCACGTTTCGGCGGGGGCAACAGGGGCAAGAGGAAGAAAAGGGTGATTGACAGGCTGATGGCATATTATGAGAAGTATGTGGAGCTGGTGTCAGCGAAATAAAGTAAAGTTTGCCGACAGCCATTCCCCGCACTTTCTGATTAAACCATCATCAGCCGGAAGCCAGCTGACGCTGTGGAGGCTTTCACTGTCAAGCCATCTTGCAGCTTCATGTTCTTTCAAAATGATTTCCTCTGATGCAACGGTACAGATAAAGCAGTCCATGGACAAATGGAAATTGGGATAATCGTATTCTACTGTGTCAAAGAAACCGGCAATTTCAATGGCGGTATCAAGTTCCTCTTTTATTTCCCGCATAAGCGCTTGCTGTGGCGTTTCTCCTTCCTCTATTTTCCCGCCCGGAAATTCCCAGAAGCCTTTCCATTCGCCATATCCGCGCTGTGTGGCAAAAATTTTATTGTTCTTTACGATAATTGCCGCCACGACCCTGATTGTCTTCATCCGGCTTATCCCCCTGTTAAAGCAAGATTTTTGGCCCATCCTTCGCGGGATGGCGTTTGCTGTTTTAGTATACTATAAATGGGGGATGGAGGGAATGGAAAATTTTTTTAAAATATAGATGCTCCCCCCTAACAATCCACTTGCAATCTTAAGGATAAGTTTTATAATACTCTTATAGTGAAAAACAGCATAAAATTCAAACAAAGGATTGATACAGCATGGCGGAGAAAGGATGAAAAAACATATGATACAGCCAAATCAAGTACAATGGGAAGCCAAGAAAAAGGAAAAAGAGAATATTAAATTCCGCACGTATTTAAAATGCCATGCGGACGATGATGTGTTAGACAGTCAATTTTTGCGGTTACATAAGGAATTGTTTGCAGACTATGACTGCAGTAAATGCAGAAATTGCTGTAAGATGTATAAGGCAAGCATTCCGGCAGAGGATGTTGACAAGGATGCACAATATTTAGGGATGATGCCGGAACAGTTTGTTTCCGCTTATCTGGATAAAGAAGAGTATGGCATGAATTATCTGACCAAGCATAAGCCGTGTGATTTTTTACAGGAAAACGGTGACTGCAGATTGGGAGACTGCAAGCCGGATAGCTGCAAAAAATACCCTTATACCGACCAGCCGGAAAGGCTCTCTAGCTTGCTAAGTGTATTGGATACGATAGAAATATGTCCGGTAGCTTTTGAACTATATGAGAGGTTAAAGAAGGAATACAGGTTTCGAATGCGCAGATAAGCTGTTAGCAAAATTTCAAAATAGCATGTGCGAAATTTAACCACTGCAGTAATACGATGGGGATCGATGCGAAAGATGGATAAATTGACAAAAGAGCAGCGTAGAAAAAACATGCAGCGCATCAAGGCGAAAGACACGGGCATCGAAGTGAAACTTAGGGAATTGCTTTGGAAAAAAGGGTATCGTTACCGTAAAAATTATGATAAACTGCCGGGGAAGCCGGATATTGCACTGACAAAATACAAGATAGCAATCTTTTGTGACGGTGAATTTTTTCACGGAAAAGACTGGGAAGTGTTAAAACCAAGACTGGAAAAAGGAAGTAACGGCCAGTACTGGGTCAGCAAAATTTCCAAAAACAGGGAGCGGGACGATAAGGTCAATAAGCGGCTGTTGTTCGAGGGATGGACGGTGATTCGTTTCTGGGGAGATGATATTATAAAAAACGTTGAAGAGTGCGTGAGAGTGGTGGAGGAAGCGATATGGGATATGCATATGGCGGAGGGGTAGCTTGACAAAAGCGGCCTGTAGTTAGAGGACAAGCTGTCTGTGAAAGAAAATCTTGAATGTTTCCTTTGCTATATACGTAATATATGCTACAATATTTGGCAAAGAGATAGGTCATAAAAAAGACCTGTTCAAAACAGGCCAAGCGCACACTGCGCAACCGGAATCCCGGCGATTTGGTAAAAACTTTATTTGAACTCGCAAATGTAAATTCAATTTATTCTAACATTTACTAGAGGAAAAATCAATATGAAAAACAAAAATTATTATTTAGGCTTGGATATTGGAACAAATTCTGTTGGATATGCTGTTGTAGATGAAGCATATAATGTAGTAAAACATGCTGGAAAACTAATGTGGGGAAGCCACATATTTGAAGAAGCAAAACAGTCTGCGCAGAGAAGGCAATTTCGAACAGCAAGAAGGCGCGGAGATAGAAAAAAGCAAAGGATAGCATTGATTGGAGAAATATTTGCAGAAGAGATTGCGAAAGTTGATGAAAGATTTTTTATCAGAAGGCAGGAAAGTGCTTTATATCGAGAAGATGTGAAAGAAGGAGACAGATGTATTGTTTTTAATGAAATAAATTATAATGACTGTGCCTATTATGCCGCATATCCAACAATACATCATTTGATATACGAACTTATGACGTCTGATGATCCGCATGATGTCAGGCTGATTTATTTGGCATGTGCTTATCTTGTTGCGCATAGAGGCCATTTTCTGAGCGAGGTTAATAAGGATAATGTAGAGGCAATGCTGGATTTTACAAATATATACAATAGTTTTCTGCACTCTTACCAAACAACGTATAACGAGATGCCATGGGAATGTGACATAGGGTGTTTTTTGGAAATTTTGTTAAAAAAGTCTGCGGTAGGAAAGAAAGAGCAATTATTTCTTGCATTACTACATAATGGGAAAAGATATAAAACGACAGAGGATGATTATATCAGTAAAGAGGGGATAATAAAACTGCTAAGCGGAGGAACATATGATTTAGCAAAGTTATTTCCCGCATTAGAATTTGATGAAAAATTATCCGTTTCTTTTAAAAAGAATGAAGAAGAATTTCAAGCGGTTTTGGAACTCATAGAAGAGGATGCTGATGTCTTGATTGCCCTAAGGAATGTATATGACTGGGCGATATTGGCAGAGGCATTAAAAGGCGGCACAAGCATTTCAAAAGGGAAAGTAGCGATTTACGAACAGCATAAAAAGGATTTGGAATATCTGAAAAAATTCATTAAAAAATATTTGCCGGATAAATATTTTGAAATATTTAGAAGTGGAAAAGAAATTGCAAATTACACGGCATATTCTTACAATTATAATTCGGTAAAAAACTGGAATACAAGCATACACAAAGCAGATAAATATGCGTTTTGTGATTATATTGAAAAATTGGTAAAAGATGTGGAGGTACCGGAAGAGGAAAAAGAGGCTTATGACGATATGCTGTTAAGGCTGTCTATTGATACGTTTATGCCAAAGCAGGTAGATGCGGACAATCGTGTAATCCCTTATCAATTGTACTATTATGAGCTAAAAACAGTTTTGATGCGTGCGAAAGAATATCTTCCGTTTTTAAGCGTTGCGGATAACGACGGGTATACGCCGATAGAAAAGATACTGTCAATTATGCAGTTTCGGATTCCTTATTATGTAGGACCGCTTCGGACTGACAATGGAGAACATGGATGGATGAAACGTAAAGCGGATGGAAAGATTTATCCATGGAATTTTGAGGATATGGTTGATTTGGATAAAAGTGAGCAGGCATTTATTGAACGTATGACCAATACATGTTCCTACGTTCCGGGAGAAAAAGCACTGCCCAAATATTCTTTGCTGTATTGTAAATTTAACGTACTCAATGAGATAAATAATATTAAAATAAACGGGACAGGTATCCCAGAAAAAAACAAACAGGAGGTATACAATCTTTTTAGAAAATATAAAAAAGTTACTGTAAAAATGATCAAAGAATATTTAAAAGCTAACAATCTTTTTTATGAGGGGGATGTCCTTTCCGGCATCGACAGCAGCATTAAGTCTTCCTTGAAATCATATCACGATTTTAGAAGGCTGCTCGAAAATAAAGTCTTTACGGAAAATCAGGTAGAAGAAATCATTGAGAGGATTACATTTAGCAATGATAAGAAGCGTATCGAAAAATGGCTTTGCAATAAATACCCAGATTTACCGCAAAGTGACAGCAAATACATATCCCGGCTAAGCTATAAAGACTTTGGGCGTTTGTCAGGTATGCTGTTAAGCGGCATAGAGGGGTGTGATAAAAACACAGGAGAACAGTTTACTGTTATGCGGGCTTTGTGGGAAACAAATGACAACCTGATGCAGATTCTTTCTTCTAGGTATACTTTTGCTGAAGAAATTGAACGTTTAAGAAATCAGTATTATGGGGTTCATGCCAATGGCATAGAATTTACATTGCGTGAAATGCATGTTTCAAATGCTGTAAAAAGGCCAATTTATAGGACGTTGGATATTATAAAAGAGGTAAAGAAAGCATGCAAATGCGATCCACAGAAAATATTTGTTGAAATGGCAAGGTCTGAAGGGGAAAAGGGAAAAAGAACAAAAAGCCGCAGGGAACAGATTGAAGATTTATATAAGAATATAGACAGAGAAGAGGTGCGTGAAATATCGAAGCAATTAGAAGGAAGGTCTGATAACGAACTCCAGAGCGAAGTTTTGTTTTTGTATTTTATGCAGCTTGGAAAGTGTGCTTATAGTGGAGAGGCTATAGATATAGGTCAATTAAAGACCAGTATTTATAATGTAGACCATATTTATCCGCAGGCTTATGTGAAGGACGACAGTATTCATAATAAAGTACTGGTTTTATCAGAAGAAAACGGCAGAAAAAAGGACGCTTACCCAATCAGACAGGAAGTCAGGGATAAAATGCATCCTTATTGGCGCATGTTAAAAAACAATCGTTTGATATCAGAAGAAAAATATAACCGGCTTACCCGGAATACGCCCTTTAGTGATGAGGAACGTATGGGATTTATTAACCGTCAGTTAGTTGAAACAAGGCAGTCTACAAAAGCAGTCGCTGCCATATTAAAGGAATGTTTTCCAACCACAGAAATTGTGTACACAAAGGCTGGGCTGGTTTCAGATTTTAGAAAAGAATTCCATATGCTAAAATGCAGAAGCGTTAATGATTTACAACATGCGAAAGATGCGTATCTGAATGTTGTTGTAGGAAATGTATATCATTGCCGGTTTACGAAAAATTTTTTCCTCGAACAGAAGTACACATTAAAAACAAAGCAGTTGTTTGCATCTCCAGTCGATGTGGGAGATGCGATTGTTTGGCGAGGGGAGAAGGATATCGCAAAGGTACAGGAGGTAATGCGGAAAAATAATATTCATTATTCAAGGTATGCTTTTATAAGAAAAGGAGGATTGTTCGACCAAATGCCTTTAAAAGCTGCGGAAGGCTTGATTGCAAGAAAGGCAGGGCTGGATCCTGCAAAATATGGAGGTTACAACAAGGCGGCTGCAGCCGGCTTTCTGCTTGTAAAATATAAGGAAAAAGGAAAGGTGCAGGCATGTATCATGCCAGTTGATCTTCTTGCCTATGACAAAGTGTTTGATAGCATGGAAGGTGCCGTACATTATGCTGTAAAAACATTGGAAAATATATGGGATAAAGAAGGATTGATTACAAATGTTCAGTTTCCATTAGGCTTACGGTTGCTTAAAGTAAATACGATGTTGTCTTTTGATGGCTTTTTGGCATGCATAACAGGAAAAGCCAATAAAGGAAAAATAATAGGCTTAACATCCATGATGCCATTGCTTATTGGGGAACAGTGGGAAACATATGTAAAAAAGCTGGATCGTTTTGAAGAAAAAAGAGCAAAAAATAAGCGAATCACTTTGCATGAAGACTATGATGGAATATTTAAAGAATTAAATGTAGAATTGTATCATCTGCTTGTGGATAAAGTGGTCAACGGATTATATAAGATGGCGTTTGGCGCAGTTGTGAGTGTATTGGATTCAGGAAAAGATAAATTTGATAAACTCTCAGGGGAAGAACAGGTAAAAGTATTATCTGCACTGATTTTGTTGTTAAAAACAGGCAGGGCTGGAAGCTGTGATTTTACTGCAATAGGCGGAAAAGGTGCTTCGGGAACGTATAATATTGGATCTAAAATATCTTCTTGGAAAAAAAGTTTTTCGGATGTACGGATTATTGACAGGTCTGCCTCTGGAATTTACGAATCAGCATCTGTAAATCTGTTGGAATTTGTTTAAGCATTTAGCAGCTGCAGCGATATTTATGAAAGCGGGCAGGGGAGGGATATCCAAAATGAGTTTTCGGACAGTGGCTGTCACGCACCGGGCAAAATTGAATTTCAATATGGGATATTTGGAAGTAAGAGGTGAGGAAGTCAAAAAAGTATTTTTGGACGAGATTGATATTTTGCTGATAGAGAGTCGGGCAGTTTCCATGACGGCGGCCTTATTGTCTGAGCTTATGAATAAAAAAATCAAGGTGATTTTTTGCGATGAAAAGAAAAATCCGCAAGGAGAATTGCTTCCTTATTATGGAAGCGGCGACTGTGCAAGGAAAATAAAGAAACAGCTTGCCTGGACGGAGGAAATGAAGGGTCACATATGGACTGCCATTGTAAGGGAAAAGATTCATAATCAAGCTTGCTTTTTGCAAGAATTGAAAATGGAAAGGGAGGAAGCTCTGCTAAGATCTTATTTGCGGGAAATGGCTTATAAAGATGCAACCAATCGTGAAGGAATGGCGGCAAAAGTATATTTTGATGCAATATTTGGCATGGATTTTACGCGGGATAAGTCCACGCCGCTTAATGCGGCGCTAGATTATGGTTATGCACTTATCTTGTCGGTGGTCAACCGGGAAATCTCTTATAATGGATATATGACTCAGCTTGGATTGTTCCATGACAATATATACAACTGTTTTAATTTAAGCTCTGATTTTATGGAACCCTATCGTATTCTTGTTGACCGTGTTGTATATCAAAATAAATTTGATAAGTTTGAGACAGAAGAAAAACATGAAATGCTGCGTTTGTTGGAAAGCGAAGTGTGCATAGGGGGAACTAGGCAGGTGCTGCCGAACGCAGTCAGAATTTATGTACGTAGCGTTTTTGATGCTCTGTGTGACAATGAACCCTCTAAACTGTTATTTTATTCCTTGTGAGAGGAGCTTATGAGTTATCGTTTTATGAGACTGCTGGTGTTTTTTGATTTGCCGACCATAACAGGAGAAGACCGTAGAAACTATAGAAAATTCAGAAAAGAATTGATAAAAAACGGTTTTTATATGCTTCAGGAATCTGTTTATTGTCGTATGGTCATCAATCAGTCAGCAGAAAAAAATCTGCGGGAATCTATAAAGCGAATAAAACCGCCCGACGGTTTTGTTATGATGCTTTCCGTTACAGAGAAACAATTTGGCAAGGCAGATTATATTGTGGGTGTAGGCAATAGTAATATCATAGATTCTGATGAAAGGATTATAATTTTGTGAAGTTGGCATATAAAAATTTTTCTACTATTTTGGAAATGTCTTCTCAGACAGTTGCAGCGATTGTCATTGAAAACCCAAAGCTGTTATATAAATTTCTTGTCGATATACGGAGAACTAAGGAGGAACAAGGTGATGAAGTTATATTATCGGATGATAACAGGATCCTTGATTTTAGTAAATGTGTGGAATTGCTGACAGATTTTATACAATTTGATTTAAATCAAAAAACATTGCTTTCTAAGATTACAGCATCCTTGGATAAAATATCTGTTGGCAGCAGTTTCTATCATCATTCCCAGCAGATATTAGCACAAATTGAAAACCATATTATGGAGATGGCGGCAGAGTTTCCTTGCGAGATAGTTTGTGAGAAGCTAAATATGCAGAATGTAATGAAAGCGGCAGGGATTGCCATATTGGATGATTATGTAAACTTGCCAGAAAAAATACTGGCATATATGGAACTGGCAAGAGATTTTTTAAATAAGAGATTATTTATTTTGGTTAATGCCAGAGGTTTTATATCTTGTCAGGATATGCAAATGTTGATAGATGCGGCTTTGTCACGAGAACACGAGATTTTGCTCATTGACAGTGTGGAATATCCTAAACTAAAACAGGAAAGACGCTTGGTCATTGATGAGGATTTTTGCGAGATTTAGTATAATAAGAATTGCAGAATAAGAAAATGTAGATATAATGAGAGTATGAATTTATATTACAGCCGCAAGCTGAATTCTTGAATTTGAGGTTTGAGAGCAATGTAAATTCATAGAGGTGTAAAACTGAAAATAACGGTATAAAATCATTGACGGAGTTTGAGAGCAATGTAAATTCATAGAGGTGTAAAACGATAAAAGCCCCGTCCATGGTGAGCGTCAGGTTTGAGAGCAATGTAAATTCATAGAGGTGTAAAACGTTAAAATTTGCTAAAAGCATTCCGCCGATGTTTGAGAGCAATGTAAATTCATAGAGGTGTAAAACCAGACGCACAAAAAGCAAGGATAACCCACGTTTGAGAGCAATGTAAATTCATAGAGGTGTAAAACATCCGTAGCCTCTTCCTTTGTCACAGCGGCGTTTGAGAGCAATGTAAATTCATAGAGGTGTAAAACGAAAATCAAATCAATTCGACCTGAATAATAGTTTGAGAGCAATGTAAATTCATAGAGGTGTAAAACTGTGGATGTCGGAAAACTCCCCTGCATTCAGTTTGAGAGCAATGTAAATTCATAGAGGTGTAAAACGAGGGCGGCGTGTATTCCATCACGATTGAGTTTGAGAGCAATGTAAATTCATAGAGGTGTAAAACTCATCTCTTTGCCGCTGGCGGCGTGAAATGTTTGAGAGCAATGTAAATTCATAGAGGTGTAAAACACTATACAATCACAAAAGCAATATTAAACTGTTTGAGAGCAATGTAAATTCATAGAGGTGTAAAACGCTCGGACAGGCGTTCAGGGCGGAGGATCAGTTTGAGAGCAATGTAAATTCATAGAGGTGTAAAACAGAAGCAAGTCGAGAAAGGACACCCAGAGAGTTTGAGAGCAATGTAAATTCATAGAGGTGTAAAACTGGATTTACGGCTCATTGCCCTGTATGTGGGTTTGAGAGCAATGTAAATTCATAGAGGTGTAAAACTATCCGGCATACAGTTCATTCAGCTTGTCGGTTTGAGAGCAATGTAAATTCATAGAGGTGTAAAACAGGAAATGGCAGAGCTGACGCAGGCAATCGTTTGAGAGCAATGTAAATTCATAGAGGTGTAAAACTGGATTTCTGCTATGCGTCATAAGCCCAGCGTTTGAGAGCAATGTAAATTCATAGAGGTGTAAAACTTTGACGGCACAGCGAAGCGCAGGAGCGTAGTTTGAGAGCAATGTAAATTCATAGAGGTGTAAAACACGGACTTTTCCACGCAGATGGACGAGATAGTTTGAGAGCAATGTAAATTCATAGAGGTGTAAAACATCGGCGGCAAAGAACACGTAGCAAGCCTAGTTTGAGAGCAATGTAAATTCATAGAGGTGTAAAACAGGGATGTATGTCTGTCTGTTCTCTTTGCAGTTTGAGAGCAATGTAAATTCATAGAGGTGTAAAACCAAGGGAAAGATAACGCCGCTTAAGGTTATGTTTGAGAGCAATGTAAATTCATAGAGGTGTAAAACTATCATATAATCCATGTTTATTTTTAATGTGTTTGAGAGCAATGTAAATTCATAGAGGTGTAAAACAGGGATGTATGTCTGTCTGTCCTCTTCGCAGTTTGAGAGCAATGTAAATTCATAGAGGTGTAAAACTGCGTTTATGATTTTTAAACATTTCTAACGTTTGAGAGCAATGTAAATTCATAGAGGTGTAAAACAGAAAAAATCATAGGAGGAAAAAAGAATGAGTTTGAGAGCAATGTAAATTCATAGAGGTGTAAAACCAGAAGCTGGCAGACAGAGGATTCACAACAGTTTGAGAGCAATGTAAATTCATAGAGGTGTAAAACTATTCTTTATCTTTGTAAGCGTTCCCTGTGTTTGAGAGCAATGTAAATTCATAGAGGTGTAAAACAAATAAAAAGATGGAGGGAAGGGAAATGTTGTTTGAGAGCAATGTAAATTCATAGAGGTGTAAAACCGTGCCGATTATCCTTAGCGCGGAACATGCGTTTGAGAGCAATGTAAATTCATAGAGGTGTAAAACAGATTTTCTTCGTTTAATTGGAAATGAATGCAGAGTTAGCAGTGTGACTAGGAAAAAAGAGGGAGAAAATACAGAATGAGAGTATATTTGGACAATTGCAGCTATAACCGCCCTTATGACGATCAATCCCAAATGCGTGTTTATTTGGAAACTCAGGCTAAGCTGTATATACAGGATATGATAAAACAGGAGCGGATAGAACTTGTAACCTCATATATCCTTGACTTTGAAAATAACTGCAATCGGTCAGTACAAAAAAGAATGACGATTGAAAAGTTTATGAGAGACTATGCTGCTTGGTATGTCAGCAATAGAAATGAACAGGATATTAAAAAATCTGCGGATTCCATAATGAAAACCGGCGTAAAAGAAAAAGATGCATACCACGTAGCTTGTGCCATGATAGCGGGGTGTGATTATTTTATTACCACGGATGATCGGCTTTTAAAATATCAATCGGAAAAGATTCGGCTAGTAACGCCGGGAGAGTTTATTAGAAAAATGGAGGCAGACAAGTGATGGCAAATACAATTCAAATTTTAGATCAGGGTTTTGCGTGCCTTGTGGAACATATGGGTGTTATTGATACGGAATATTTCATCTCCCTCATTAAAAGGGATGATTTTGACTATACGGTGTGGCAACGGGAATATTTTGACAAAATGAAAGCCGGTGATTTTGCAAAAAAAGCATCTGCTTATGCAGACAGCAATCCATATACGGGCAAAGGGCAAATAATGTAATATAGGTTTTAAAGTGACCGAAGCTGCCGGAGAAGCCGATATAATCCAAAGCAACGAAAATAATATTATGTAAACTTGAAAATCTGGCCGCCACAGTATATAATAGATAAAACATTCATGCCCAGCCAGGACAGAAGGGGTGCAGATATGGAAAAAATACTGATCATTGACGACAGCCTCGTGCAGGTTGCTTATCTGAAAGATATCTTAGGGAAGGACTATGACATTGTCGCTGCAAATACTGCAGCAGCCGGGTTAGAATGCGTGAAAAACGAAGATTATTCCCTGATATTGCTTGATGTGCTCATGCCGGATATGGACGGTTTTGTGCTGCTGAAACTATTGCAGGAAGAGCTGGTCACTAAGCATATCCCGGTCATTATGTTAACTGGACTTGCCGAAATCAAACATGAAGAATACGGCCTGATGCTTGGCGCCGTTGACTATATCGTAAAACCTTTCCATCCCTCTATCGTAAAGGCACGGGTGCGTACCCATATCCAGCTGTACCAATACCGTATGCAGACGGAGCGCCAGTCTATGACTGACCAGCTTACCGGCATTGCAAACAGGCGCAAGTATGACGAATACAGCCAGAAAAAATGGGCCAGTGCCATCAGCCAGGGCGTTCCGCTTTCTATCTGTGTGATGGATATTGATAAATTCAAAGTCTACAACGATACGTTTGGGCATCCCGCCGGGGATGAAGTGATTGCCGCTGTGGCAAAGACCATCGCAGAACTCCTAAGCCGCAAAACAGACTTTGTTGCACGCTACGGCGGAGAAGAATTTGTCGCTATTTTGTTTGGCTGCTCTGCCGCCGATGCTTACGAGTACATGAAAAAAGTGCGCAAGGCAGTGGAGGATCTTCACATCCCCCATAAGCCGGAAGAATCTGAGTGGGTTACGGTCAGCATAGGGGGTTCTACCGTGCTTCCGCAGACAGGAAGCCAGTACGAAAAATGCCTAAAGCTCGCAGATAACATGCTTTACAATGCCAAAAACCTTGGCCGCAACCGGGTAGTGTGGATAACGCAAGACGCCGAGCAGTGGACGGAAAAAATAAATACATCCTTATAAAAAAACAGAACATAAAATCCACAGAATCTGGATGCCGCACCGGAAAGCAGAGACTGCCTGGTGCGGCGTTTTATGCACAGGCCCGCAGATGAAAATCTTGCCTTATCTTAGAAGGAGAAAAGACAATGAGAAAAGCCTTATTTTTTGACATAGATGGAACATTAGTAAATTTCCAGGGGCAGATGCCGGAGTCCGCAAAGCGGGCGTTGCTGCAGGCGCAAAGCAATGGGCATCTAATTGTATTATGCAGCGGCCGGTCAGTAGGCCAGGTGTACCCATTTTTGCTGGAAATGGGCTTTGACGGCATCATTGCGGCGGCAGGTGCCTATGTGGAATACAAAAAAGAGGTCATTGTCAGACACCGTATGGATAAGAAAACCGTGGATGCCATCTGCGATCTTTTAGAGGAAGCAAATGCCATTTACTCAGCGCAGGCAGAAAGCAGGGTTTTCATAAGCGGGGAATGCAAAAGGCGGATGAAGGAAAGAAACAGGCTGTTAGGAAGAAGCAAAGAATTGACGGAATATGTGGACAAGCATATGGAGGTTACCGACTGCCTGAAACGGCATACGGATATTGAAAAATTTAATTTTTTCAATTCGCAGATAACGGTTGCCGGAATCCGGGAACGCCTTGCGGGACTCTGTGACGTGACCGCGATGAGCTTTGACATTCCAACGGACACAGACGGCGAGATTTGCACAAAAGGAATACATAAGGCGTTTGGCATACAAAAATTTATTGAACGTGCTAAAATTGCGAAGGAGGATACCGTGGCATTCGGGGACGGGCCAAACGATGCTGACATGCTCTCGTATGCGCATACCGGCGTCGCCATGGGAAACGCCCGCAAGGAGATTAAAGCGTGTGCCGATTTTGTGACGCATGACATCGACGAGGACGGCATAGCACACGCCCTGTCTGCGCTTGGGCTGGTGTGACGGAAAGAAAATATAAAAAATAACTTGAAAATAGAACAAACGTTTGGTAGAATAATATATATAAGGCAGGCGATTAAAGTGGTATGCTGCATTTGCCTATATCGAGCTTGCTCGAATATAGGCAAATTTGCAGCAGACCATCAAGGAGGAGGCATATGGATTTAAGAATCAGCGGGCAAATTTTACGGAACGTAAAGCTGGAAATATTAAATGATATCTATAAGGCTACAGCAAATGAAGCTGAGGTGGAAAGTTCATTTGAAGAATATTTAAAAAAAATCGGCTATGGAAGCATTGGGAGCCATTTTACCAAAAGAGCAGCGAAAAATGCGGCAGATAAATTTCCGTCCAAAACAGGGCAAGGCAATGGTTATCCTGATTACGTATTTTATGAAAATGAAGCAAGTGATAAAATTATAGCAATAGGCGATTTGAAAGCGCCAGATCCCAGAGGCAAAAATAATAGCCTGGCAGGCCTTGCAGATTGTACAGATATTTATATAAGAGATTACAATAAAAAACATTCCGGCGGAAAGATTCGCATATGCTTTGCTTATGATGGATTTCATTTTATCATAAAATATTTGGATGACGCAGAAAATTGGGTTGATATTATGATAGATGGAGAGCCGTTAGAAAGTTTCCCAACAAAAGAAATGCTCGTGCTGATTCATAGATATGGCAATATATTCACGACCCAGACGCAAAAAAGCATATCCAGGGAGGAACTAGAGCCTTACTTTGCACAGTGTGATGCTGTCTTTAGGACGGGAAAATCAAGCCTGTCTGCTATTGATAAAGCGGCGGAAATTTCTATTTTTATTTTTCTTAAAATTTTCTCTAATGACGGACTGGACAAAGAATTTATCAATGAAAATGGGATGAGTGTATGGGGCAATATCCAGCAGGGAAAGGTTAATATCGTCAATAAGATTTTCCGGGAGTCCCTAAATAAACAGTATGACAACGTTTTTCCAACGGAATTGATCAATGTCGATTCGCGTATGACAAGAGAACTGGCTAAGATTATTGATGCTATGTTTGAAAAATGCAATATCGACAGAATGACAGACGTAAAGGGAAATGCATTGGAATACTATCAAAAGGACTCCAAGGATAAAAAAATAGGGGAGTTTTTTACGCCGCGCCATCTTATAGAATTTATGATTGCCTTAGTAAGCCCAAAGATTAGATTTGAAGAAGACGATACAGGGCAGTTTGTCACGGACCGCCATGGAAACTATATCATAAAGTCGATTGAAAAAATTTATGATCCTGCCTGTGGAAGCGGCGGATTTTTGATTATGGCTTTTTTAAAGTATTTGGATAAATACCAAAAATACGGAGTGACAGGCGTTGATTTAAAGAAAAATGTTATTTTTGGGAATGAATTAAAAAACACGACAGTCATGCTGACAAAACTAAACATGATTTTGCTTGGCGACGGTCACAACCATATTTCTAATGAAAATGCATTAGGTTATGAAAAAATAGAGCAGCTGGAACGCGATAAAGATGAGAATGGTAATTTTATTGAAATTGACAGCAGTGACATTATGTGGAAGGACGTACATGTCGGAACACAGATCAGGAGCATGCCGTTTGAAAAGAAAACGGGTTTGCAAGTCATGGAACAGTTAAGCAACAGGAAATATTTTCTTGCATATAAAGATTCGACAGGAAAAATTATAAAAAAGAAGGATGAAAAGGAACAAGCAATCCAGTTAAATGAAGAGGAAGTGATGTTGGATGATGCCGGAAACTGGATTGTTTCGATGACCAATGAGCCTGTTATAGCAATAGGAAAAAATGAGCATAAATTTTGGAGGGCGCATACAAAGCTGCAGCCGGATGGAGTCAGGGCGGCCGTGGATTTTATCAATGTAAATCCAGTCAATGATAAAGTGCGCGAATATCACAAAGAGTTTTTTGGAAAATTTGATATTGTTATGGCAAACCATCCCTATGCTTTAGAAGAGCCGAAACAGCCAGACAGGCTGTTTTTGGAGCATATGATACAGAGCGTGCATAAAAATGGGCGAATTGCCTGTATTGTAGGGGAAACACTGTTGTTTCACAAGACGTATGATGCATTCCGGGGCTGGCTGTTAGAGAATGTGACAGTCGAAGCTGTCATCTCTCTTCCACAGGGAGTGTTTAACCCTTATACAGATGTTAAAACAAGTATTTTACTTCTTAGAAAGAGCAAAGCCCCCAAAAACCACAGGACATGGCTTGTTAATCTGCGCAATGATGGTTTTGATTTAAATTTGCGCAGAACGCCAATACAAGAAAATGATATCCCCAAGGTGATACGGCTATGGGGGCACTGGGGCGGATACAAAATTGACAAAGAAGATGCACAGGACGAATCTGAGATTGTGTCGTTCCATCAAGAAGAAACGGGGTTTGCGGAGTTTCACAAGCTAGATAAATCAAATTGGTGTGTAAAGCGGTATAATACGCCTTTTATGAGTACAAGGACAAAATATGCTTTGTACTCCATTGCCGAACTGCTGGAACGTGTAAAAGATACGGTCACGATTGAGGATCAAAAGAAATATCAGCAAGTGACTGTCCAAATGCATAACCAGGGCATTGTATTACGGGGCGAACAGTTTGGAAGCGATATTGGGACAAAAAAGCAATTCAAAATCCAGACAGGGCAGTTTTTGATCTCCAAAATAGATGCCAGGAATGGGGCTTATGGGATTGTACCGGAAAAATTAAGCGGGGCAGTGGTGACTGGCAATTTCTGGATATATAGTATCAGGAAAGATAAAGTTCTTCCAGAGTATCTGACCTATTTAATGCGGCATGATTTTTTTGGTGAAATGTGCAATGCCTGCAGCTATGGCGTGACAAACAGATGGTATTTAGATGAAGATACGTTTCATAATTTTAAACTGCCGGTGCCGACGTTAGAAGAACAAAAGAAAATTTTAAAAAAGATTGAGAGTCATGCAAACAAAATAGCAGCGGCAAGGCTTGAAATACAAAGGCAAGAAGCCCATATTTTATCGATACTTGATGAAATTGTTGAGGGAAATGGCTGATAATGCATGCGATTTCCTGTACTGGCAATAATAAAAATCTTTTTTGTTTATACTTTTTTTTAAAAAACCCTAAAGTCTTTTAAAAAATGGCCGATAAACATAATAAGAAAACAGTATCTGCCATGGAAGGAGGAGTCTAGGATGCGTATTGAAGCTTATACAAATATACAGCAGATGTATAAATCGACAACAGCGAATAAGAAACAGACGACAACGGCGGCCAGGAAATCGGACCTGATACAGATTTCCAGTCTGGGCAAGGATATCCAGACAGCAAGGCAGGCAGTAGCCGGAAGCGCTGACATCAGGGAAGAAAAGGTAGCACCGCTTAGGGAAAGCGTAAAAGATGGGAGTTATCATGTGGATGCAGGAAGTTTTGCAGAGAAACTGATGGCAAAGTATGAAGAAATGAGGTAATCCCAGTGGCAAGCCTAATGGAAACACTGATTGATATTTTGCAACGGGAAAATGCGGAATACGAAACACTGCTGGGATTATCGGTTAAAAAAACGCCGGCCATCATCTCCGGCGATTTGGAGCAACTACAAAAGATCACGGATGAAGAGCAAAACGTTATAAGCAGAATCACTCATTATGAGCAGCTTCGGCAGGAAAATGTCAAAGATATTGCCAACGTTATCAACAGGGATGTTAATAGTTTGAAATTGTCAGATTTAATCCAGATGCTGGCAAGCAGGCCGGCAGAGAGGAATAAACTTGCCATTATTTATGACAGGCTCAGCGTTACGATGAAAGAAATGGTGCGCGTCAATGAGCAAAACAGGGAGCTTATCCAGAATGCGCTGGAAATGGTCGAGTTTGATCTGAATCTGCTGCGGGGTCTGCAGAAGGCGCCTGAAACGGCGAACTATAACAAAGGAGCTTACAGCATTGGCAGCAGCATGGGCAATGGTGCAGGCAGATTTGATGCCAGGCAGTAATCCTGAAATGAGGTGATCAGCATGCCGCTTATGGGCAGCTTATACGTAGGAACATCCGGCTTGCAAACAAGTCAGAATGCGCTGAATACGACAGCGCACAACATGTCCAATCTGGACACCAAAGGGTATGTCAGGCAGCAGGTCCTGCTTGGGACGAGAGAATACAATACCCTGTCTGTGAATGTTTCCGCTGTAGCAAATCAGCAGATTGGTTTAGGCGTGGTCTATTCTGCCACGCGTGAAGTCAGGAGCCAGTTCCTGGATATGCGCTACCGCAGGGAAGCGGGCAGGAGTGCCTTTTATGAAGTTTCTGCAAAAGCGCTTGAGGAAATCCAGGATTTGATCGGTGAGATGGATAAAGTGTCCTTTGCGGAGGCTTATGAAGGGCTGTGCACTTCGGTAGAAGAGCTGGCAAAGCACCCAGAGGATACGGTAAACCACGGCCTGCTTGTACAAAAAGCGTCTGCTTTCATTGAAAGAGCCAACGCGGTATACAAGGGACTGATGGAATACCAGGGCGATTTAAATTTGGAAGTTGCAAAAACAGTCGAAAAGATCAACGAGCTTGGCAAAAAGATCAACGAAGTCAACGACGTTATCATGAGCATTGAAGTGGGCGGCATAGAGCGTGCAAACGATTTGCGCGATACAAGGAACCTGATGCTGGACGAACTTTCAAAACTTGCCAACATCCAGGTGTCGGAAGATGCAGACGGCTACATTTGCGTGAAAATAGAAGGCACCGATTTTGTAAAGCGGGGTATCGTATATGAAATCGGCGTACAGGCAGATATCAATACCGGGTATTATACGCCGTTTTGGATAAGCAACGCAGCGTCAAGCCTTGATGCAAGAGGCAATACAGTCTATGATATCAAGGGGGCAGAGCTGTTCAACTTAAGGGAAAAAGTATCGGCGGATTTAAATACAGACATTGGAAGCCTTAGGTCAACGCTCCTTGCACGGGGCGACCACCATGCCACCTACCGGGACATGGAAGATGCGGATAAATACAACCGTGACATTGCGGATTCGCTGATGATGAACGTAGAAGCGGAATTTGACCAGCTGATCCATAAATTGACGACGAAGATGAACGCGATTATTACAGAGGGCGGTTATCCTGCCCTGTTTGAGATAATATCCCCGTCCGATGGCTGGACGACGGGAAACATCCGTTTAAACCCTGATCTGGTAAAAGAACCTGCGCTGTTAAAATTTGTCAAAGGGGAAAACAGCGTGGATTATGAACTGACAAAGAAGCTAAAAGACGCATTCCATGAGGAGATTTATTCCCTCAATCCCAATGTGGCTACAGTATCAAATTTTGTCGGGTATTATTCCAACCTTGTAGACCAGATTGCCAATAACGGCTCTATTTTTAACGACCTTGTAAAAAACCAGGAAATTACCGTATCGGAAACGGAAAACGCAAGGCAGCAGATTATGGGCGTGCTTTCCGATGAGGAATTGACTAATATGATCAAGTTCCAGAATGCGTTTAATGCAGCCAGCAGGTACGTCACAGTCATAGATGAAATGCTGGAACATATTATTAATACGTTAGGAATGTAAAGGAGTGAGCGCGTATGCCATCACAGTTTTTTGGATTGAATATTGCTTATACGGGGCTGACGGCAGCGAATGCCGCTTTGAATACAACGGGAAATAATATTTCCAACGTTGAAACAGTAGGCTACAGCAGACAGCAGGTGACCCAGGAAGCGTACGAAGCCCTCCGCGTATTTACTACATACGGGTGCGCGGGCGCGGGCGTGGAGACAATCGCCATTGAGCGTATCCGGGATGAGTTTTATGATGTGAAATTCTGGAACAACAATGCGCGGCTTGGGGAATATGACGTAAAAGAATACTACATGAGCTCCATCCAGACTTATTTTAAAGACGATACGACGATGGAAGGCTTTAACACAATCTTTAACCAGATGTCCCGCATGCTTGTCGAAGTGCAGAACAAACCGGGGGATGCTTCCACAAAAGACCAGTTTGTCGGATATGCCAATACTTTGACGGAATATTTTAACGCCATGTATGGCAACCTTGAGAAACTGCAGCAGGATACAAACGCAGAGATCAAAATACAGGCAAACCGGATCAATGCCATTGCACAGGAAATGGCTACGCTCAACAAACAGATCAATACGATCGAATTGGAAAAAGTGACCGCAAACGAACTGCGCGACAAGCGGGCAGTGCTGCTAGATGAGCTTTCGCAGATTATAGATGTGCAGATGACGGAAACGCCGATTTTAGATGCCAGGACGGGATACCCAAGCGGCGCGAATACATTTGTTGTCAAAATTGCCGGCGGGCAGACGCTCGTTAGCACAAATGACTACAATACGCTGCATTGCGTTTCCAGGAGGGCTGATGAAAAAGTAAACCAGTCGGATGTGGACGGCTTATATAAAATTGAATGGTCCAACGGCGTGGAATTTAATATGTACGGCAGCGATACCGGCGGCAAGCTAAAAGGCTTGATCCAGATGCGCGATGGCAACAATGCGGAGCGTTTCCATGGCATGATAAACGAAATCGGCAAAACTACGGTAGACGGGAAAGAGTTTGATACTGTCACAATCCAGGCAACGGCAAGTTACCTGTTAGATATCAATAAATGCAAACTGTCCGATACGGGCGGTATCATCAGCTTAGGCAACCAGATTTTTGCATATGACAGCTGGAAATTTGATACGGCCACAGGCAAGTATACCTTCCTGATCGACAGGGGCAGGAATGAAAACCTTTTAGATACAAGCCGCCTTGGCAAAGAGGCGACCGTTGGGGAAGCAATCGACTACCAAGGCATTCCTTATTATATGCTGCAGATGAATGAATGGGTAAGATCCTATGCCAAAGCGTTCAATTCCATTCTTGCGGAAGGAACGGATGTATACGGCAAACAGGGGATGCCGCTCTTTGTAGCAGACAATGCGACAGACTCTTCGCAGCATAAATTTACGCAGGCGGGCGATACGGAAATTACGATGACATCGGACAGCTATTACCGGCTGACGGCAAAGAACTTCAACGTCTTATCCGAGATGGTCAAGGATTCCGGGCTGCTTGTGACGCATACGGGCGGCGTGGAGGAAGAATCAAAATCCGATATCGTCGATAAGCTGGTCCAGTTAAGGACGGATACATCCCTGATGAGCTTTAGGGGCTGCAACGCCAGCCAGTTTTTACAGTGCGTATTGTCCGATGTGGCGTTAAATGCGCAGCGGGCAGAAATTTTTGAGAAAAATTATCAAAATATATCAAAAAGCATTGCAATCCAGAGGTTTTCCATATCAGGCGTAGACAAAGACGAGGAAGCGCTAAACCTTGTCAAATATAAGCATTCCTATGATCTAGCGTCAAAGATGATACAGACGCTGACGGAAATTTACGATAGGCTGATACTGCAGACAGGCGTATAACATGAAAGGGATTCCGCGTAAAAAGAAAGGAGTGGGAAGATGCGTATTACTAATAAGATCATGCAGAGTAATTCACTCTATAATCTGAACAACAACAAAATTCTTTCAGACAAACTAAATACGCAAATGTCAACTTATAAAAAGATTACAAAACCTTCCGATGACCCGGTCATCGCCATCAGGGCGCTTAGGCTGCGCAGTACTTTAAGCGAAGTGACGCAGTTTTATGAGAAGAATATACCGGATGCCGACAGCTGGCTAAAAGTAACGGAAGGCGCACTTTCATCGATTACGGACATTGTGGAAGATTTGATTGATAAAACACGCGACGGCTCAAACAGCAAGCTGGAAACGAGCGACAGGTTAAAGATCATCGGGCAGATGAAAGCGCTGCGTGATGAAATTTATGCAACGGGTGATGCGGATTATGCGGGCAGGAGCCTATTTACCGGCTACCGCACCGGCGTAAAGCTCCGTTTCCAGGAAGATGCGGTAATAGACTACAGGATTACCGAGAAGCTGACAAAAGAGTCGATCAGTTCTATCTTGTATGTGGATCAGGCAGGATTGGATAAAGTTAATAAGACAAACTATGACCAGGCGGCCATCATAGTTTCAGAGCAGTCGATTGACGCTTATTCAATAGACAGATTCCGCCTTGCCTATGGAAAACTAGGCGAGGAAGTTTCTAAAATTGGCGTTTATGATGAGGATGGAACTTTAAAAGAAGAAGTCGATGTGGAAGTGGCGGCAGGCACGAAAGAGGAGGCATACAAAGCGATTGCACAATCAAACAAAGATGGCGAGTCCAAAGCGCTTTATATACCGGAAACCGGCGAAGTGCTGTTAAGTGACAAACTCAGTACAACACTGCAAAACTATCCGAAGACGACAGAGTTTCGCATTACCTACCAAAAGACGAACTGGGACAAAAATGACTTGCGGCCTGAGCACTATTTTGTCAGCGAAGATAAGACAAACAATATCATGTATGACACGCCCTCTAGCGATCAGGAAATTGTGTACGCGGTAGGATTTAACCAGAACCTGCGCATCAACACAACGGCGAGGGATGCGTACACCCACGATATCGGCCGGGATGTCGATGAGCTGGTGCGGCTGTCGGAACAGGTCATTGAAATGGAGAAACTGGCCAGCACGTTAGAGGATATCATTGCAAACGAAACGGACGAAACAAAGAAAGCGGCAGCGAAAAAAAGCCTGGATGCTGCCAACAAGGCACTGACATTCCTGCGTGGGAAAAAGATGCAGGATTCGTTTGAAAGCGGCATTACCAACATGCAAGGATATATGGAACGCGCAACGCTTGCCGTTACAAACTGCGGCACAAGGAGCGCGAGGCTGGAACTTGTAAGGTCGAGGCTGGAAACACAGCAGACATCCTTTAAAACGCTTGTGTCCGAAAATGAGGACATTGACATTACCCAGGCGGCGATTGCGTTTGAAAGTTCCCAGGTAGCATACAATGCGGCAATGATGGCCACAGGAAAAGTAGTGCAAAATTCATTGTTGGATTTTCTATAAAAATCCGGTCATAAAAAAACAAACTGGCACATAAATATAATATAGAAAGGAAGGAGTAAACATATGGAAATCAATACAAGGCTTTTTGGACATGTTGTGATTGATGATGAGAAACTGATCCATTTTCCCGGCGGTATTATCGGCTTTGCGGATTTAACAGAGTTTGCATTGATGCATGATGAAGAACGAGGGGAAAACGGCGGGATCCACTGGCTGCAGTCGGTGCAGGAGCCGACGTTTGCCATGCCGGTCATCAGCCCCTTGATAGTCTGTGCAGATTACAATCCGCAAATAGAGGATGACCTGCTTAAACCGCTTGGCAATATCGAAGCGGAAAATATGCTTGTTCTTGTGACTATTACGGTGCCAAGCGACTTGACAAAAATGAGCGTCAATCTAAAAGCCCCCTTTATTATCAATGTGGATAACAGGATAGCAGCGCAGATTATGGCAGACGGTGAACAATACCCAGTGAAGTTCCCTGTTTATGAAATTCTTCAAAAAGCAAAGAAAGCAGGTGAATAGCGATGTTGGCATTATCAAGAAAAAAAGATGAAGCGCTGATGATTGGCAATGATATTGAGCTGCTCGTATTGGATATTAAAAGCGATCAGGTCAAGCTAGGCATTGCTGCGCCAAAATCAATACCGATTTACCGTAAGGAAATATACCTGCAGATTCAGGCAAGCAACAAAGAAGCCATGAATGCGCAGGAAACGGAAACATTGCAGGATCTATTAGGATAATTTTCCGAAAGATTTAAAAAATGTTTATAGTAAGCTATAAACATTTTTTTGCTACAAGCCGATATAATGGATAGAAGAGTCCAATATGCCCTTGTGGATTATTGGATTGTAAATTGCAACCAAAAAACCCTATATTATTTTAGCACACGGAGGTGATTGCTATGGCAGCAATAGAACCATTAGGAAGCGTCATGACGTATCAGGTACAGACCGCACGTCCAGCTTCACAGACAAAAGTAACAACAGAAAAACCGGCAGCTGAGTATACCGAAGGGACAGCACAGGGGAACGCCCCGGCTGTTGACAAGAATACTGTAGTTGTATCCCAGGCAAACGAAAAAGGAGACCAGGGCAACGGACAGCAGCCATCGCAGCAGCAGACAGTGAATGAAAAGATCCGCAAGACAGTGGAACAGCTGAACAAGAGAATGGAAAATTCAGAAGCAATCTTTGGCATTCATGGTGAAACAAACAGAATCATGATTAAAATCGTGGATAAGGAAACAAAGGAAGTCATCAAAGAATTTCCGCCGGAGAAAACACTGGATATGATTGCGAAAGCATGGGAATTGGCAGGACTTCTTGTGGACGAAAGAAGATAGGAGGCAATCAGCATGGCAATGAGGCTTACAGGCATGATGTCCGGTATGGATACGGAAAGCATCATCCAGGAATTGGTAGCGGCAAAACGCACGAAAGTTGATAAGGCGACCAAGGAGCAGACACGGCTTGGCTGGAAGCAGGACGCATGGAAAAGTTTGAATGCTAAGCTGCAGAATCTCCAAAAGAAATATTTAAGCAATATGAAGTATACAGATGCCTACAGCAAGAAGACGACAAAGGTGTCTAATGCGGATGTTGTCAGTGTGATCACAGGGGAAAAGGCGATCAACGGCGTACAGGCATTGACAGTGGAACAGCTTGCTAAGTCCGGCTATCTGACAGGCAATAAAATTTCTGCCGCAAACGGCGGTGAATTGACGGCATTGTCTAAGGTAAAGGATATTAACGGCATGTTTGCCGGCATGGACGGCGAGATTCCGGCGACCGGTGCTTTTACAGTGAAAAGTGCAAAGGGAGAAGTGGAGATTTCCATCAATGCGGATACGACGATTTCTGATGTGCTCTCACAGATGAAAGCGGCGGGCGTCAACGCTTCTTTTGACGCGAAACAGCAAAGATTCTTTATCAGCTCGCAAAAATCAGGCCTGACAGAAGACTTTAGCATCACTGCATCGGATGCAAACGGCATGCAGGCGCTTTCTGCACTTGGCATTAGAACGAGCTTGGCTTCAGATAACGCTACGAAAGAAGAATATGCGAGAAAATACAACGCATACCAAGCCGCAGCGGCGTTTGAGAGCAACAGGGCAGCTGTGCTTGATGCTAAGGTTGATGAGTACGTTGTACGGTATATGGATTTAAAGAATTCTTTGGACACTGAAGCAGACGAGGGCAGGAAGGCCGATATACAAAAGCAGATTACTGAAATAGAGAAAAAGATTCAGGTGACGCAAAGCGGCAATGGAAGTTATACGGCGGTGGCCACGGAAGCCCTCCAAAAAGAGGTTGACGATGCCCGTAAAGCCACACCAGGGTATGCAGCCGCAGAAGAGTTCCTAAAAGGCGTTGACAAGAAAGCGGCGCAAAAGGCTGATAAGTATCTGGAGGAGTATAAGACGTTAAAAGCTGCATTGGAAAATGCAACGCTGACCGACGGCAATGAGACTAGAATAAATAGCCGGATTGCCGAAATAGAAGAACAGATTACAGTAGAGACAAAAGTAGAAAACGGCGTAACGACTTATATTGGCGCAACAGCCACGGATAAGCTTAAGGCTGAGTTTTGGGAAGCCGATAAAGCCAAGGCAGAGTATGCAAAAACGGTAACGGATGCAGGGATTAGCGCAGAAGGGGCAACGGCAAACAAGATTAACGGCCGGAATGCTAAAATCACTTTAAATGGTGTTGAGTTTGAAAACAACGACAATGTATTTGAGATTAACGGGCTGACCCTTACGGCATTAAAAGAGTCTAATGAGGTCGTTTCTGTGACGACGCAGAGCGATAACGACGGCATTTATGGCATGATCAAAGACTTCTTAAAGGAGTATAATGCCATCATGAACGAGATGGATAAGCTATACAATGCCACATCTGCCAAAGGCTATGAGCCGCTGACTAAGGATGAGAAAAAAGACCTTTCTGAAAGCGAGATTGAAGACTGGGAGAAGAAGATTAAAGATTCCATCCTGCGCAGGGACAGCACGATAGGAACGGTCAGCCAGGCACTGCGCCGCGTGATGGCAGATGGTGTTTCCGTCAATGGAAAACAGATGTACCTGTCTGACTTTGGCATCAATATGCCCGCTTATTTTGAAGCACCGGACAATGAGAGGCATGCCTACCATATCGATGGCGATCCGGATGATGCAACATCTTCGGCAAAGCCGGATAAGTTAAAGAGCATGATCGCAGGAGACCCTGATACGGTTGTTGAGTTTTTTAAAGGTCTTTCCAGCCAGATGTATACAAAGATGAACGATCTTTCCTCGCGTGTAGAAGGATACCGTAGTTTTGGCAGCTTCTATGATGATAAGCGGATGAAAGATGATTATGACAGCTATAAATCTAAAATAGCGGATTTGGAGAAAAAACTCACGAAGTACGAAGATAAATGGTATTCCAGATTCAGTGCAATGGAAACATCGCTGGCTAAAATGCAGTCTAATATGAGTGCGGTTACAGCCTTGTTAGGCGGAGGAGGAGGTTGAGAAAATGCCGCTGCCAAATAGTTATGCACAATATAATAACAGCAAAGTCCTGACGGCGTCCCCAGCGGAGCTGACATTGATGCTTTATGAAGGGGCGATCAAATTTTGCAACATAGCAAGCTTGGCAATAGAAAACAAAGACATTCAAAAATCACATGATAATATTGTAAAGACAGGAAAGATCGTTTCTTATTTAAGGGCAACTTTGGATATGAAGTATCCAGTGGCACAGGATTTTGAGAGAGTATACGCATATTTGGAAAAACAACTGCTTCTGGCAAACTTAAAAAAAGACAAAGAGATTCTGGAAGAAGTGTGTACCCACCTGCGTTCCATGCGGGATAATTGGAAAGAGGTTATGCGTGTGAACGGAAAGGCAGTATAGCAGATATGTTGAATAATTACCTTAAAATATTAGAAGAAAGCCTGATGAAAAAAATTAAAATACTCGATTCTGTGCAGGAGTTATGCGACAGACAGTCTGCTATGCTGGGGGAATCCCCGCTGGATATGGAAGGGTTTGACCTGTGCGTGGACGAAAAGGATGTTCTAATCACAGAGCTTTCCAGGCTGGATGAAGGATTTGAGGCATTGTATGATAACATCAAGCAAAGCCTCCAGAATAACAGGTTCCAGTACGCGCAGCAGATTCAAAAACTACAGGGTTTGATCCAGCAGGTTATGGACAAAAGCATGTCAATCCAGGCGCAGGAGAGCCGCAACCGCGATGCGGTAACTGCTTATTTTAAGCAGGAACGGCAAAACGTTGCACAAGGCAGGAGAACTTCAAAGGCAATGTATGATTATTACAAAAATATAAGCAATGTCAATGCAATGCAGCCACAGTTCATGGATCAAAAAAAATAGCCTATGAAGCGGCAAAGAGCATTCCGTGCGGGATGCTCTTTTTTGCACAGGCCCGCCTATGGAAATGCGAGGATTAAAAAATCACTCAAAAAACCGGTTGACATAGGCCTCCTTTTTTGATAAAATAAATTCTGCGCTGATTTGAGGAAGTGCG
>QLIP01057617.1_pt1 | contig 27155 bp, 18 predicted proteins | sample 1769771 | NCBI WGS metagenome assembly QLIP01 (sample SAMN09428762, study PRJNA476227) | Gut metagenome, whole genome shotgun sequencing project. | isolation source: cecum | host: Rhizomys sinensis | place: China: Jinsha town of Minqing, Fujian Province | collected 2013-09-23 | reverse complement strand
CTTTTGACTCTTTTATGAGTCAACTTTTTTCAGGGCAAGACACATTGATGTGTCCTCGAGAACAAGATTTTCAAGAACTTAGGGGTGGGTTAGACGGGGGTGACGTCGTTGATGTCGACGATGTGGTGGAGGATGGCGAAGACGGTGAGGCCGGCGGTGGTGTGGATGTCGAGTTTCGACGCTATGTTGCGACGGTGGGTGGCAACGGTGTGAATCGAGATGCACAGTATGTCGGCTATCTCCTTGTTCACTTTCCCCAGAGCAAGGTATTTGATGATGTCACGCTCCCGGTCGGTAAGCAGGTTGAGGAGTGTGCTGTCCGGCTCCGCGGAGTGGCAAGTCTCTTTATCACCCCCCTTGTTTTTGCGCATTACCTCTTTTTCGAGGTTTTCGACAGCCGGAATAAACAGTTTTGTTTCTACATCAAAATGCGACAGCATGTCGCGTTCGCAAATTATTATGTCGAACAGAGCGCTGCACAGACGGGCGTTACCCGACTGTTTGTAATGGTATATAAACACATCCTTGAGTTCGTTGAGTTTTGTTACCGTGTCGCTGTGGTCGGAGGCGTATTGCGAGAACAGGAAGCGGCTGTCCGGCTGTCCGTCGAGCAGTTGCTTAACGTAGTCGAACACCACGTTGTTTTCATGCTCCATATGTTTGCGGACTTCGAGTACATATTCGTCAAAGAACTGAATCAGAAGGAACGAGACCTCGTCGGTGGCGGTATGGTGGATGGCGTCTATAAGCCGGTGTCTAATTTTGGGGAATTCAATTTCGAGAAATGATTCGTGTGCCCGTGTCAGGTATGCCATGAGGGTAGGTAGTGAGATGAGAGCCGGGCGGTATTTATATCCGCTCAGCAGGTTGCATACGCACAGAAACGTATCGGTGTGCACACCATTTTCCTGGCATACCTTGTCAATATTAGTGTCGCCAAATCCGAGAGCTATATTGAAGCGCCCTATGGCTGGGAGAAGCATGGCGTTGTCCTGTATCAGTTCTCGCATGCCGGTGGTGGGGAGGTACCCTTGTTGCTTGTCTATCATTATATGTTTGGGGAGGGGTGTTATATCCCATGCAAAGTTATGGATTGTTTGGTTGCTGTGAAATACTCAAAATGTGTGATATTATACCATTATACTCAGGATTTAGGTGCGCCAAACAGAAAAATATCGCAACAAGAGGGTATTTCAGGCTTGTAGAGTTGCCGGTAATTTTGCACTCGGAATAAAACAACTTTAATAACCACATTAAATCATATAAAATGAAAAAAGTAAAATCTATTTTCTCTGCAATGATGCTCTGTCTGAGCGTTATCTGGTCTGTGACTCTTGCATCGTGCGACAGCAAGGAAGAAGAACCCGCTGTCCCGGCTGCCAAGAGTGTTGCCGGCGAGTATACCAACAGCATGACCGTAACGGTTATGGGTTCGGAGAGCGTGTTTGAAAACGTTACCTATACCCTTGTTGCCACCAGCGACAGCAAGGTGGATGTTCAGATTTCGGCATTCGGTAATCCCCCCATGCAGGTTCCCGCTTTTACAGTTAAGGATGTAGCAGTAAGTGGAGCTGACGGTAAGTACACCCTTGCCGAAACAGAATTCTCAGGAACCACCGAGGGGGGAAAAGCCTATTCGGGCACTCTTGCAGGGACAGTATCGGGGAGCACTCTTAATGCCAACATGAGCATACAGTATGGCGCGATGCCGATGCCTATGATCTGCTCGTTTACAGCAACAAAAAAGTAAAATCGCATGCACAGAAGTCTTCTAAATAAAGTATTGTTAGGGGTTGGGCTTCTGAGCTCTTCGTCAGCCTTTGCCGACAAAAGTGTCGGCAAAGTGCTTGGCGATAGCAGCACAACTAAAACCAAGCAGGAAACAGCTCTGTCCGAGGTGGTGATTACAGCCACACGTACTCCCAAATCGCTTAAGGATGTCCCGGTGGTGACCCGCCTTATCTCGGCAGAAGAGATTGCCAAGGTCGATGCCACCAACATCCAGGACCTGCTTACCGAGGAGCTCCCGGGTCTGGAGTTCGGGTATGCCATGAGCCAGGAAACCTCGCTTAACATGAGTGGTTTTGGCGAGAATGCAGTGCTGTTTCTTGTTGACGGAGAGCGTCTGGCAGGAGAGACGATGAACAATGTGGATTACAACCGCCTGAATCTTGATGATATCGGGCGTGTCGAAATTGTGAAAGGGGCTTCCTCGGCACTCTATGGCGCCAATGCCGTGGGTGGGGTGGTCAATCTGATTTCAAAAGAAAATACCGAACCGTGGCGTCTGACCCTTAATTCTCGCTTCCGCAGTCTCGGCGATGAGCAGCGTTATGGCGGTAACCTCAATGTTAACCAAAAAGGATGGAATTTTAATAGTTCGGGTCAATATTCGTCGTCAAATACAGTAAAGCTGACAAGCCCCTTTGACACCGACTCGAAGATTCACAATATTTTCGGAGGCAACAGCTTAAACCTCAAACAGAAAGTGGGGTACCGATTTAATAACGGGTTAACACTTACTGCCCGTGGAGGTTACTTTAACCGCGAAAGTAACCGCGCAAACTACGACGACCGTTACATTGACTGCAATGGTGGACTGCGCGGGATGTGGCTAATTGACGACTCTCAGAATCTGGAGTTGAGCTATAGCTTTGACCAATATGACAAGGAGCGTTATGTGGGGGGTGTACGCACCCACGACCACGACTATCGCAATCGCCAGAATATAGTGCACGGTCTCTATACAAAGATGTTTGGAAAGAATGCTCTGACCGTGGGAGCCGATGCCATGCACGACTATCTCACCACCTATCAGTTTTTGAATAACGAGGCGCATGCACAGACATCGGTCGACGCATTTGTGCAGTGGGACTTTTCACCCGTGCGTTGGCTAAACGTTGTGGCAAGTGTGCGTGACGACTATTTTTCAGAGTCGCGCAACAATGCGCTCACATCGCGTCTGGCAACCATGGTTAAGTTGCCTGCCGTAACGTTGCGGGGATCATACGCTGGTGGCTTTCGTGCTCCGACGCTCAAAGAGATGTATATGAACTTTGACATGGCCGGGATGCAGATGATATATGGTAACCCCGACCTCAAACCCGAACGGAGTCATAATCTGAATGTGGCACTTGAACGGAGCGGGATGGTGTATCGCAGCGTGTTGGCAGGGTCCTACAGTCTGACTGCATCGGCGTACCACAACTACTACAATAGCCGCATTACAACTGCCGAATTCGAAGGGGATGCCGACTGTGAGCCGGGGGCAATCTATGCCAACGAGGATGGTGTCAAAGCGATGGGTGTGGATGTCAATATGCGTTATCGTACCAACAACGGATTCGGACTCTCGGGGAGCTATAATTTTCTGCATATGGTGGGGCGCACCATCGACTCGCAGTTTTCGCAGCCACGCCCACATTCGGCGACGTGGCGCATAGACTATACGCGCCCACTGTGCAGTTGGTATAAGGTTTATGCCGGGTTGTCAGGAAGATACCTCGGTAAACCGGTAAGCGACGTCGAAACCGACGGGGCATACAGCATATGGAAATTCACTCTGCAACAGACCGTATGGCGCGGTGTAGACATCAACTTTGTTGTTGACAATCTTCTCAACTACAAGCCGAAAGTGTACTACTGGAATTCGGCTCCAACCATAGGGAGGACATGGTCTATAGGGATGTCGGCTAATATTAATGATTTGTTATGAACAGAAAACGAATAATACTTCTTTCCATTATCGGCCTCATAGTGTGTGTGGCCGGTATTTTTGCGTGGAGCAGTCTGGTGTCTACCACAAAGATTGCATTTGTGAACTATCAGGCTGTTGAGCTCGGGCAGATTGCCAAAGCAAACCGCGAAAACTCATTTATCAAGATTTCGGAGCTTACCCCCGAGGAGTTTGATCATGTCAATGATTATGACATGATATTTGTCAACGGTATGGGTCTGCGTATCACCGACGAACAGCGACAACTGCTTAGCAATGCCGCCGACCATGGCACTCCGGTATTAAGCACCGCCGTTACCAACCCGCAGAATCAGATTAACTCGGTCGATTCGGTCGACGTGGAGTATCTCAAGCAATATCTAGACGGCGGCAGGCCTAATTACCGCAATATGTTGAGGTATGTACGTCGATTTATTGACGGCAAAAAACTCTTTGCACCCCTGCCTGGCGACCCCGTGTTGTCGGGTGGCTCGCTAATTTACTATCCTTCAGACAACGAAGAGCTTGCATTTATGTCGGTGCGGGAGTATGAGGGGTGGCTTAAGAAAAACGGGAAATGGAAAGTGGGTGTACCCCACATTATCCTTACCGGTCAGATGGGTGTCGCCGACTCGCTTGTGTCTCATTTGGAACGGAGCGGGAATATCGTTTACCCCATACGGCTTCTGCAACCTGCCATTGCCAGCGGAGCTGCCGACTCTGTCAAAGCTGCAGCGGTTATCAACATGGCTCATGGTCGATTGGGAGACGAGGCTGTCAAATGGTTTGAACGTCAGAATATACCTTTATTCTCAACAGTCAATGCCAATCGTGATTACAACGAGTGGATGGAAGATAAGATGGGTATGAACGGAGGATTCCTTTCGCAGAGTATTGTCACCCCTGAAATTGACGGTGCCATCCGCCCCTATACACTCTTTGCCCAGTATGAGGGTCCCGACGGGTTGCCGGTGGTTGAGGCTATTCCTGACCGACTTATTGATTTTGTGGGTACGGTCAACAATTATATCAAGTTGCAAAATACCCCCAATAAAGACAAGAAGGTAGCCATTTTCTATTTCAAAGGTCCCGGGCAGAATGCTCTCGTTGCAGAGGGGATGGAGGTGGCTCCCTCGCTGTTCAATCTGCTCAAGCGACTTGAAGCGGAGGGGTATAACGTAGGGAAGCTCCCGGCAAGTGCTGCGGAACTTGAGAAACTGATTGCTGCGAAGGGGAAGGTATTTAACAGCTATGCTGTTGGTGCCGCTTCCAGATTTGTCGCTGATGCGCATCCGCAGATTGTGAGCAAAGCAGACTACGACAAATGGTGCAAGTCTTCTTTTTCAGATGCTTTGCGCAAGAGTGTTGATGAGGTGGACGGAGCCTTCCCGGGTCATGGGCTTACCGATGGGAAAGGGAACTTGGCTATTGCCCGTATGCAGTTTGGCAACATAGTATTGATACCGCAGACGGCAGCCGGACTTGGCGACGACGATTTCAAGATTGTGCACGGTGCCGATGCCGCCCCCCCTCACGCCTATATCGCTTCATATCTATGGGCCCGTCACGGATTTGGTGCCGACGCTCTTATTCATTTCGGTGCTCACGGTTCGCTGGAGTTTACACCGCGCAAGCAGGTGGCGCTGTCAAGCAATGACTGGAGCGACCGCCTTGTGGGTCCGATGCCTCACCTATATGTTTATTCAACATCCAATGTTGGTGAGGCGATGATAGCCAAACGACGCAGTTATGCCGGAATTGTGAATTATCTTACACCTCCCTTTATGGAGAGTAATGTTCGCGGCATCTACAAGAATCTTACAGATGCTTTGGAGCGTTATAACGCGGCTACAAACAGGCGCGATTCGCTCGCTATGGCTGCCAGGGTAAAGCAGTATGCAGTAAATCTTGGCATACACCGCGAACTGCGCATTGACAGTCTCAAGCCGTTTGCCGACACCGACGTCAAGCGCATTGAAACCTTTGCCGACGAGCTTGTAAACGAGAAAGTGACAGGTGCTCACTATGTGCTTGGACAACCGTATGCCGATAAGTATATCAGAAGCACTGTAGAGGCGATGACTGTCGACCCGATTGCCTACAGTCTGCAAAAACTGCGTGGAGGTAATATCCAGCAGTGGCGCAACGAAGCCAAGAAGCTCGTGGCGTCCAACCCGATTGTCGACGATGCGCTGCTTTGCCGTTTGGCCGGGATTGTACCGGCACTGCTGGATAGCGGCCGCCGCACCAGCACCGCCATCGAGGGTGGCAAGGGTATGTTTTCGCGCATGATGGTGATGGGGGCCATGATGCCCCGTGAAAAGCGCACACCCCTCAGGGTTGCCGACCGCAAGGCCCCGCGGACCAAGCACGGGATGATTCCCGGTATGTCGGCGGAAACCGCGCTTGCCATGGCACGCAAGATGGGTGCCGATGAAGCGGCAATAAAGAAGATGGAAGCGGCCATGAAGCGTAAGTCCTCGGGAGGTAATGGGGTGAGCAGGGGGAAAGGTATGACCATGACCTCAGAGGAATTTACACCCAAGGCTGTTGAATTTGCCACAAATGTCACTGAGCTTGAAAATGCACTGAGGAATATCGGTACCTACCGTTCCGCTCTGTTGCAGAGTCCCGAAAATGAATTGAAATCTATTCTTAACGGTCTGAATGGCGGGTTTATAGCTCCCACATCGGGTGGGGACCCGGTGCTTAACCCCAATATCCTCCCGACTGGTAGAAATATGTTTGCGGTCAATGCTGAGGAAACGCCGTCGGCACAAGCCTGGGAGAAAGGGAAGGAGTTGGCAGACGGTACCATCGCAATGTACCGCCGTGCGCATGGCGATTCCATCCCTCGTAAGGTGAGTTATACTCTTTGGAGTAGCGAGTTTATCGAAACCGAAGGGGGTACAATAGCGCAGATTCTATATATGTTGGGTGTCGAGCCGGTGCGCGATCCCTTCGGACGTGTCACCGACCTGCGACTCATCCCTTCCGAGGTGCTGGGGCGTCCGCGCATCGATGTTGTGGTGCAAACCTCGGGGCAGCTTAGAGATTTGGCAGCCTCTCGATTGTTCCTGATTGGTCGCGCGGTCAAGATGGCTGCCGCTGCCAAGGGGGATAAGTACCCCAACTATGTGGCAGAAGGTGTACTCGAGTCCGAAAAGCATCTGGTTAATAAGGGTGTCTCACCCAAGGAGGCTCGTGAGTTGGCAAGTTCACGCGTGTTCGGGGGTGTAAACGGTAACTATGGATCGGGTATTCAGGCCATGGTCGAGGCGGGCGACCGCTGGGACGACCGTATGGAGATTGCCGAAACATATATCCGCAACATGGGTGCCAGCTATGACAGCGAGGAGGCTTGGGAGGCGATGCGTGACTTTGCCTTTGAGGCTGCCCTTACCCGCACTGACGTTGTGGTTCAGCCCCGCCAGAGCAATACATGGGGTGCACTGAGTCTGGACCATGTCTATGAGTTTATGGGTGGTATGAACCTTGCAGTGCGCAGTGTCACCGGTAAGGAACCGGACGCCTACCTCAGCGACTATCGCAACCGCAACCGTGTGCGCATGCAGGATGTGAAGGAGGCTATCGGTGTCGAGAGCCGCACCACAATCCTCAATCCCGAGTATATCAAGGAGAAGATGCGTGGGGGTGCCGGGGATGCCTCCTCAATTGCCGAGGTAATCAATAACACTTATGGATGGGATGTAATGAAGTCCGAGGCTATCGACGAGGAGTTGTGGAACGATATTTATGACACCTATGTCAAGGATAAGCATAAACTTGGAGTCAGGGAATATTTCCGCAAAACCAACCCTGTGGCGCTGCAGGAGATGACTGCCGTGATGCTTGAAACCGCACGCAAGGGGATGTGGAAGGCTACCCCCGAGCAACTTAAGAACATTGCGGAACTGCACACCGAGATGGTACGCGATTTCGGGGCGGCATGCTCAGGGTTTGTATGCGACAATGCCAAGCTCCGCGAGTTTATTGCCAGGAATGTTGACCGCAATGCAGCCAAAGCTTACAATGCCTCCATAGCCTCGGTGCGCGCCGAGAATATTGCTGATGTCGACAACGGGATGGTAATGAAACGTGAAACTCTCAGCGAACAACAAACCGATACCAACCGCATCAACGGGATTATCATAGGTGTTGTAGTCGCTGCTGCCATCTTAGGCATCGTGATTCTGATTTATCGTCGTCGCAAATCCACTCATAAATGATATGGAAACAGTAGTTGTAATTATAATGGTGCTCGTCGGTCTCAGCTTCCTGCTGAGGCTGACGAGCCTACCTCTCGCATTTCAGATTGCAATGGGAGTTCTGCTTGCATTGGTACCTATTTTGGGGTATGATTTGGCGTCAGAACAGTCAAAAACACAGATTGCTGACTGGCTCAATACCCCGGCGCTGATGCTTGATGTCTCGGTATGGCTCACGGTAGATGTTGCCCTGCAGGTTGCGACTTGCTTTCTACCTGCCAATACCCGCGCCGGCAGAGTTTTGAAATATTTCCCCGGGTTGCTGATATTTCCTGCTGTGTTCAGTTTGCTTACTTATCTGTTGTTTCTGCTTCCAGGAGTTGAATTTTCGATGCTCGGGTATGGATTGGGGGTAGTACTGGTTATTACCATCCCACTGCTTGCTTGGCTGATAAAGTATTTATTACCGGAAAATGAGTTGCGCTTCGAACTAATTTTCCTGATTAACATTATCGTGGCAACGCTCGGAGTGGTGGCTACTGTCAATGGCACTACAAAAGCTGCCGGCACCAACGAACTTAACCTGATCGCACTCTGGGCGTTTGCAGCTCTTTTGTTTTCAGGACTCGTGGCCGGTATGATAGTTTTTAAAATTCTCAATAAACGACAAATAAAGAAACTTGTATGAATCTGATTTCTAATATCCTTTACTGGATTTCGACCGGACTTCTTGTGCCGGTAATTGTGTTGCTGATTTTCTTTTTTATTCGCTCCCTAATCATGATAGGTGGATTTTTCGGTCAATATATGCAACAGCGCCGTGTTGCCGAGGCTCTTGATGCTAATGTCAAGAATGAAACCCCCACCGTAGCCGATATTGACAAGCTTCCGCAGTCTGTTACCACTGCCTATCTCCGTAAAATTGTTGAGAACGAGGGGAACGAACCCCGAATTGAACTTCTCCTTTCCGAGTATGAATCGGCTATGGATAAGAACATATCCACTTCTAAGATTCTGACCAAGATGGGTCCTATCCTTGGGTTGATGGGTACACTTATTCCGATGGGACCGGCTCTTGTAGGGCTTGCCAGTGGTGACATCGCTTCGATGGCATATAATATGCAGGTGGCTTTTGCCACGACAGTTGTCGGACTTGTGATAAGTGCCATCGGATTTCTGACTCAGCAGGCCAAAGAGCGCTGGGCTGTAAGTAACCTTGCAGTTCTCGAGTATGTTGCCGATGTAGTGAAACAGCAAAACCGGAAGCAGTCATGAGCCGTCGCCGCAATCGTTCGCTGCTGCGACGCAGCGAAGATCATGACCCGATGAGTGTGGTCAGCAACCTTTTTGATGTGGCAATGGTATTTGCCGTGGCTCTGATGGTGGCCCTTGTAAGCCGATATAATATGACCGAGATGTTCTCGCAGGAGGATTTTACCATGGTCAAGAATCCCGGAAAGGAAAACATGGAGATAATAACCAAGGAGGGAACCCAAATCAACCGCTATACCCCCTCGGACGCTAACGACCCCTCATCGCCCAAAGGTAAGCGGGTAGGAATCGCCTACGAACTCGAAGACGGCAACGTCATCTACGTTCCCGAATAACCCAGTCTACGAGGATATCTTATCCTGTCGACTTCGGTAATATCTACATATATTCTACCAGTCTCACGAATGTCCGTAAATGATAAATCACCAATAGGGTATCTTTTGGGTGTAATATGCGGGTAAAACTGCGTCGTGTCTATCCTGTTTATGCCATTATTCTCCATACCCCTCGATTTTATGGCAAATATAATTATTATATTTAATTTTCGTAAGCAGGTAAACAAGGATCAATGCAGCAGTAGTATAAGGGGGTGCAGTTCATTTTGAACAGCACCCCCTTTTTGCAAGCTGGCATAGCTATGTATAGGAACGAGGTCTTAGATATTGGGGGTTTCCCAACGGCGAGTTTTGAGGCAGTCTAAGTCAAGAATCTGATTTCCGGCTTGTAAGCGGAATAGTCCTGCTTCAAGAATCCATTTGCCGTCAGCACCCACAAAGGCAAGGTCGGAGGCAGGGATGGTTAGCGTCACGCTCTTTGTTTCGCCAGGCTGAAGTTCAATCTTGTCAAAGGCACGTAACCTGCGGTTGTCGGGTACCAGCGAGGCTACCTTGTCGCTGCTGAAGAGCATAACAGCTTCCTTGCCTGCTACATTGCCGGTATTAGTGACATCGATAGTGAATGTAAGTGTGTCGGTCGGATTAAAAGTTGTCTTGTCACACTTGAAGTTGCTATAAGCAAATGTTGTGTAACTTAGTCCGTAGCCAAAGGGGTATTGAACCGAAACCACAGCGTTGTAGTCGTAGGCTCCCTCCATTGTGTTGACTTCTTCGCTGACCTTGTAGTCGTAGGTAGTGAGGGCAGCTGAATGTCGCGGATAGGTATATGGCATCTTGGCGCTTGGATTAGCATCGCCAGTAAGGATATTGGCAAGAGCGTCACCGCCGAAGTTACCGGGGAGGAACATATCGATAACTGCCGCGGCAAGCGGTTCGATGTCATTGATAAGTCGCGGACGCCCTTCGTTGAGGATTAGAATGACCGGTTTGCCGGTAGCGGCAAGAGCTTTGACCAACTCTCTTTGATTGACGCTGAGAGCGAGATCAGAGAGATTGCCCGGAGTTTCGCAGTAAGAATTTTCACCTACGCAAGCGAGAATGACGTCGGCATTGTTGGCAGCAGCCACAGCACTCGCAATGTCGGGTGTGTTCTCTTCGAAGTAGGCACCGTCCTGTTTGTATGTCACACCCTGGACCAAGGTTACGTTTTGAGGTCCGAACTTATTGCTTACAGCTTCGAAGATGGTGTTGTAGTCGCCGGCAAACTGGTCTGCAAGGTGACCTTGCCATGAGTAGCTCCATCCGCCGTTGAGGCATCGCATGGAGTTGGCATTAGGTCCAGCCACCAATATTCTGACACCCTTTTTTAGGGGGAGTATATTATTGACATTTTTCAGGAGCACCTGCGATTCCTCGGCGGCCCTGACAGCAGCTGCGCGGTGCTCGGCAGAATCAAACTGGGGGTAGTCCTTAACGTAAGTGTTGGGGGTATCAAAGAGTCCGAGTCGATATTTGAGTCGCAACACACGGGCTGCGGCATCGTTGATGCGTGACATAGGCACCTTACCCTCTTTGACCAATTCTTTGAGCAGGTCGCAGAATTTGAGGTCATAAGGGTCCATGCTCATATCAATCCCGGCGTTGATGGCAAGTGCGATAGCTTCTTTTTTGTTTGCCGCAATACGTTCGCGGTTGTGCAGATTGTCGATGTCAGCCCAGTCCGTAACCAGAACGCCATCCCAACCCAGTTCCTGTTTGAGCCATTTGGATAGAAGTTCATAGTTGGCATGCACGGGCATATTGTTGATCGAGCCGCTGTTGACCATAATTGTCAATGCACCGGCTTCAACACAGGCCTTGAACGGAGCAAAGTATTTTTCGCGCAGGTCGGAAGTGCAGATATATGCCGGGGTACGGTCTCGACCGGTGCGTGCGGCACCATAACCGAGGTAGTGTTTTACCGATGTAGCCACGTTGTGCGGACCGACATGGTTAGGATCTGACCCCTGGAATCCGCGAATCATCTCGGCACCCATCACGGAGTTCAGCAGAGGATCTTCACCAAAGTTTTCCCACACGCGGCTCCACCGCGGGTCGCGTGTAAGGTCCACTGTCGGGGAATATGTCCAGGGGCAATTGGCAGCGCGTGTCTCGTAGGCAGTGATTTCGGCAGCACGACGAGCAAGGTTTCGATTGAACGATGCTCCCACGTTTATGTTTTGCGGAAATAGAACACCCCCCAGAGTGTATGTAGTGCCATGGTTCTGGTCCAGACCATAGATACATGGTATTCCGATTTCGCGCATCGATATCTCCTGCACCTGTCCGATAAGCTGTTCCCATTTAGCAGGAGTTTGAGCGGTTGGACCACCGGGGGCATTCAGTATCGAACCGATTTTGTAAACGGCAATGGCCTGGTGCAGTTTCTGCGGATCGAAATGGAATTCACCATTATGCCATCCTCCCAGCACATCGACCGACAATTCGGTCATCTGGCCAATCTTCTCTTCAAGAGTCATGCTTTTGAGCTTGCGTTGCACAGCCTGCTCTATTTTTTTATCTGTCGGGATTGCTTTGGTCGCACCCTGCAGGGGGCAGGTTGCGGCCAGCAATATAGTACTTATGATAATCTTCTTCATAGGTTAGTCAAATTGTATTACTTGATAGTAATGCGGTCTACATAGAAACCGTGACCGATGATAAGGAATCCGGCTTCGGATGCAATGCGGTCAAGTTTGTCCTGAGTCATTTCTACCTGGATAGAACCATCCTCGTTAAACTCGAACTGGGGAATCAGGTCGCCCCACCATCCGGTGGCCACACCCATCTTGTGGTATGCGTCGGCAGCATTGATTGAGTAGTGGATGGTCATGGTTGTACCCGGCTTCATGGCGCTGAATGTGCTGGCGGGGATGAAGTTGAAGGTCTTGTTGGGGTCTCCGTCGGGTTTATCCCATGAAACATAGTGGTGACCAGACCAAAGTGATTTTTGTGAAGACACTGCTACCTTAATCTGTTTTGCAATAACATTCCCTGCAATGAACTCGATGGCGTTGCTGCCAGCCATACCGGTGAGTGTATAGTCGCCGTCGGCAAGAGTGGGGCATTTGACGGTGAGGGTGGTATTTGACTTGGCTACGATTTCCGCGGTCTTGTCACCTATCTTAATGGATGATACGGTGTTGAGGTTGATACCGGTCAGGGTGGCCTCTTCCCCTACTGTCATGCGGTCGGCACCGGCAATGACAAGAGCACCTGAGCTGACAGTAACGGTATTGGCACCGTATTCCATCCCCTCGGCATCTTCAAGGATGAGGCGATATACGCCGTTTTGAGCCGTGGAGGGTACGGAGTATTCAATGCTGCCATTGTCGGCATTGTATGTTAATTTGGAGATTTTGTTGTCGCCAAATTTCAGGGACTTTACCTTGTTGAGGTTTTCACCGTAAATGATGCCGGGGGCACCAGGGGCAATGATACGCTCAAAGGCTTTAGGAGTAGACTGAGGGTCGGTAGGTAGGGGATTAATCTGTATATATCCTTCACGGAAGGTTTCTTTACCGTCATTGGCAGCCACGACCTTCATGGTGTATTTACCGGCGAGCATGGTGGCGTCGATTTTGCAACCCTGGGCATATTCAACACCGTCAACATACCAGGTTACTGTTGTGGTGGCCGAGGGTGTCACCACCAGATTCATTTTGAAATTCTGATCACGGTTGATGTTGGCAATCACCGGGAGTTCCCCTTTTACCTTATCGGGGAAGAGTGGGTCCAGAATCTGCGGAGCATCGGTGGCAGATACGGTTTCAAACGGCTCGTCGACCTTGCAGGAAGTGCAGATTAAGCTCAGCGCCGGAAGCATTAATGCTATGCTTTTATATATGAGTTTCATGTTATGATATTTAAATTGTTGTCTGTGACGTCATTGTATATATTGGGGGATTAGTAGACATCCCACCACATCGGGATATCCCAGCTGTCGGCACCACCCATGCGGTCCACTGCATCCTGATAAGCAGCCTTGTTGTAGGATGATTCAAGTACCGGATAGCAGAGTCTGTGCGGAATTTCGGTGCCACCGGTCAGGAACGAGCCGTAACCATAGTCGGCAGGGGATTTGAGACGCGGGAAGTCGGATCTGCGCACATTGGCCCAGCATTCATTGGGGTTGGTAAAGTGGTGTATCCAGGCTTGAGTGTTGATAGCCTGTTTTTTAAGCATTGTGCTCATCCCTAATGGGTTTGCAGCTTTATAAGCGTTGAAGTCGGAGTCTGAAACGGGGTCGATGCCATAGTTGTCAGTAAGGAAATCCATGGCAGCCTTTACGCCTGTCCAATAGTACTGGTCCACAGTGCCGGGGACGCTCCAGCCGTAGAGGGCGGCTTCAGCCAGCAGGAAGTTTACTTCGGCATAGGTCATTACAACGCCAGGGCAGTTACCTTTCAGGAAGTTTGACGCCAGTTTCGGACGCACTTCGCGCGCCATGGCAGGATTGATTTCAGGGTGTGCTTTGGCGAGTTCGCTTACAATCTGGCTGGTGTATCCTGCGGGCCAGTTGTCCCATGAGAACATGCCAGGCAACACGGGTTCTATCTTGACCTGGTTTGTCAGAATCTCGTCGGTGAGATCTACGCGTCCGTCAGTTTTGGTTGCAGACATAAGTCCGTCGAAATAGAAGCGGCATATGCGGTGCAGTCGCGGGTCGGAGGTGTCCTTAAGCTGATTGTAGAATGTGGAGCAGATGTAGCTGGGGTTGTTGGCAGGGTCATTACCAAACCACAGCTGACTGAGTGCATTGCCGCGATAGTCGGAATACGATTCCTGTCCGAAGCTGAAAGCAACGTCCATGTATTTGATGAGAGCGTCGTCGGCAGCCGATGTCATGATACCTCCGGCATCTGTCAGGGCACTTTCAAATTCGGAGCGTGCCACTTCGGGGTTTGCGTCGCATAGGCGCATTGCGTAGCGCATGCGTAGAGAGTTGGCAAATTTCTTCCACTTGGCAACGTCGCCAGAAAAGATTACATCACCACTTAGGCGGTCGCCAAGCATGTCGAGTTTTGCCGATGCATCGGCGAGCTCTTCGAAAATAGTGGAGTATATCTCTTCCTGAGTGTCGTATTTGGGGCTGTATATCTCTTCCAGATATCCCAGTCCGGCTTCACTTGCCGGGCAGTCACCGTATGTGTCTGTCATGATGGCAAGCAGATAGGCGCGATAGATGCGGAGTGCCGAGTTGATGTTGACTTTTGAATCGTCCCCGTTGGTGCGGTGGATGCCGTCAACAACCTCTTTGAGTGCCTTGGGGTAGAAAGAGGTCCATGTACGCATCATTTCGTTATTGTCCACGGTGTGTCGCCCTCCATAGTTGGTGGTGTTCCAGCACCCCATTAGCTGCTGAGTGAATCCATAATGATAGTTTCGGTATATTTCTACCTGACCGAGATCGCCGTAAGTCTGCAGCTGGGCGGTAGTGAGCTGTGCGTTGGCATCGATGGTGGAAGCCTTGGCGGGGTCGGTGTTGAGGCTTTCCATGTAGTCGTCGGAGCAGGATGATACTGACGTAAGACCGATGACTGTCATTGCTGCGATTGAGAGAGTCTTGAATATATTGGTTTTCATTGTTTTCATTTTATTCGTTACACAAATGAGTGAAACATCGGGCTTAGAACTTTACGTAGATATTGAGTCCGTAGCTCTTGCGCGAGGGGAGCGAACCGTATTCCATACCCATGCCGGTGGTGTTGTTGTAGTTTGAGTCGGGGTCGATGTCGGGGATGTTTTTCCAGACAATAAACGGGTTTCGGGCCACAAGTGCGACAGTGACATCCTTTACAATCTTGCCACCATTGAGCCAGGACTGAGGGAACTGGTAGGAGAGTGAAATCTCGCGACATTTGATATACGAGTTGTCATAGATAAACATCGAGGGGGCATTGCGACATACGCTCATCCAGTATTCTTCGGGGTTTACCACCACATCGTTGGGTCGATATGTGCCGTCGCCGTTGTCGATAACGCCGGGTGCGATGAAACCACCGGTGGGTGTCCAGTCGGCCGACCCTTTGGGGAATCCGAGAGCCATGCGCTGTTCTTCAGAAGCATACCATGCGTCGCGACCTTCAAGCGTGCCGAGAGCCTTGCCCGATTCGTAGGAAGCACGTGCCGACATTGAGTAGAGGTCGCCACCCCATTTAACGTCGAATACCGAAGAAATGGCAATATTGCGCCAGCGCAAAGTGGTGTTTAAACCACCTGTCCAGTCCCATGATGCGTTGCCGAGAACATGGTTTGACTTGTCGTACTTCGGCATTCCGGTGGCGGGGTCGATGAGGATATCGCCGTTGGCGTTGCGGGCAAAGTCCGGACCGACGATTGAACCGAAGTTTTCACCAACCTTGGCAGCAATCTGCACATCGAGCCATGATGCTTTTTCGAGCTCAAACATGTCGACGTTGTCTACAAGCTTGCGCACTTTATTCTGGTTGCGCGAGAAGTTCACGTTGAGGTCCCACGAGAAGTCGCCAATGGCTACGGGACGAGTGTTGAGAGCTATTTCAATACCCTTGTTCTGGATTTCACCGGCATTGATAAGTCGGTAGGGGTAACCTGTTGTCCAGCTGGATGCCATCCCCATAATCTGGTCGCGTGAAATCTGATTGTAGTATGTTACGTCCAACCCTATGCGACTGTTGAGAAACTTGGTTTCCAGACCCACTTCAAAAGAGTTGGTGCGTGTGGGCTTCAGGTTCTTGTTGGGGATAGTAGTATTGTTGATATATCCGATGGTGTATCCGGGGTATGTGTATTTTGATTTGGTGTACACAAGACCGAGCTGATATGGGTCGGTATCCGAACCCACCTGCGCCCACGAGGCACGCACCTTACCATAGGGGAGAATATCCGGGCGGCGGATAAGTTCAGAGAAAACCAAACTGCCGGAGAAGGACGGATACACATATGTATTGTTACCGGTAGGGAGAGTTGACGAGTGGTCACCGCGCACTGTGGCGTCGAGGTAGATAAGGTTGCGCCATCCGATGTTGGCGGCGGCAAACAGTGAATTAATCTGCTTGCGATATGTGGTCTGCTGGTTTGAAGTCTCGTTAAAGCTCATCAGGGCAATTACGTCGCGTATCTGCATATCCTGTGCCGAGATGAGATTGGTGAGATTGTCGACCTTATAGATATTACCACCGGCGGTAGCGGTTACGTCAAAGTCGCCCCAACGGTTGTTGTATGTGCCGAGTATCTCGAAGTTATACATCTGGTTGTGGAAGTTGCTGATCTGCATGTAGCCTGCTTCGTAACCAGGGGTGGATGCCGCCTTGAAGTCGGTAAATTCAAACCAGTTGAGCTCTGTACCGACTGTAGCCTTGAATTTAAGGTGTGAAGTCACATTGTAGACGGCAGAACCGTGCAGGCGGAAGAGATCCTTGTCCGACTGGTTTAGGTTCTTGAAAACGTCCCAATAGGGGTTTACGTTATAGGGGTCCATACCGTTCCAGTTGGAGTACTCACCTTCCGAGTTCTCGTATTGACGTAACCAGCGCTGGTCGTAGGTTGTGGCGAGTGTCATGAGGTTCTTGCCGATGTTCGACTTGCTGTCGCCCAGAGCAGGACGGTTCTTGACGTGCTCGTGTGTATAGTTGGCCGAGAAGTCGAGGTCAATCTTACCGAGTGTTGAGTTGCTGCGGAGGTTGAAGATGTCGCGGCTCATATTGGTGTTGGGGATAATGTCACGGTTGCGCATGTCGGTCACGGTAAAACGTAAACCTGTGTTGCCGGTATTGGAGTTTACGGTAATAGTGTTGTTGGCGGTGAGACCGGTGCGGAAGAAGTTGGCCGTATTGTCGGGCACGATGAGGTAGGGGCGCGACACTCCGTCGAAGTAGGTCAGCGAGTTGCCACCATCGGCCTTGGGTCCCCAGGATTTGTTGGTATTGCTTACGGCATCGATGCTGTATCGGCCGTTTGAACCCATGCCATAGGTCTGCTGAACATTGTTCCAGCGCGATAGCTGGCGGTCAAGGGTCATCGTACCGTTGTATTCTACCGAGTATTTGGTGGTGCCCTGTGCCTTTTTTGTAGTGATAAGTATCACACCGTGGCTTGCGCGGCTACCATAGAGTGCCGAAGCGGCAGGACCTTTCAGCACTGTCATTGATTCAATGTCGTCAGGGTTTATAGACGAAATGCCGTCACCAAGGTCGTAGCCACCGTTTGTTCCTGCCGACCCGAAGTTGGTGTTGTCCAGCGGAACTCCGTCTACAACATATAGAGGCTGGTTATTGCCGGTCATTTCAGTGGCACCGCGCAGCATAACACGCGACGAGCCTGAGGGGCCTGATGCAGTGCCGCTAACTACGAGTCCTGCTACACGACCAGCCATGGAGTTGATGACGTTGGTTTCCTTTGCTTTTACAAAAGCGTCACCCTTCACCTCCTCAAGACCGTATCCCAGCGCTTTGCGATCGCGCTTTATGCCGAGTGCAGTAACCACGACCTCGCTAAGATTCTGGTCGCTTGTCTGCATCGTAATTACCATGGGAGCCTCGGTTGCTATGACTTCAATTGTCTTGCAGCCAACGTAGCTAACCTCGAGGATGGAGCCTGGCTTGACATCAATCGTAAACTTGCCGTCAAGATCCGTGGCTGTACCTTTGTTAGTACCTTTTAGTCGAACTGTAGCACCGAGCAGGGGACCGTCGGCATCCATTACTACACCAGTAATCTGATGAGCCGGGGCAACAGCCTGCGAGGGAGCTGCAACGGGGAGTGCCATTGCAGATGCACCTATCAGCAAAGAGTTGCAAAGTAGCGCAACCGTAGTGAATTTTCTTCTCATTTTATATTAGATTTTATGTTAACAATTTAAATAAGGTTTGCCTTGAGTCTGATGAAGCAATACAGCGTCATTGATATGCAGGTTATTGAGTGGGGGCGGTTTTGTATATCTTAACCCAGTCTACCATCATCTGAGCTTTCTCGCCGTTTTTAATGGCGGTGATGCCGCTAATGTCGTAAATTCCGGTGAAGGATCCCCCTGCGGCGAGGTCAAAAATCATATAGAAGTCGTGGTGGAAATAGTTGTTTTTCGAGATGTCAAACTGAGTGAACATTGTGCCGTCGACATAAATTTTGAGTGCTTCGGGTGTCCAGTCCAGTCGGTAGGTATGGTAGTTGCCATCCTGTAAGTCGACTTTGGCATTGCCGGCAAAGTATTGCTGCTCATGCTGGGTTGCGTTGGCTCCAAAGTGGATAGCGCTGTTCAGGTATTTTGTTTCAGAGCCTGCGTCTATACCACCCGAGGCACCCATTTCCATAATGTCTATCTCACCGCATGCCGGCCACTCGGCTCCGTTGTTTCCCATCATCCAGAAGGCGGGCCAGAGCCCTTTGGCAGTTTTGGGAAGCTTTATGCTTGCCTCAATGCGGCCGTATTTGCATTTCACCTTCCCCATGCTGTTTACACGTCCCGAAGTGATGCGGTCGCTGTTGCGGTCGGCGGTGATAATCATTACGGTCCGTTCGCCGTCCATTCCAACTGTTACTTTAGTGGGGGAGTAATTTTGCAATTCCTGGTTCACCCACCCCGCCGGATGCGATTCTTTGCTCCAGTTGGCGGTGTTGAAGAAGGGTGTCTTTTTACCATTTTCAATCTTCTCAAAATCGTCGGAGAAGATTAGTCCTGATTCGTTTTCGGTATTTACGGGCTCCTGGTTTTTGTCCTTGCATGCGGAGTTTAAGCTCAAAAGTGTCATGCAAAACAAAGAAAGGATTAGATTCTTGCTTTTCCGTTTCATTTGAATTTTAAGGTCTTTTGAATTTTGAGTATTTCTGGTTAACTGGTGTTGTCGCCACTCATCGAAAAGTATTGAAAACCATCCCTGAGTATCGAGTGCTTCAAAATTACAAAAGAGTTTAAAAGATTAAGGTTTGAATTCTGACATTATTGGGTTTAAATTCTGACATTCTTAATATAGTATCTGATTGTCAGTTATTTGACGAGTTTAAAAAGATTGGAGAGTATTATGGATTTCAGCTTTGTTGGAACTTGCTGGGCTGTGTTCCGAAGTGTTTTTTGAACACGGTACTGAAATATTTAACATTTGCAAACCCAGTTCGTTCGGCAACTTCGGTCACGGAGAGACCCTGTCGCAGAAGTTCGGCGGCAGTCTCCATGCGCAGTAAGCGGATAAAGTCTTGCGGGGCTTTTCCGGTCAGTGATTTCAGACGACCGAAAAGCAGAGTACGGCTCATTGCCATCTCCCGACATAGTCTATCAATATCAAAGTCATAGTCGGCCATGTGCCCCCTTACAATCGATGTGGCGCGCTCCACAAATTCACGGTCGGAGGGTGTGCCAATCTCATTGCCTGCTGCCATATTCCCGAGTTTCGTCATATCCGGATTGCGGTCGGCGGTGACGCTTGATACCCCGGCATCTTTTTTAGCCGATTCATCTCCAGAGATTGCTGTTGCCGACCTCTCGCCTGATATTGCCCCAGCCAGCAGGTACTGTCTTAGTCGGTCGCGATTGGCAATCATGCCACTGACTTTAATCCGAAGGATATCGGAGTTGAAGGGTTTGGCAATGTAGTCGTCAGCACCACATCCTAAACCTCCTATCACCGAGTCGTGATCTGCCTTGGCGGTGAGCAGTATCACCGGGATACCGGCAGTGGAACTATTGCTTTTGATTTGGCGGCACAACTCATCCCCCTGCATCCCCGGCATCATGACATCCGAGAGTATCAGGTCGGGATAGTGGTTTTGGAGATAGTCAAGTGCCTTTGAGGCATCACTGACTGTTGTGACATGATATTTTTCGCTGAAAGTATCTCTGAGATAATGTCGCAGATCATCGTTGTCTTCCACTATAAGAATAGAGTGGTCGGTATCAATTGCTGGATACTCCCAGTCCGTGCACTCTTTGTCTGTGCAGTTTTTATCTTTGCCGGGACTTGCAAACGTGTCGGTGTCGATGAATGTGCTGGTGGTTTTTCGTTCTACCACGCCATTTCGGGTTGCGTCAGTCCGGGGGTGAATGCGTTTAAGGGTTATGATAAAAGATGTTCCTGCCCCCTCGGCCGAGTGCATACGTATTTTGCCGCTTAGCATTTCGACGATGCGTCGCACCTGCAGAAGACCGAAGCCGGTACCGATGTTGTTGGTTTCGCGGGCGTTGCGAGCTCTGTACACCTTTTTCATGATATGCCGGCGCTCGCCTACGGGTATCCCGATACCGTTGTCTTGCACCACTATCTGCACACGCTTGGGCTCTACATGCAGACTGACGTTGACATTCCCGCCGCTGTTGGTATATTTATATGCGTTTGAGAGGAGATTGTCAAACAGTATTTCAAGCAGGTAGATATCGGCAGAGACGTAGGCCTCATTTGAAAGTCCCTTGGTACCAAGGGTTATATTTTTGCGCTGCATAGCGTCTCTGAAACATTCAGTCTCTATCCGCAGCAGTGATGATATCTCGACGGGGCGCAAGTCTATCTGTTTCTTTTCGGAGTCAAAACGCTCGAATTCCAGAAGTTGATTGGTGATATTGCTGAGCTTGCCTATGTTGGTGAGTGCAGTGTCCACCAGCTCCCGGGCTTTGTCGCTGAGAGAGTTTTCGTGCCTAAGATCGGTGATGGGGGCCATTACCAGCGACACCGGGGTGCGAATATTATGTGCCGTGTTGACAAAGAATCTGATTTTGTCATCGTCGTGTTGCTTCTGTGTTTTAAAGCGGTATGCGCGGTACACTATTATAATGATAACTGCGCATGCAGATAAATACACACACCACGCCCACCAGCTTCCCCACCAGGGGTCTGCGATACTTATCTTTACAGAAGCTTCATCCAGTATCTCCCCGTCGCTGTTTCGCAAACTTCTTACTCTCAGCGTGTACCTGCCAGGGGGTACATTTTTGTAGTCGGCAACGTTATGTTCTGTTGGCAGGCACCAAGTGTCGTCATATCCTTCAAGCATATACTTAAAGGTTATGTCGTCCTGATATGGTAGATTTATAGCTTCAAAATATACTGAAAATGTACGGTCGGCATATTTTAGTTTTACGCCGCCGTCCTGTATGGAATGAAATTTCACGGGATCATGGGTATCGTAAGGTGAGGTTTTGTCGTGGCCTCGTTCCATCACCGTCTCGATACCACGTATGTTAACCGCGGCTTTATAGTCGGCATTGGTTATTTTTGACGGGATAAGGTGTTCGGCCCCATGCACACTCCCAAATATCATATCCCCGTTTGAAAGCAGTGTTGATGCCGATTTGTTGTATTCCTTTGCGAGTCGTCTCATGTAGTTGAGCGACTTAAACCCCAGTCCGTTATATATTGCAAGACCATGGCTTGTGCTTACAATCATGCGCCCCCTGGTATCGCGCTGCATGCTGTAGACATCGTTTGCGGGGAGTCCCTGTGCGGTTTTGAATATCTTCTGTACGCGTCGTTGGGCAATGTCGTAAATAAATACTCCACCCCCTTCGGTGCTACACCACACCGTACCGTCCTTATTAAACAGTAGCGATGTTATATAGCAACTTATATTATGGTTGTTGGTTTGACTGGCTGATGTATAGTGAGTAAGCACATCTGTTTTGGGGTCTATGATATAGAAGCCGTTGGCGGTGGCTACACCTATTTTGCTGTCGGGGGTTTCTGTAATGGAGAATGCAACTTCGACAGGGTATGTGTGTATCAGGCGCAATGAAGCATCAAGTCTCATGACCCCGCCATCGAGAGTTGCGGCCCAGTATTCGCCGGCTCGCGACCGTTTTATGTTGAAGATTGAATTTGATGTAACCTTGCCGTTGGCGCGCGTCAGACTACGCGTTACATTGCCGGCAGCGTCCAACTCCAGGAGTCCGTTGCCATATGTACCTGCCACCATCCTGCCGTCGGTCATGCTTTCAATCGTTACCGTTACACTGTTGTTGCTGCTGTGGCGCCAGAGTCCATCGGCGGGGGAGTGGATACTGATGCCGCTGTCGGTGGCATACCAGATGGTGCCGTCGGTGTTTTCGGATATGGCGTTGATGTTATTGTGGCGCACACTCTGCGGGTTGCCCGCCTCGTGAGTTATGGAGTTTACTGCCGACGGTCTAAACAGCATTACTGCCGCCCCACCGGTATAGCTGCCGGTCCACAGATTTCCGTAACTGTCGGGCATCAGTGCGTACACACCGTTACCGTTTAGATAAAACCGGTGGGTGTCGTCGGTATCAACAAGTTTGCGTAGAGTGTCATGCTTAGAGTCGTAGATGTATACCCCGCTCCCGTCGATGCCGATGGCTATGCGGGTGCGGTCCAGAGCCGAGATACCCCTTATTGGATTCTGCAGTGGTTTCTGGTCAGGACACAGATGCTCACTGCGTCGTGAGGCAAAGTTGTAGCGCCATAGTCCGGCATCAAAAGTGCCCGCAAACAGGTTGTTGGTAGCCGGGTCAATGAATATCGACTGCACATTTGTGCCGCGTAAAGCACGTGTCAACTCCGGTTTCTGACCAAGTTTTAGCTGTGCAATCCCATCAGATGTGGCAAGATAGGCAGTGTGCCCGTAAATGGTGATGGCATTCACCTCCATGTCTGAACACAAGCGTGCAAGGTGGTTGTTTTTAAGTCTGTATAACCCGATGTTGAGTCCAAGCAGAAGAGAACCGTCCTCAAGTTGCACTACGTCGTTAAGCAGAATGTTGGCAGGGATGCGGTCCGACAGGCGTTGAAATATTTCGAATCTGTCGGTGTGGTCATTGAAGTAATATATGCGCCCCGAATTATCGAAGGCACCTATCCCTGCACGCAGGGAGTTGCCGGTTGTTGCATGGGTCTTGTCGGGAGGGGAGGCGGTTCTGAATAACTTGATAACGCGTCCGGCAAAATTGTCGGTTTGCTGACTGTCTGACAGGTTGTAGTGCTTTATTTTGTGCCCGTTAAGTCGTTCCACGCCAGCTCTGGTACCCATCCAGATGGCATGATCGAGCCCCTCCTCGATTGAATACACCCTTTCGCTCCCCATGCCGTCGTATGTCCGATAGTGGTACATATCGGAAATATCAAATGGTGGCAATGCGGTTTCGGCAAAAGCCATTTTCAAAAAGAAGATAGATGAGAGAAGTATTAATATGTATTTAATCATTTATTCTCTTACTGGTTTGGTTCGATAATCCAGCCGGTGAGTTTGCGGAGTTCGGTGGAGAAGTTGGCGCCGATTTTGAAGATGGGGCGTGGGTCGCCATAATACTTGAAGGGGTAGTCCTTGCTGTCAATCTGCTGCAGGGCGGCTTCGGGAGTGGAGTCGATTTTGAATTCTATGAGGTATATGAACCGGCAGGTGCGGAATACCATGTCGATGCGTCCGGCAGGGGTCAATACATCACTCTCGACGTCGAGCCCCGAGGCCATGACGATGGCATGGAGCATCGTCTTGAACTGATATTCGTATTCCGGTTTCTGAATCTGCATGCAGTTGAACTTGCTGAGCCCAAGCTGCAACTGCTGCATCAGTTTCTCAGGTTGTCCTAAGTTGGCAAATCTGTAAAGGGAAAGTGCGCTGAATCGGTCGCCATTCTGAGGGAGGATGATTCTGAGCAGTTCGTGGTAGAATCCCGAGGAAACTTCACGGTTGGGGAATCCTAATATATAAGTGCCGTATTCGTAATCCTTGATGGTGAGGTATCCCGACTGGTATAGCAGACCAACAGGATTGTCGGTTACTTCAGGGGTCCCCGAGAGTTCGTATTCGTCAGCTGTTACCCCATCGAGGTTGCTGAAGTCGTAGTGGTTTCGCTGCAATTCTTCCACGAGATATCGAGACGTACCAGACTGGAACCAGTAGTCACCGAACTCCATTTTTGCAAAAGCATTCAGAGTGCTGAAGGGATTATAGATATTCTCACCTTGTTTTGCAAACCTATAACCGTCATATCTGAATTTTATTTCCTTTTTTACATCCTCAGGCGTCATCCCGTTTCGCTGTGCGAAAACAGCGATATCCTCCGAAAAATATTCTGCCATTTCGCTCTCTGCAATACCACAGATGGCATTGTAACTAACTTCCAGTGATATATCCCGGAGGTTGTTGAGTCCGGAGAATATGTTGACATGGCTGAACTTGGTGATGCCGGTAATCATCGTGAAGCGGATATGGTCGGCAGCCTCCTTGATGCACCCGTAAAAGCCGCGCAAAACGGATTTAACCCCCTCATGTAGAGTCGCATCTCTGTGGCGGGTGTCGAGCATGTGCTTGTCGTACTCATCGATAAGTATTACCGTTTTAGAATCAAATTTTTCAGCCGCTTTGATTATAAGGTCAGTAAATCGGGTGGCAGGGGTAGATCCGGAAACTTCTATTCCGAGGAACCGTGCATTCCTGTCGACTTCGGTAATAAGATAGTTGTTAAGGATTGACAGACTTGTTATGTCGTCATGCCCCATCGAGATTGAGATTACCGGGTAGCGTCGCCACTCCGTTTCGAGTCGCCCCATAGCCAGCCCATCGAAGAGTTCTTTGCGTCCTTCGAAGTAAGCCTTGAGAGTGGAGAGCATAAGTGATTTTCCAAACCGTCGTGGACGGCTCAGAAAATAGTACTTCCCTTCGTCAACAAGTTGATAAAGAATAGCAGTCTTATCTACATATATTCTACCAGTCTCACGAATATCCGTAAATGATGAATCACCAATAGGGTATCTTTTGGGTGTAATATGCGGGTAAAACTGCGTCGTGTCTATCCTGTTTATGCCATTATTCTCCATAACTCTCGATTTTATGGCAAATATAATTATTATATTTAATTTTCGCAAGTTAGCTTAGAGGTAGCAATGCAACCTCAAGGAATAAAGGCTTAGCCCAAAGAATAGGAATTGCAATACCGTAAATATCTTTTTCATAATGTCAGGGTGTTAGTATAGTGGATTACTATTTAGCATCGTCTCAAATGAGGAGGCTAAGTTAGCATAGTGTCACAAATTATCAATTATTCAGCGACTTTTTTGATAAATTTTAACAAACAGACGGTAATTTAATTAAAATTAACGCATTTAGATAATACGTGGTGTTAGAAATGGAAGTTTTCATAAATTGATCTCAAAACTGCAACACGCTGTCGCATTTTTGCCATGGTGGAAAGTAGTCTAAGTAATAGGGATTGATACAACCGGATTCAACCCAGATTCAAAGAGATGTCGACCTAAGCATTGAATAATCAGTGAATTCAATAATTATTGCACCCCATGAGCCAAATCGCCGCAATCACTAAAGAAATAATTGCTAAATTTGCAGTACCTTGAATAATAAAAAACTTCTTCTATAAAGTATGAGCAAAAAGTCAATACGTTTTTTCAATGACCGCGAGGTGCGAGCGGTCTGGGATGACGAAAACAGCTGCTGGTGGTTCTCCGCAACGGATGTAGTCCGTGCTATCAATGATGAACCTGATTATACGAAAGCCGGTAACTATTGGCGTTGGCTCAAACGCAAATTGGCTCAAGATGGAATTCAACTCGTGAGTACCACTCACGGGTTTAAATTAGAGGCGCCAGATGGAAAGCAACGCAAAGCAGATGTTCTGAGTAGTGATGGCGTTATTATTCTCGCTAAGCACTATCCAAACAACCGGGCAAGCAAGTTTCTCGACTGGTTTACCTACAGCGACAATACTATTGATGGTCAGAGCAAAAAGAAAGCCTACACTTCTCGACTATTATCCCGACCATTGAACGAATGCCTGAAACCACACTTGATGAAATAACCGACAAGTATGTGGAGATGAACGTAGTGCATCCTTTTATGGAAGGTAATGGACGGAGCACCAGAATCTGGCTTGACCTTATGCTAAGGCGTTCGCTGAAACTATGTATTGATTGGAGCCGCATTGATAAGAATGAATATCTAACAGCAATGCGCGAAAGCGTGGTAGATTCAACACGCATCAAGAATCTGTTAAAAGGAGCACTGACCGATAAAATCAGCGACCGCGAGATGTTCATGAAAGGGATTGACTATTCATATTATTACGAGGAAGAATAGGCGATGTCCTAGAAATTGACACCGAAAATGGCACCGACGGCATAGGAAATGGCACCGATGGCACCAATAATGATGAAGTTGGCACCAGTAGTGGCAACAATGGAACGATGCATCAGGATTATAACACAGTTAACTAGCTAATATTCGAATAATTTTCGTAAATTCGCAGTTGGAATATTACCACTATGAAACCAATTATAGACCTCTCACAAAACAACGAATATCGCAGTTGGGTCAAAGAACTCAAACAGCGATACCTTTCAGCCAGACTGAAAGCGTCCGTAGAAGCCAATCGCTCGTTGCTTCAATACTATTGGAGTCTTGGCCGTGATATAGCAGACCGCCAGTATGCCAACACCTATGGATCTAAGTTCTTTGAAACTCTGAGCTATGATATGAGAATGGAGCTTCCAAATGACCAAGGATTTTCCCAAGGTAATATTCGTTATATGCATCGCTTTTATCAGCTTTATAACCAAACGATTACAAATCTTCCGCAAGTTGCGGAAAAATTGTACACCGAGATTTTTTCTATTCCATGGGATCATCAGCGAAGAATTATTGACAAGAGTAAAG
>QLIP01020338.1_pt1 | contig 27211 bp, 24 predicted proteins | sample 1769771 | NCBI WGS metagenome assembly QLIP01 (sample SAMN09428762, study PRJNA476227) | Gut metagenome, whole genome shotgun sequencing project. | isolation source: cecum | host: Rhizomys sinensis | place: China: Jinsha town of Minqing, Fujian Province | collected 2013-09-23 | reverse complement strand
ATATTGAAGTTGTTTAAATGATTAGAGAAGGAATGCTTCCATTATGTCGCGCTTAGAAGCGCACCGTCCATGACAAAGGCACCCGCTCCGACTCCATCATAATAGTATCTCTTATCATTGGATCTTGGGGGCAGCAAGGCGCGCGGCTTTGTCATGGACGACACGCTTCTAGCGTGTCATTTTGTATATTGATTTTTTTTAATGATTAGAGAAGGTATGCTTCCATTGTGTCGCGCTTGGAAGCGCACCGTCCATGACAAAGCCACCCGCTCCGACTCCATCATAATAGCTTCTCTTATCATTGAATCTTTGGGGCAGCAAGGCGCGCGGCTTCTGTCATGACGACACGCTTCTAGCGTGTCATTTTGTATATTGAAGTTTTTTTTAAATGATTAGAGAAGGTATGCTTCCATAATGTCGCGCTTGGAAGCGCAACGTCCATGACAAAGCCACCCACTCCGACTCCATCATAATAGTATCTCTTATCATTGAATCTTGGGGCAGCAAGGCGCGCGGCTTTGTCACTGGACGACACGCTTCTAGGTGTCATTTTGTATATTGAAGTTTTTTAAATGATTAGAGAAGGTATGCTTCCCAGCATATCATTTCTTAGAATTTTAGAGGACATAATTCTAATTTCTGTTAAGAGAATCACCTATATTTGGCAGTTTGACCAAATATGTTTAAATTTGCACTGTCTTTTAATCAATTTGAACTTAAGCCAAACTCTTGAGGCATCTTTTACTATATATAGCGGCGATTCTGTTTTTCTGCTTCGCCTTCGCCCAACGAGAGGCCTCTCCCCGCAAGTCGCTGCAGGGAAGCCGCCCACGTGTCAATACCCCGCGTCCGGATTCAACCCGAAATCGGCCGGCCATCGACACGACTATTACCACATCTCGTCCTTCAGTCGACTCGCTTACCACTCCCCAGCATCAGGATTCATTGAGCAACGACACTTCGCATAAAGAGAAATTGTCGCGCATCGTTCGCGAAAAACTCGACCTCGCAACTACAGTCAACTTTACAGCTAAAGATTCACTGGTCATGATTGGTCAGCAGAATGCCTTTCTTTTTGGCGACGGCAATGTTGACTATGGCGATTTCAAACTTAACTCTGCCGAAATCCGGATGAATCTTGATTCGGCCACAGTCTATGCCGTTGGCGTCCTCGACACTATCACCGGGCGCGAGTCGGGCACTCCGGTCTTCAAACAGGGTAGCGAGGAGTATGCTTCGAAGGAGATGAAATATAATTTCAAAACTCAGCGAGGCTTCATCACCGACGTGCAGACCGAACAGCAGGACGGCTTCCTTATCGGTCACAAAGCCAAACGCATGGAGGACGGTTCTTTCTATATCGAAGATGGTAAATACACCACCTGTAGCGATCACGACCATCCCCACTTCTATCTCCAACTCACCAAAGGCAAAGTGCGTCCCAACAAAGATGTTGTGATGGGTCCGGGATACATGGTTCTCTTCGATGTTCCGTTGCCACTGGCCGTGCCTTTCGGTTATTTCCCCCTATCAGAGACGTATTCGAGCGGTATCCTTTTCCCTACTTTCGGCGATGATTATAACCGCGGCTTCTATGCCCGCGACGGTGGATACTATTTTGCAATTAACGATAACATTGACCTTGCACTTCGCGGCGAGCTTTATTCAAAGGGTTCATGGGGCGTGTCGGGACACTCATCCTACGTGAAACGCTACCGTTATTCAGGAGCGTTCGATCTCTCCTTTCTCACCACCATCACAGGCGACAAGGAATCGCCCGACTATTCAAAGATGCGCAACTTCCAGGTCATTTGGAATCACCAGCAGGATGCAAAAGCCAACCCGAATCTAAACTTCTCGGCTTCGGTTAACTTTGCCACATCAGGCTATGCCCGCAACGACCTCAACTCATACTATAACAGCAACTTTACGGAGAACACCAAATCGAGTTCTGTCAACCTTACCTACCGTTTCCCGAACTCGAAATGGAGCGTGTCGGCCACAGCCAATATCGCACAGCGCACACAAGATTCTACGCTATCGGTATCGTTCCCGAACCTGAACTTCTCGATGTCGCAAGTTGCCCCGTTCAAACGCAAGAAGAGCGTTGGCGGCGAACGTTGGTACGAGAAGATTCGCCTCTCCTACAGCGGTCAGTTCCAAAACTCTCTCACCTCTCAGCAGGATGAGTTCCTTAAGAAGAGCCTCATCAAAGATTGGAAGAACGCTTTTCGTCATTCGGTGCCGGTTAGCGCTACATTCAACGTATTCAACTACATCAACCTCTCACCCTCGATCTCTTTCAACGACCGTATGTACACGAGCAAGGTTCGTCGCCAGTGGGATTCACAGGCCTCGCGCGAGTTACAGGATACTACTTACGGATTCTATAACATCTTCGACTTCAACATGTCGATGGCCTTCTCGACCAAGGTTTATGGTTTCTTTAAACCGATGAAATTCCTGGGCGACAAGGTACAGATGATTCGTCACGTCCTCACGCCGTCGGTTTCGTTCGGCTACTCGCCCGACTTCGGCGACCCGAAATGGGGCGTATACGACTATTATACCTATACCGACCAGGCGGGTAATAACCGACGCGTAGATTATTCATACTTCAACCACGGTATCTTCGGCATCCCGGGACGCGGAAAGAATGGTTCGATCTCTGTCAACCTCGGCAATAACCTCGAAATGAAGGTGAAAGATGACAGCGACTCAACAGGTGTCAAGAAGATATCGCTCATCGAAAACCTCAGCCTCAGCCAAAGCTACAACCTGGCTGCCGACTCGTTGCGTCTAAGCCCGTTGCAATCATCAATCATGTTGCGTCTTACCAAGGGCTTCAACCTCAACCTCAGCGCCACTTGGGATCCGTACATCTACCGCATGGATCAATATGGCTCTGCACGTCAGATTAACAAGTATCGTTGGCAGATGGGCTACTTCCCCGTTCGACTCTCATCGACCGGTACGTCGTTCTCATACACCCTCAACAACGATACGTTCAAGAAGAAAAACAAATCTGACAAGGGTAAAGGAGAGAATACCAACGGCGAGGATGATGGCAACGATGCCAACAGCGACGACCCGTTCTCGGGTAAAGCTATGGCTAACCGACGAAAAGAGCAGAACACCGAACCGAAAGAGACAGAAAATAACGGCTATGCACCATGGGAATTCCCCTGGAGCCTTTCGGTAAACTATTCGGTAAGCTACGGATACGGCACTTTCAATCAGGAGCGCCAGGAATGGAACGGACGTTGGACACAAAATCTCTCGTTCAGCGGAAACATCCGCCCCACTGCCGGATGGAACTTCTCATATTCAGCATCATATGACTTCAACCTTCATAAGATTGCCTATATGAACTGCTCTATCTCGCGCGACCTCCACTGCTTCTCGATGTCGGCATCGTTCGTGCCCTTCGGTCCCTACAAGTCATACAACTTCCATATCTCGGCAAAGTCATCACTATTGCAAGATCTTAAATATGACAAACGCTCGTTCGGCACCAACAACATCCGTTGGTACTAAACCTCTGCACCCGCAAGGTGCCCCAGAAGTTGATTAACTTCAAAGTTGTTTAAACAACTTCTTAGAATACAATCCTATCAGCTTTACATAAATACAAAAATTATGAACAACAAAATTATGAAACAGAACCTATTCCATTATGCTTTTGCAGCTTTCGGACTCGTTGCAATCAGTGCTTCGGCATCTACCACTCCAACCGATGCCGCACCGTCTCTAAAAAGCACCTTTGAGACAGCAAATCAGATTACCGCCAAAAACCTCGCTTCGGCACCTATCGCAAGCAAAGCAATCGAACGCTCAACCCGTGCCGGCTCATCGAAAATGAAGCCCTCATCAGCCACAATCTATCGTTGGATTGAAAACGAATGGGCTCTCTCCGAAAATTATGTTTACACCTACGATGCCCGTGGTAACGTACTGTCGCAGACCAACGACTCTATCAAGATGGTTTATACCTACGATTCGATCGTTACCGACAAACCTGTGCGCCAAGAGGTATTCTGCCTCATCGATAATGAATGGGTGTCGCAGGGCGGACTCCGCACCGACGTCATCAGAAACGATAAGGGTAACATCACAAAGGTATCCTATAATCAATTCTACGGCGAGATGGAGGAACCCATCACCGAGTATACTGTCACATACGGCTCCGACGACAAAGCCTCAGCTATGTCATTATACGATGGTCAGGTGAATTTTTCAAACCTGAAGTGGGAGCGCACAAACGGGCAGTTACTGATGAGTTTCGACGAAATGCAGAATCTTAGCCCTGACTTGGTGTGCAAAGGCGACAATCGCATCAGTTCTTGCAAACTCTCTTCACCCGAAATCCAACAGAGTTTCACACTAGCAGTCACCTATACCGATCAATTGGGTAGCTACAAAATAACAGCCAAGATGCTCATCATTCCGGTGGGAACAATCACTCACACTGTCTTGGATGAGAACGGTAGCTATAAAAACGAAGACATCGAGTCGGACTATAACGAAACAGAAACCGTAATCTACGACAGCTTCGGACTCGTAAAAGAGGCTACAACTTCAGTAACCGAAAATAACGAAACAAAGACTTCGCTCGTAAAAGGAGAAATCACATATAACTCTGCAACCGGCTTCCCCACCGAATACACTTGCCAATCGAAAGGTATGGAAGAAACCGAACTCGTCAACTCTCAACGCGCTCTGTTCGGAACCTACATCGATCCGGCCGGTATTTCGACTCCCGTAGCCGACCAGAATTCTAACCCTGTCTTCTACAATCTTCAGGGACAGAAAATCGACGCCTCGAACCTCACTCCCGGCATCTACGTTCGCCTTCAGGGCGGCACAGCCACAAAAGTTCTAATCAAAAAGTAAGACTCCATTCCCCTTTTTTGTTAATACAGGGATCTTGAGCAATCATTTACACAGCTCCTCTACCTACTGAAGTTGTTTAAACTTATTTACGAATCTTAAAATGAAGTTATTCTTTTATTAATCTTTACGGATCTTTTTGGCTGCTTTTTTCCCTCTCATCGGAACCAACCGCAAGGTTGCTTCCTCTTCGAGTGAAAAAATCAGCTCAAAAATCTCTCGCAAATCTTAATAAAAAATAAGATTAAACAACTTCACTATTTCAATAATCGTATCATTAATGAACAAAAGATATCTACCGATGGCTATGCTTGCAGCTGCAGGCATAGCCTTCCTTCCCTCAGTTGCCAAGGAGCGCAAGCCTAAGCAAGTGCGACAGGATGTGCGCGAACGCGTGCGCGACCTCAACAATTCGCGCGAGGATGTGGACACATCGAAACTCAAAACGCTCAACGACATCGTCGTTACAGGTAGCCGCAATAATAAATTCAACATGGAGTCGGCGCATATCGGGGCCCTCAGCATGTCGCGAAGCGTCATTGCGCGCACGCCAACCCTATTGGGCGAGAGCGATATCGTGAAAACTCTGCAACTCGAACCCGGAGTTTCGGCCGGTATCAGCGGCTTCTCCGGTCTCTATGTGCATGGCGGAAACGTCGACGAGAATATGTATATGCTCGATGGCGTGCCCTTATATCAGGTCAACCACCTGGGCGGACTATTCTCGGCCTTCAACACCGAAACCATTAAGAATGCCGATTTCTACAAATCTACTTTCCCCGCACGCTTCGACGGCAAACTCTCATCATACATCGACATCCAAACACGCGATGGCGAAGCCAAAGGATACCATGGTTCTTTCAAACTGGGTCTGACTTCGGGCGCACTAAACATCGAAGGACCTCTCGGAAGTAAAAAAACTACCTTCTCGCTGGCTCTGCGTCGCTCATGGTTCGACATCGTGAGCCGCCCGCTATGCTACATCATGAGCCGCCTGAATTCGTTCGACAATTCCGACATCACAATGGGATATGCTTTCACCGACTTCAACGCCAAGGTGACACATCGCTTCTCGCCCACAAACAAAATATATGCCGAAGTTTATTGGGGCGACGACTATCTTTTAACCAAACAGAAGACTCGCGACAGCTACTCCGGACCCGAACGTTCCGAAACACACATAAACCTCCGCTGGGGCAACACCATGGCTCTTGTGGGCTGGAACTACGAATACACTCCCAACTTGCGCCACACCGTCACCGGATCATTCTCGCACTATAAATCGAAAATGGATCTTGGTCAGGATTATAGTCGACAATTGGAAGACAAGACGTCGTATATATACAAATATGCCACAGGCACCGACAACTTCATTAACGATTACCGACTAAACGGCGACTTCAACTGGCTCATTTCTGACGACAACAAACTGAACTTCGGTGCCACAGCCACCATTCACCGTTTCCTCCCCATGAACTCATTCCAGGAAACCAACGAGAATGGTAACAAGACATCATACGCCGACAACATCCCGACATATCTCGGCACCGAATTCAACGCTTATGTTGAAGACAACCTCAACCTGTCGGACAAAACCTCGATCAGTGGCGGGCTGCACTACTCTTTGTTCAAAGTAATGGGCCGCGAGAATAAAATGCAAATGGCACTCTCGCCGCGTGCATCAATCAACTATACCCCCAAGGAGAACTGGGCTATCAAGGCGGCCTATTCCCGAACATCGCAGTTCATCTACCAGCTTTCGCAATCGCTCATCTCACTCCCCACCGACCAATGGATACCTATCGTGGGCGCGCAAAAGCCGCCCACAGCCGACAAAATCGCAATCGGAACCTATTGGAATCCATACAATTTCGTCACATTCTCGGCCGAAGCATACATGAAATGGATGCACAACATCATCGAGTTCCGCGACGAATATTATCTCGTGCCGCCAAGCCAGGTATGGAACCAGCGAACCGTGGCCGGGTCGGGACGCGCTCGAGGCATCGACCTCAAAATTGCTCGCGAATACGGAGTTCTCTCAGGTCATATCAGCTACTCGCTTCTCTTCGCCGACCGCCTTTTTGCCGAAAAGAACGAAGGAAAACGCTACCCAGCACGCTTCGATAATCGACACAAAATCAACGCCGTGCTAACTCTAAAAATGGGTAAATCGACCGAACTCTCCGCATCTTGGATCGGTATGAGCGGTAACCGCCTCACTCTGCCCACCCAGATGTGGCAACAACCCACCATCGACAACTTAGGCTTTATGGGCAATGAGACAGAGGTGCGCGTACCGATCAACAACTATCGTCTGCCCTTCGATCATCGTCTCGACATATCGGTTACAGTCAACACCACACGCGGCTACTGGAACCTCAGTGTATACAACGTATACGCTCAAGCCAGCACCGTGGCAGTGCACCGAACAGCGAGAACCGTAGAAAAAAATAATCCCAATTACAATCCGTCGATGCCCTGGGTCTCTCCTGTCATCTACGAATCTCAACCTACATTCGTAAAATATAAACTTCTACCCATCATCCCCTCAATTTCATACACATGGCTTTTCTAAATATTAAAATATCACGCCTCCTCCCCCTCTTGTCGCTCCCTCTGATGCTCGTGGGCGGCGGCTGCGAAAAAGAGTATTTCGATCCTAACATCAACACCGAATCGGTGGTGGTGATCAATGCCGTAATCACGGCCGGCGACACGGTGCAAGCCTCTGTGACTCACTCCTGGCTCTGGACCGACAACAAAAACAGTCCCGAAGACCTGCAGCTTCCTGACGCCGACGTGTCAATCTATGTCAACGACAAATTCTATAGCAAAATGACCTATCGAAAGGAGCCAAGTGCTGACCCCTACACCCCCGGCAAATACTACTTCCTCTCGAACTATGTTGCAACGCCGGGCGACGTGGTGCGAATCGTTGCATCGCATCCCAAATATGGCACGGCCGAAGGTTCAACCGAGATCCCTCTACCCGTTGCATTCGCCAGTCACGACATTCATCGCACCGACCTAATCCCAAACAACGATAGCTCTAACGGCAACTGGTGGGACTATGAGGTCAAAGGTAATATAACGCTCCCTATCAGCGACCCTGGCGATCAACAAAACTTCTATCAAATTCGAATCACGAACGCCGAGGGCTCCCTGAGAAAAGGCACTTACAATTACCTGCCACCAAATTTCGATCAAGAAAGCGACCCCATCTTTCAAGAACACATTTCAACTTTCGAATACACAATGGGAGGTGGCTCTTACGATATGATATTCTCCGACCGGAAATTCAACGGCGGCAAATACAACCTCAACCTTCGCTACAACGCCTATGTCTATAACTATAGTGGAGCGGAATGGGCACCAAAGCAAATACCGAATAACTCAACCAAACACAACGCAAACAATATTGCCAAAGCGGAAGAAAGAGAGCCGATAGTAGAGATCCAGCTTACAACTCTATCCAAGAGCCTATATCAATACTGGCTATCGTGTGAAGCTCGCAACGGCTTCCAAGGCGGTCTGTCGCAGATTGGCATGGCCGACATCACCTGGACCAAAAGCAACGTCTCGTCGGGTGCCGGCATCATCGCCGCCCGCACCCCCTCATCCATCACCCTTCCACTCGCCGCCTTCTTCCCCACCGACATCAACCCATAGCCTCAACGGCCACCAAAGGTCCGACCAACCCTTGGTGGCAGTTACACACTTTAGCCACCAAACAACCTCATACCATCAGAAACCTCATACTATCAGAAATGGCAAAAAAAACATCATTACTTAAAATCTTCTCCGGACTCATCTCCTTATTCATTTTCGGTTGTTCTCACTTCGACATGAATAAACAGACCATGGACCAAGTCCAAGAACTTATCGAGTCCCGACCCGATAGCGCGTTAACACTGCTAAACACAATAGACTATAACAAGCTATCAAATTCAAAACAAAAGCACAAATACACACTTTTAAAATACCAAGCTAACGACAACAGCTTCAATTCACTTCCTACAGATACTCTCCTCGATAAGGCTCTTGACTACTATACATCAATACAAGACTACGAAAATATGCAAAAAGCATATTACTATCTTGGCAAAAGAGAATACCAGCAGGGTGCTTATATTCAAGCCTTAGTAAATTTTTTTACATCAGAAATGCTGGCTAAAAATATGAGAAATCCTTTATGGGCTGGAAGATCTGCCATGTGGATGTCTACAATATTCTATGAAACCTATAATGCACCAGATGAATTGCGCTATGCACTAATCGAATTTGACAACTTCAAACAAACGAATGATATCAACCAAATTCGTTATGCAAAGCTTGACTTATGTCGAGCTTACTTGAGTAATGAACAGTACGAACAATTCAATAAACTTAGCCAACAACTATTTAGGGAAGCAACTCAGGCAAACGATCAATCTCTGGTTCATAGCATATGCCAATATAATGGGATAAAACTTATTAAACAGGAACGATACGACAAAGCAGTAGAACTATATCGAGAACTTTGCAGTCAGACAATGGCTGTAACAGACGACTCTGTAAAATACTGTTGGGCATTAGCTAAAAATGGAGAAATTAAAAGAGCTCAAGAACTCTCAAAACAAATTAATGCATTCTCCGAAAACCTTGCTTCCGGATGGATTTATGGCATAATATATAAAGAACTTGGTCACTATGACAAGGCCCTATCTGAATTTGAAAGATTCAACAACCTATCAAATGCAGAATTAAAAGATAAGATGAATCAAAATTACACATCTTCTCTGGAAGATCAATTGAAATTACTTCACGAAAACAACGCTCTATTCCATTATAAACGTCAAGTTAGAATATGGCTTTTTATCGCTTTTGGATGTATCGTTGTAATTCTAACTACCATCATTCTTATAAAAAGAAATATCACACACCGAGAGAAACTATCGGAACAGTTAGCAATCGTGGAGGAACTCAAGACGATAATCCAAAATCACGACGATAATTCGCACAAATATTCGTCGTTAGTAAGAAATTTATTTATCTCAAAATTCCAAACCATTGAAGAATTATGCAACGTTCTTTATGAATCCATTGTCTTAAAAACTTCAGACGCCAGAATTGCGTCTAAAGTAAAGAAGATGATTCATGACATATCATTCAACGATCAGCGTTATTTAGAATTAGAACATGAGATGAATGAGACTTTTCAAAACGTAATGGAAGACTTAAAAACAGATTTACCTGGACTCAAACACAATGACCTTCGATTATTTCTTTTCTCTGTTATGGGATTCTCAAACAGTATAATCGCATTTCTTCTTCAAGAGAAAAAAATAAACGCAGTCTACGAACGTAAGCGTCGACTAAAGAATAAAATCAAACAGCTGACACCAGAAAAACAAAATCGCTATCTATCTCTAATGAACTAATATTTTGGTCTCATCTCCATCTTTTTTTCAAGCAATAGTGCACAATTTTGCAGGCAAAGATAACAACACCAAACAAAACAACAATATCTCATCGCAACTTTTTAATTTTCAATGAATTACAAAATTCAAAAACCAAATTAATTTCCTCTTATAATTTGCAAATTCGCAGTGTATTCAATAATTTTGCAACCACAAAACACTCCCGAACTTCACCGAAGAAACAATAACATCATTATCACAATTATTTGTATAATCAATGAAGTTGTTTCTTCAGTGCATTTGAAAATTAAAAGAACTATTCCTACTTTATAAATTACATTTTATGAAACAAAACATGTTTATTTTCTTTTTAGCAACACTTCTATTGCTAAATGCATGTAGTAATGCGTTAGAACCAACGCTTACTCATGACAATTTCGAATCTCAGGAGGAGATATCGGAACAACGAGACTCTATTCTTTCATTTACCTCTGTGGATGAATACAACCAAGTTTGCGACAGTTTGGCTACATTAAGTAGCGAATCCGCAAAGCTATCTTGGATGAAAAACAACTACCCGCATTTCTATTCAATACAAAATCTGTATTGGGATGCGATGCAGGAGATTGCGGCCGTTGACAACATCGACTTGATTACCTACAATCAATTCAATTCGAAGTATAGTCAGTTATATTTCCCCCGCGAAGAAGATGACGCTGGTTTCTATATTCCAATTCGGAATGAGAATCAGGCCTTCGTGGCTAATACAAACTGTCTCGTTAAAATTGCGAATCGTATAGTAAATCTACGAGATATAAATTCTTACGAAGACCTCATGGAATCTGGGAAAGCTTACTATGCTTCAACCCCAATGACAATTGACAATTCCGAATTCGTCATTATCAATCGTGATATGGATCCCGTTGGCCCTGTCTATGAATCTGGATGGATTAATATCGGAGACCGTCGCATATTGCTCAAAGCGACAAGGCACTTTAAAGCTGACCCCAATTTGCCTTCATACACCAACGCAATTCTCAGCCTTTTGAGACTCGAATTTTGTTTTCGCAAAAAAACTTGGGTCGGATGGGTTAACTTTTCGGCAACATCCACTACAACATTTATTGCAAATTTAGGTTCAGGGTGGGGAAAACCAGTAATGGCTACTCATGATGGTTTCTCTTCTCATGATTCTGAATTAACATTTCAAATTCATCATGCAATAGTAAACAATAAACATAGATACTACTATCCACAAACTCAATGTCAAGTTACGACCAATTTATCTGGATTAAGCAGTCCTTATACATTTAGCTTCACTATGCCGTATATTTACTGCCAGTATAATGATCCAATTACAATTAATCCAGTTGCACCATAATGTAACATTTATGTTGCAATAAAAGCAATTTCTTAGAGACAGAAATGATTATTCAATCATTAAGTAGCTCAGAGAAATTAATGAATAAATAAAACTAAGTTATTTTTGAGCTGATTTGGATGCGGAAGGAAGCAGCATACATGTGTATGCGACTGACTGACAAATCCAAAGTAGCCAACAAGAACGAGTTTTATTATTCAAGACAAACACATTTATAATGTCGATTAATTTCTCTGAACTACTTAAATACAATGTAATCATTTTTGTTTTTTCAAGATATGTATTAAATTTGTCAATTATTACAGGAACTTTTTTTGAGCTATTTCTTAAAACGAAGTCGTTCGTCACTGTTTCACGCATAATTGATGAAGTAACGCACAACTTCAATTTAGAAATACAGAACTTAATATAATTTTAACTCTAACAAAACTAATTTTGACATGAAACGATCTGCTTTGATGAGCCTACTGATTGCGCTCGGTTGTTTCGCTGGGTTTAGTCAAACCCAGAAGAAAGCATCTATTGTCTATGGTGACTTCACCCTCTCGCACGTAACTAAGAATCCCTCCCTTCGTCCCAATGCTCATAAATATGGCGTTGGTGCAGGTTTCAATCTCGGTTATGGTTATGAATTAAATTTGACCAATAACGTAACCTTTACCCCTGCAGTGGAGTTGTCGTTCACCAACAACGGTGCCTCGGGCGAAGGATTTGTCGACCCGTATGAAGGTTATGTAGGCGTTGGCGAAATGCCAAAGAACGTTTATGTATACGACAGCAGATGGTGCAGCTACTGGGGCGTAAACATTCCCCTTACCTTCGGATATCGTTACAAGATTACAGATGACCTGAGCATCAAACTCAGCGCCGGTCCATACGTTCAGCTTCCGATAGTTTTCACAAGCTATAAGCAACCCTACGCCTTCGGAACAGACATTCCGGTAAACGAACTCAAAAAACCTGAAAAGGAGACTTACACAAAAGAGCTATCACCCAAATTTGGGTACGGACTCTTTCATGAGATGAATTTCGGTGCAGCTGTGGGATGCTCGGTTGAAACTGGCAACAACTTGACTTACAATATCGGCCTTCGATACCCAGTGCTTAGCGACAGAATATGTAGCAATACACTCACCGTCAGCCTCGGCGCCGGCTATCGCTTCTAAGAATGTATGATTTATGAAGTATGATTTATGAAACCAATATGACATAAATCATACTTCATAAATCATAACTCACACATCACACATCAACATTGTCGCGCTTGGAAGCGCAACCTCCATGACAAAGCTACCCGCTCCGACGCTACCCATCATACCCCAATAATAAACCTTATGAAGGCCTAAGGGCGTAAGAGTGGGCGGCAAGGTGGGTAGCTTTGTCATAGACGACACGCTTCTAGCGTGTCACTTTTTATATTTATGGAAGATACACGGCCATCATAAATTATACTTAATACATCAACATTGTCGCGCTTGGAAGCGCAACCTCCATGACAAAGCTCCCCGCTCCGACTATACCCATCATACCCCAATAATCAACCTTATGAAAACCTATGGGCGTAGGAATGGGCCGCAAGGTGGGCAGCTTTGTCATGGAAGACACGCTTCTAGCGTGTCACTTTTTATATTTATGGAAGATACACGGCCATCATAGATCATAAATCATACTTCATAAATCCTAAATCTTTGTTTTTTACAATTTTTTTTATTAATTTTGTGGAAATTTGGCAGTGATGGCAACTTCTCTTCTACAGATTCTCGATCAGTTGCAGGCTCAGGTTAGCCTGCTTCAACAGAAAATAACCGAACTGGAACAGCGCAACGCCGCGCTGACAGTCGAAAATGAGGACCTGCGCCGCGATGCCGACGGGGCTATAAAACAGCGCGATGAGGCGCTTCTTGATGTGGAATTTCTAAAAATGTCGCATAAACTGGCTAATAACGATAATACCATCATCGAAACCCGACGACACATTGCCCAATTAATCCGAAACATCGACCGCTGCATCCTAATGCTCAAGGAATGATGAAAGATACGGAAAAGATTAATATGGAAATCAATATAGGAGGTGAACGTTTCCGCGTAAACGTCCCCTTCGATAGCCAAGACCTTACACGCGATGTGGAGGCCGAAGCCAACCGTTTGCTCGAGAACTGGCGCCGCACCTTCCCGAAACGCACCGATAAAGGCCTCCTGGCTATGATGGTATATCAATATGCTTCATACTATAAAAACCTGACCGAGAAGTATGAAGAGGCCACCGCGAAGGCTGAAGCCATGCTGGCTTCGTTGTCGCCGCAACCCGACAAAGAGTAATCCGATTATTCTCAATCGTTTATATATATAAACATACCCGCCGGGGAATATTTATTCCATATCAGCCTATCTACTTATCTACATCTTCGAAAGCCACCATTGCAACGGAAAGTGTTTCTGTCTGAGCCTCTTGCGCACAGACACCCCTGAATTTTGAACACTTTAAATTTAATACATAGCAATGGATTCAATTATTATCTGGATTATAATCAGTATCGCAACGGCCATCATCGGCTACGCGATTGCTACGGTTGTAAGCAAAAAGAACGCTTCTTCACGTGCCAACAGCATCATCGAAGAGGCTAACCGCGAAGCGGCTGTAATCAAGGAGAAGAAAATTCTTGAGGCCAAAGAGGAGGAGATGAAGATCCTCGGCGATGCCGAGCGCACTGCATCTCAACGCCTTCAGAAGGCTCAAGCCGCCGAGGCGCGAAACAAACAGCGCGAAATGCAACTCAACCAACAGCAGAACGAAAATAACCGTCGCAAAAAGGAACTCGAGTCGCTCAAATCAAATCTCGAAAACCGCGAACAGCAAGTTGAAACCCGCCAGGCTGAGGTTGAACACCAACATCGTCAAATCACCGACGAGTTGGAGCGCATCTCCGGTCTTTCGGCCGAAGAGGCTAAAGAGAAACTGGTGGAATCGCTTAAGGATGAAGCTCAAAGCGCAGCTCAAGGTTATATCAACGACATTATGGACGATGCCCGCATGACCGCCACCAAGGAGGCTAAGCGCATCGTGATTCAGTCTATCCAACGTGTTGCAACTGAAACCGCAGTCGAAAACTCAGTAACAGTATTCCATATCGACAACGATGAAATCAAGGGTCGCATCATCGGTCGCGAGGGTCGCAATATCCGTACCCTCGAAGCCGCTACAGGCATCGAGATCATCGTCGATGACACCCCGGAGGCTATCGTACTTTCAGGTTTCGACCCGGTGCGCCGCGAGATTGCACGCCTTGCACTCCATCAGTTGGTTGTGGATGGCCGTATCCACCCCGCCCGCATCGAAGAGGTTGTGGCTAAGGTTCGCAAGCAGGTTGAAGAGGAGATTATCGAAACCGGTAAGCGTACGGCTATCGACCTCGGTATCCACGGCTTGCATCCCGAATTGATTCGAATGGTAGGTAAGATGAAATATCGTTCATCTTACGGTCAAAACCTACTTCAACACTCGCGCGAAACAGCCAACCTCTGCGCCGTAATGGCCTCTGAGCTTGGTCTGAATCCGAAGAAGGCCCGCCGCGCCGGCTTGCTGCATGATATCGGCAAGGTGCCCGACGATGAGCCGGAGTTGCCGCACGCTTTGTTCGGTATGAAGTTGGCCGAGAAGTTCAAAGAGAAACCGGAAATATGCAACGCCATCGGTGCGCACCACGACGAAGTTGAGATGACATCTCTGCTCTCGCCCATCGTACAGGTTTGCGACGCCATCTCTGGCGCACGCCCGGGTGCACGCCGCGAAATCGTAGAGGCTTACATTAAGCGTCTGCATGATCTCGAACAGCTTGCTCTCTCTTATCCCGGCGTAATCAAGACTTATGCAATCCAAGCCGGACGCGAACTTCGCGTCATTGTTGGTGCGGATAAGATTACCGACGAAGAAACAGAAAAGCTGTCGGCCGAAATTGCCAAGAAGATTCAGGATGAACTCACATATCCGGGTCAGGTTAAAATTACCGTGATTCGCGAAACACGTGCCATTAGCTTCGCAAAATAATGAACGACTTGAAATATACCGGACAAAAGAGATGCGACGGGGGCGGATGCCCTCGCGGCAAACTCTTCGCCACGAACTGGCTGAAGGGGATCTCCTCGCAGTCGGATTTCAATGTAGTGCAGGTCGTGTTCAAAAACACCCGTTCGGGGTTCTATGCCAATCCGAATCGTCTGGACCTCAAGATTGGCGATATTGTTGCTGTCGATGGCGCACCGGGACATGACATTGGTCGTGTAAGCATGATTGGTCGCCTGGTCCGCCTGCAGATGAATAAGGCAAACGTAAACCCTGACACTGAACTCAAGAAGGTGTTCCGCCTTGCCACCCCCTCCGACCTCGAGAAGTTCGAAGAGGCTATAGCACGCGAAGACGACACCATGATTCGCTCGCGCAAAATTGCAGAGGAGCTATCGCTCGATATGAAGATCGGCGACGTTGAGTATCAGGGCGACGGCGGAAAGGCCATCTTCTATTACATTGCCGACGAACGTGTTGATTTCCGTAAGCTCATCCGCATTCTGGCCGACACCTTCAAAGTGCGCATCGAGATGAAACAGATCGGTGCCCGTCAGGAGGCTGGCCGCATCGGCGGAATCGGACCCTGCGGACGCCCTCTATGCTGCTCAAGCTGGATGACTCACTTCGTTTCGGTGGGCACCGGAGCCGCACGCATGCAGGACCTCTCGATGAATCCTCAGAAACTTGCAGGTCAGTGCGCCAAGCTGAAGTGCTGTCTGAATTTCGAAATCGATACCTATGCCGAGTCGCAGAAGAAGTTGCCGGCTAAAGATGTAGTACTCGAAACCAAAGATGGTTCATACTACTACTTCAAGCCCGATATCCTTGCTCGAAAAATCACATATTCAACCGACAAGAATATCCCCGCCAACCTCGTAACAATCGACGCCGCACGCGCTTTCGAAATTATCGCACTCAATCGCCAGGGCATCAAAGTCGACGCCTTAGATGAAAATGAGGGCAAAGAGAAGCGCAAGCCTGAATATGTCGACCTTGTGGAACAGGAGAGCCTGACTCGCTTCGATGGCTCAAAGAAGAAAAAGAAGCGTAAACCGCAGGCAAACCAGCCTCAACAGCAACGCCGCGGCGGCGACCGCCCCCAACGCACTGCCCCCGAAGCCCAAGAGGGTGGCGAACAGAAAGAGAATCGCAACCGTAATAACCGCCGTCCAAACCGCGACCAGAAGGAACGCGGCGAACGAAAAGAACGCGGCGAACGTAGAGACCGTGGCGAACGAAAAGAACGCGGCGAACGAAAAGAGCGTAACGAACGCAACGATCGAAAAGAGCGCAACGAGGGCGGCAAAAAAAGCGACTCCTAAGCCGCAGACTCAAAAGATTCAACAAGAATAATTATGAATTTGCACAAATTTATATATTCAACTTATTATAGAGGAAAGGGCTTCACGGCTCCTTTCCTCTTATTGTGCTCATTCATCTCGCTCACCTCTCTCCTCTTGCCGGCTTGCCGACGCGTTAACGATGTGGTATATTCGGAAACTTACGACATCGGTTCGCTTGGCTGGGACCCCTCGCGCCCCTATTGTTTCAATCCATATCCTGCCGACTCGACCCTCGCGCCCGGCGACAGATTCGACCTTCTTCTGAATCTGCGACACACCGCCGCCATGCGGTTGGCCGAACTTCCTATCGCAGTCAGGATCGAAACAAACGACGCAACTCTCCTTCTCGACACCCTCCGCCTCAACATGCGCCAACCCAACGGACGCTTCGCCGGACGCAAAGAACTTACCGTGTATGAACTTTCCGATACCCTGCTTCGTTCTGTTGAATTAAGACCAGGTTTAGCTGTCGAACTTCGTCCGCTGCTCCCGGCCTCGGCCACCAGAAATGTTGTAAGCGTTGGCATAACCATGACCCAGACCAATTGATTTTCAAATACACAATGAAGTTTTTTAAACTTATTTACGAATCTTAAAATGAAGTTGTTTAAACTTCAAAGTTTTCTGAAAATCAACCTCAATTCATGCTCAATTATATCATATAATGAATATCCCGTTTCTTAAGCCAGAATTGAAAGCGGAGTTCAGACTCCGTATCAGCAAAGTGCGAACCGAGATGGCAGCCGCCCAACTCGACGCCATCCTCGTGGCGTCGACACGCAATCTTTTCTACCTCACCGGATGCGTGTTTCGCGGTTATGTATATATCCCTGCCGTAGGCGATCCCCTGCTGTTTTTCATAGCACCCAGTCAAGCGCCGGCCGACACTCCCTACTGCATGCAGATTCGCAAGCCGGAACAGATTGCCGAAATATTGAACCAACTCAATATGCCGCAACCCCAGCATATCGGACTCGAGTTCGGAGATATGATTTATGCCGATATCGAACGACTCAAGCGTTGCTTTCCCAACGCCGACGCGGCCGACGGCACCACGCCCATACGCCGTGCCCGACTTGTTAAAACCGACTTCGAAATCGAACAGATGCGCCAAGACGGAATGCATCAAACTGCAGCATACTCTCGCTTCAGAAAATGTTTCCGCGAAGGGATGACCGATCTCGAATTTCAAATCGAAATTGAACGGATACTACGCCTCGAAGGATGCCTCGGAATCGTGCGCACCGCTGGTGCCCGCATGGAGATTAACCTCGGTCAGGTACTGGCCGGAGAGAACGCCGACAATCCTTCGCCCTACGATTTCTCGATGGGCGGCGAAGGTGCCGACTCCTCACTCCCCGTTGGTGCCAACGGCACTATCCTTCGCCCCGGCATGACAGTCATGGTCGACATGAATGGCGGCTTCAACGGCTATCAAACCGATATGACCCGTTGTTGGGCCCTTGGTCAACCCGCTCCCCTCGCCTTCAAAGCACATGAATGCTCTCGCCGCATCCTCCGCGAACTCGAACGCATCGGTGTTCCTGGCACCCCCGCAGCCAATCTCTATAACCGGGCTGTGGAAATTGCCACCGAAGAGGGTCTTGAGAAATATTTCATGGGTCACCAACACAAAGTCGCTTTCATCGGACACGGCATCGGCGTCGAACTCAACGAAGCACCCGTGCTTATGGCCAAAAGCCGCGACCTGCTCGCAGAAAATATGACCATCGCAATCGAACCCAAATTCGTAATTCCAAACATCGGCGCGGTGGGTATCGAAAACACCTATCGAGTAACAAACTCCGGACTCGAGAACCTCACCGAATTCCCCGAAGATTTAAATCAGTTGGATTAATCTCTCGTCCGAAATTGAAGCGAAGTTGTTTAAACTTCTTTAGAATAAGTATATTGAATGACAAAAAATGAAATTAATATAGCCCACGAGCTGAAACTGCCGGTGTTCCGACAGATTGGCGATGTCGCCGACGAGATGAACCGCGAGGTCTATGTCGTGGGCGGATACGTGCGCGACATCTTCCTTCACCGAACATCGAAGGATATCGACTTCGTCACCGTGGGTAGCGGAATCGAACTCGCCACCCAGGTTGCCGAACGCCTCAACCGCCGCAAAAACCTCAGCGTCTATGCCAACTATGGCACCGCCCAGGTCAAAGCCGGCAGCCTTGAACTCGAATTCGTTGGCGCCCGACGCGAATCGTACCATCGCGAAAGCCGAAACCCCATCGTGGAGGACGGCACACTCGAAGACGACCAGAATCGCCGCGACTTCACTATCAACGCGATGGCCGTATGCCTCAACGCCGACCGTTTCGGCGAACTGGTCGACCCTTTCAACGGGATGCAAGATCTGGCTCAGCGCACCATCCGCACTCCCCTCGACCCCGACATCACATTCTCCGACGACCCCCTGCGCATGATGCGAGCCATACGCTTTGCAACACAGCTCGACTTCACTATCGAACCCGAAACGTTCGAAGCCATTGTCCGCAATCGCGACCGTATCGAAATCATTACACGCGAACGAATCAACGACGAACTCTCTAAGATAATCCGTTCGCCGCGCCCGTCGGTAGGCTTTCTACTGCTCGACCGCGCCGGCCTGCTACAAAAAATATTTCCTATGATCTGCGACCTCAAAGGGGTTGAAACAAAAGAGGGCCGCGGACATAAAGACAACTTCCGTCACACACTTCAGGTGCTCGACAACGTGGCGGCAAAATCCGACAACGAATGGCTTCGCTGGGCGGCACTGCTTCACGACATCGGCAAACCGTCGACCAAACGCTACGACCCCGCAATTGGATGGACTTTCCACAACCACAACTTCATTGGCGAAAAGATAATACCGCGACTCTTCAAGCAGATGAAACTTCCGCTTAACGAAAAGATGAAATATGTGGCAAAACTTGTCGGGCTTCACATGCGTCCGCAATCGGTCGGTGAAGAGGGTGTATCCGACTCAGGCGTACGTCGCCTCATCACCGATGCCGGCGAAGACCTCGAAGACCTAATGTTGCTCTGCGAGGCCGACATCACATCGAAAAACCCCGCCAAGGTACGACGTCAGCTCGACGGCTTCGCCGCCCTGCGTCGCCGCATGGAGAGCATCAACGATGCCGACGCGCTCCGCAACTGGAAATCGCCTGTCGACGGCAACGAAATCATGGAATACTTCCAGATACCCCCCTCGTCGGTGATTAAGACACTCAAAGACGCAGTAAAAGAGGCCATCCTGGAAGGCGAAATCGAATACAACCACAACGCCGCCTGGCAATACATCCTGCAGATAGCCCCCCAACACCTCGCCAACCCAGACACTGACACCGCCCCGCAATAACCGGGCCCAAGTCGGCGTTCCGCCTCCCACTGAACTCAAAGACGCGCCCATGGTCGACGTACTTTCAAGCACGTCATCACGGTAAGCCCTCACCCAAGCGAAGCCTTCTGGTGTTCTGGTCAAAACCTTCTGGTGTTCTGGCAAGTTCTGGTGTTCTGGCCAAAACCTTCTGATGTTCTGGCCAAAAACTTCCCGGCTTATGGTCTTATGGTATAAATCAAACCAAAAAAAGCACAAAATCCGCTAATTGTTTTGCAGTTAGCGGATTTTTTAGTACCTTTGCATACCGATTTTATCCAAGTTTAACTCGCCATAAGATGGATGCCGTTGGTTTTGGCCGACCAACAATCTGACACTGTGGCAATTAACTAACTCTTAAACAACTAAAGCAAAAGTGGATACTTTAAGCTATAAGACACAATCAGCCACCCCGGAGACAATCGTAAAGAACTGGGTGGTAATTGACGCAACCGACCTCGTGCTCGGTCGTCTCTGCTCAACAGTTGCGAAGATTCTTCGCGGCAAGAACAAACCCGATTTCACGCCGAACCTCGATTGCGGCGACAACGTAATCATCATCAACGCCGACAAAGTTGTATTGAACGGCGGCAAGATGGACAAGCGAGTATACCTCCGCTACACTGGCTATCCCGGTGGACAGCGCGAGTTCACACCGGCCGACCTCATGGCTAAGTCTGAGAAGACTACAGTTAAGGCTGGCAAGCACCCCCTCTTCATCAAGGTGGTAAAGGGTATGCTTCCCAAAACTAAACTCGGTGCAGCTCAGCTTCGCAACCTCTATGTCTACAACGGATCAGAGCATCCCTTCGCAGACAAGAACCCCAAGACAATCGACATCACTAAAATGAAATAAGAAAGAAGATGGAAAAAGTAAATGCAATCGGCCGCCGCAAAGCCGCCACAGCTCGTGTTTATCTCACCGAGGGAACCGGTAACATCGTTATCGACAAGCGCCCTCTCGAAGTTTACTTCCCCTCTTCGATCCTTCAGTACATCGTTAAGCAGCCGCTTCAGACTCTCGACTGCTTGGAGAAGTATGACATCTACGCACACATCGACGGCGGTGGCTACAAAGGCCAGTCAGAGGCTCTTCGCCTTGCAATCGCCCGTGCGTTGGTAAAAATCAACCCGGAAGACAAGCCCGCTCTCCGCGCAGAAGGCTTCATGACTCGCGACCCGCGTGCCGTAGAGCGTAAAAAGCCCGGTCAGCCCAAGGCTCGCAAACGCTTCCAGTTCTCAAAGCGTTAATATTCCCTCCCGGTTCAGTTTCTGCCTTGCGTTGCTCGCATCGTGCGGCTTAAACCGGACCACGACGGATTATTATATTCGTGTTTAGTATCTAAATCCGCGAGATGGATCGTTCCCTACTCTCGGATTGTAATCAACAAAAAAGAACGTAAACAAATTCAAAAGAAAAGATGGCAACACCAACTTTCGACCAACTCCTTGAGGCAGGCTGTCACTTCGGACACCTCCGTCGCAAATGGAACCCCGCAATGGCTCCCTACATCTTCATGGAGCGTAATGGTATCCACATTATCGACCTTTACAAAACAGCAGCCAAAATCGACGAGGCTGCAGCAGCTCTTAAGCAGATCGCTAAGAGCGGCAAGAAGGTTCTCTTCGTAGCAACTAAGAAACAGGCCAAAGAGGCTATCGCCAACAAGGCTGCTTCAATCAACATGCCTTATGTTATTGAGCGCTGGCCGGGCGGTATGCTCACCAACTTCCCCACCATCCGCAAGGCTATCAAGAAGATGACTACTATCGACAAGATGCTTAAAGATGGTACATTCGACAATCTTTCAAAGCGCGAGAAGCTTCAGATCACACGTCAGCGTGCAAAACTCGAGAAGAACCTCGGTTCAATTGCTGACCTCGGTCGCCTCCCGTCTGCCCTCTTCGTGGTTGACGTTATGAAGGAGCACATCGCAGTGGCAGAGGCTAACCGCCTCGGTATCCCCGTTTTCGCAATCGTTGATACCAACTCAAGCCCCGAAGATGTTGACTATGTAATCCCGGCTAACGACGATGCTTCTAAGAGCATCGAGATCATCCTCGACGCCGTTTGCTCAGCAATGAGCGAGGGTCTCGAAGAGCGCAAGGTTGAGAAGGTTGACGCTCCGGAAGAGAAGGACGCAGACGCACCCGCAGCTGGCAAGCGTCGTCGCGTACGCCGCAACGAAGAGCGCGCAGCCGCTCCCACAGCTGAGGCTGAAGTAAAGGAAGCTGAATAATTTAAGTAGCTCACTTATTCATTCCAATTCGAATTTGTAACATTAGCAGCATCCGATCAAATTTTCTTTTTTTCGGATGCTGCTTTTAAAAATTAATACAATGGCAGTATCTATTGAAGATATCAAAAAGTTGCGCACAATGACTGGCGCAGGTATGATGGACTGTAAGAACGCTCTCGCTGAGACCGAAGGCGATATCCAGGCAGCTATCGAAATCATCCGTAAGAAGGGTCAGGCTGTAGCCGCTAAACGTGAAGACCGCGAAGCTTCTGAAGGTTGCGTAGTGGCAGCTACTAAGCCGGGCTTCGGCGCTATCGTTGCCCTCAAGTGCGAAACTGACTTCGTTGCCAAGAACGAGTCTTTCCGCACTCTTACACAGACCATCCTCGACGCTGCTGTCGCAGCAGAGGCTAAGAGCCTCGACGAGGTTAAGGCTCTTAAGTTGGCCGATGGCCGCTCGATCGAAGAGCACATCACCGACGAAATCGGTAAGACCGGCGAGAAGATGGAACTCGGTGAGTACGCTTATATCGTAGCTCCGTCAGTTGCTTCTTACATCCACTTGAACAACAAGCTCGCTACTCTCGTTGGCTTCAACCTCGACGTTGACGCTGAGACAGGTAAAGAGGTAGCTATGCAGGTTGCTGCTATGAACCCCGTAGCCGTAAACCGTGAGGCTGTTCCCGCTTCTGTAATCGAAGAGGAGAAGAGCGTGGCTATCGAGAAGACTAAGAAAGAGCAGGTTGACAAGGCTGTTGCAGCTGCCCTCAAGAAGGCTGGCTTGAACCCGAACCACTTCGACAGCGACGATCACATCGCATCGAACATCACTAAGGGTTGGATCACTGAAGAGGACGCAGCTAAGGCTCGCGAAATCATGGCCGCTACTGCAGAGCAGAAAGCAGCTTCAATGCCGCAGGCTATGATCGACAACATCGTGAATGGTCGTATCAACAAGTACTACAAGGAGAACGTTCTTCTTGAGCAGGAGTACACTCGCGATGCAACTCTCACAGTTGGTCAGTTCCTTGACAAAGTTCAGGGTGGCCTCGTAGCTGTTGAGTTCAAGCGCGTAAACCTCAACCAGGACTAATCACTGACAGATTATATCCCAAACAGAAAGGGTGTGTCGTAAAAACTTACGACACACCCTTTCTATTTGCCCTTCTCGCCCCTGTAAGAGCGCGCATCTCCGCGCGAAATGATCATACTGAAGGGAGTAAGGTCCTTAAGGGCTCTAAGGTCTCTAAGGTCCTTAAGGTCCCTAAGGGCTTTAAGGGCTCTAAGGGCTTTAAGGGCTTTAAGGTCTCTAAGGTCCTTAAGGTCTCTAAGGTCCTTAAGGTCTCTAAGGTCTTTAAGGTCTCTAAGATCCTTAAGGTCTTTAAGGGCGCTGAGGGCTTAGAGGCGCTGTGGTTAGATGATAATGAAGCTTCAGTGGGGGGGTGAAGTTTGGACTTAATTGTCAAAATGAGGCCTGAATATGGGCAAAAAAAAAGAGTGCATCGATGCGATGCGCTCTTTTTTTATGTTTGAGGTCCGTATTAGCGGATTACAACCTTTGTTGCCTTAGCGCCCTGACGACGGATCACGAGCTGACCCTTAGCAGGCTCAGAAACCTTTACACCCTGGAGGTTGAAGTATTCAACCGGCGCGTTGTTCTCTACAATCTCAGATACTGATGAGTTGCCGCTCGGAAGTGTAAGTGTTGATTTAGCCTCGTTACCATAGTACCAACTACCACGGTTATCGGTGGTTGTACCGTCTGCATTTGTCACTGTCCACTCCGGCCAGTTCCATCTGCTTGTCTTGCCATCAATTGTGAAAACACCATCAGCAAGTGTAATCTTTGCAGCTACAGCAGTGGGGTCTATAGCAGTAAATGATGCACTTGCAAAGTAAGTGGTGCCACGACCTGTTGTGATGATTTCAGTCTTCTGACCCGGAACAATTACGTTATCGGGATCTGTAGCATCAATGATGAGAGATGTTTTGGGACTCATTACAATCATACCATCCATCTTATAGATGTCAACACCTTTCAGCTTGTTTACAGTTACTGTACCTGTTTTTGCTTTGTCACCTGTATAACCGAACAACGGACCTGCAAATTCGTCGGTAAACTCGGTTGTACCAAGAGTCTCCCACTCAGCATTCTCCTTGATGATACTATTGTTGCCTTTCAAGAAGTAGTAGCCACCATCTATAACAGAACCACTCTGATCCTTGGTTGCACACATACTCAGGATTGATCCCTGCGGAAGTGTAAGAGCGCCTCCTGCATAAGTGAACTCGATGGGATCGTTGGTCATAAGCGGAGAGTTACCGCTCCAATCGATAGCACAGAATACAGAGTAGAAGCCATTCGCATCTGCACCTTCAAAGTTAATGCGCTCTAATGTGATTGTACCGGTCTCCTCGTTGACTGCTGCTCGGCCATAGAACCAACCTTTAAAATCAACTTTTACCTTAGTCGGATCGCTGTCGACCGGAGACACAACAATCGTGTCGGTTGTAGCTTTTCCTGACTTGCTGGCTAAGTAGCTTTTACCTCTCCAAAGATATGTGCCACACATGTCTGACACTGCTGCCGGAGCCTTTGCAATCTCCTTTGCTACGACCTTGCTACCTGTACCTTCAAGTCCTGCCAAGAGTTCCTTTGTAGGCTTAAGATTGCTCTTTTCGATAGCAACTGTTGCTACCTCTGCGCTGGCAACCGCTGAACCAAAGATTGCCGCGAAAGCTAATGCGTAAATTTTCTTCATAAGCTTTTGTTGTTAATTGATTATATAGAAGTTTCTGTTTTTTACGCTTCTTAACTGTGTTTCGATACTGAATTGGTTCGGATGATTTGATTCCTTTCATGTAGTCGAGCCACAGTATATATACTACAATTGTTAAAATAAATAGTATAAAAATTTTGTGATGGCAAAATTAGCTAAATTAAATTAAAATGCAAAACATTTTACTGATTTTTCTTAATTTATTTAACAAAATTGCCTTTTTACACTTTTTAAATCACAAAATCGAACGCTTTAAGGCTCAACAATTATTCATTTAATACAAAATATAGCATATTTATTCGATTCCGACTCATACCTTGCTAACGGCGCATCGTGCGGCGGAGCGGGTGGCTTTGTCATGGACGTTGCGCTTCCAAGCGCGACATAAAACATACAGGCGCCTTCAGGCGCAAATTATATTCTTATTACAGTATACAAGAAAGGGCCGACGCGCTTCCAAGCGCGACATTAAACTTACCGGGCGCCTTCAGGCGCAAATTATATTCTTATTACAGTATACAAGAAAGGGCCGACGCGCTTGGAAGCGCGTCCCCCATAACCTCCGACGCGCGCCGTGCTACCCACCTTGCTACCCACTCCGACGCGCGGCAGAGCGGGACCACACGGGGGCAGTCGGAGCGGGCAGCAAGGGGGCATGGGGAGCGGGTAGCAAGGGGAGCGTCGGAGGTCATGGGGGTTGCGCTTCCAAGCGCGACATTAAACTTACCGGGCGCCTTCAGGCGCAAATCCTATCCTTATTACAGTATACAAGAAAGAGCCGACGCGCTTGGAAGCGCGACATCAAACACACGGGCGCCTTCAGGCGCAAAAATCCTACAAAACAACTTACCTACAAAAAAATATTCTCAACACTCAAAATAAAGTTCATCCAAATTAAATAAAACATCATATTTTGATTAACTTTGCAACATTGAGCTTAAACAACAAACAAAGTGAAGCGATGAGCGCAAAAAACAACTCATACGAGGAAGACTTATCTCCATACATAGACCTTAACGGAGAGTTTGACGGATGGCACAGACACCTACCTCATCTACATCAAGAATGCAAGGTGCAATTTTTTACATTTAGACTTGAAGACTCCTTACCTCAAAACATTCTTGCCGAACTGCGTAAGAAAAAGGAGGAATTCGAGCGACAACATCTATCGTCCTGGGATGAAGCTACCATAAACGAATTTCATAAAATAATTAATAAGAAAAAAGAACGCTGGCTTGAGTAAGGATATGGGGAATGCGTATTGCGCAGACCTGATGTAAGAAAAATTTTAATTGACGCAATAACTTACATGGACGAAACAAAATGCTTAATACTTGGATATGTAATAATGCCCAATCATGTGCATCTACTAATGTGGCCATTACCGGGGTTTGATAGTATTAAGACTATAGGAACCATAAAACAATATTCAGCAAGACGTAGCAACAAAATGTTAGGTCGCAGAGGCCGTCTCTGGAATGATGAATTCTTCGAACGTATGATTCGCAATGAAAAACACCTTAGATATTGTCTTGATTATATACAAAAAAATCCACGTCACATACCCGAAGGAGAATATGCATTATATTTCAACTATGATTTAATCAAAACGATCCTAAAATTATAAAGAACCGACGCTAAGAAGCATATCTTCTATTACCATAGAGCCGACACGCACCCTGCTACCCGCGGCGTCACGCGGCGGAGCAGGCAGCAAGGGGGCGCGTCGGAGT
>QLIP01041057.1_pt1 | contig 27220 bp, 13 predicted proteins | sample 1769771 | NCBI WGS metagenome assembly QLIP01 (sample SAMN09428762, study PRJNA476227) | Gut metagenome, whole genome shotgun sequencing project. | isolation source: cecum | host: Rhizomys sinensis | place: China: Jinsha town of Minqing, Fujian Province | collected 2013-09-23 | reverse complement strand
ATTATGTCGCTTAATTTCTGCGAGCAACTTTAAATCCGCAAAGATTAATAAAAGAATAAAATTTACATTCATTCTAAGATTCGTAAATAAGTTTAAACAACTTCATTATGCGCAAGAGAAACTTTATATGCGCTATAAAGTTTCTTTTGTACGTTTTTTGTATGTAAATCTTGAGGGCGATTAAACTCCACCAAGTTTCTTTTTACGATTTCTAATTGCGCGATTCAACGCGATATTGGCCAATATCCATACCAACAAATCTATCACGAAAAGTAGCGTAATATTCACGCAGGTTGAAGCCATATAATTCAATACTGTCACTATCAAGCTAACGCCTACAATCGTCGGCATCGCTACTCGTTGAGGCATGCCCAACGCCAATAGTTTGTGATGAATATGATTCTTGTCGGGTAGGAAAGGACTTTGACCCGCACGGATACGATGCAGATATACGCGCACCACATCAAAGCAGGGAATCAGTAACGGAGCAAAGGCAACGACCGTCGGATTCATCGAGAATACCATATCCGTGTTCTGACAAATACGTATACTCAATACGCTTAGTATCAATCCGATGGTCAAAGCGCCTGTATCTCCCATAAAGATCTTGCTATGTTTCTTGGCATTACCAAATACATTATAGCAGAAGAAGGGCAGCAAAGCTCCGAGTGTGGCATAGCCCAACATCGAATAGATATAGAGTCCATTCTTATAGCAGATATATCCGTAGCAGATACATGCTATGGCACTCAATCCTGACGCCAAACCGTCGATACCGTCGATCAAGTTAATAGCATTGGTTATGAACACCACCAACAACGCCGTGAACAGAACAGATATAATCTTCGGCATTCCGTAGATCCAGAAGAGTCCATTGAATTGGTCTAATTCAATACCTCCCATTATCAGTAGTGCCGCAGCGGCAAACTGCGCCACAAACTTTGCCCTGAACTTCACACCAACAAGGTCGTCGGCCATACCGACAAGATAGATAATAACCACCGAACTCACTATGAAACAGAAGGGCAACAGCGTATTTATCAAATAATTCTTCGCTGCCGCGTCGCCCCACGTCTCGATAAGACCGAAGGCCAGCATCATCGTGAACAGAATTGCCGGAAAGAAGGCAATTCCGCCTAAACGTGGCACAGCATACTTATGTATCTTGCGCGGATCCGGTTTATCATATAGATTTTTACGAAACGCAATCAGTAGTATCTGCGGTATGATAAATCCTGTTATCAATACCACCGACACAAATACAGTTATATTCAGTAAAAGCCAACTATCCATAGTCTTTTCTGTTTGTGGAATCTATCTTATATCGAAGCGGTTAAAACAACTTTAAATTCCTATTCTTATTTTTCACCGCCCGTGCAAGAACTGAGGTATTTCTCAAATCTCCCACACAGTATCACCATCTCTAAGCGTTGAAGTTGTTTAAACTTATTTACGAATCTTAAAAGGAAGTGGAATATTATTCTTTTATTAACCTTTGCGGATCATTTTGGCTGCTTTTCCCCCTCTCATCGGAACCAACCCAAAGGTTGCTTCCTCTTCGAGTGAAAAAATCAGCTCAAAAATCTCTCGCAAATGTTAATAAAAAATAAGTTTAAACAACTTCATTGTTTTAAACAAGCCTTTGAAGAACATTGTTCAGACGATCCAATACTTTGGTCGAGAGTTGTGCATTACGCAATATATCGAGATGCTCATGGCGATGCAAATCTGATCCTACAGCATCATACATCCCCTTCTCGAGCAGTTTCTCTGCTTTCTCCTGGACCATCGGACCATAATGACCCGTGAGCGACAAGAGATTGAGCTGGAATCGCACATCCATAGCCTTGATTCGGTCGTATTCCTTCATATGACCGATATAATTGTAGCGCTCCGGATGCGCCAACAACGGATAATACCCCGTTGATTTTACCTTGCCTATTGCGGCGTCGAATCCTATCGGTGAATTGAAATAGGATGTCTCAACCAACAACATATTCTGACTCTGACCTATTGGCAATAGATTTCGAGCCTCAAGTCGTGACGAGAAGAGCGAATCTATCATGTTTTCTGCAGCCAGATGGAGTTCCACCGGACCTTTATATGCCGCTTTCAGCTCTTCGAACCGCGCACGAAGACGCTCGGGCGTATTCGGAACATCCTCCATGATATGGGGTGTCAACCAGACCTTGCGTATGCCTACCTCCTCATAATCCGAAAGTATGGCGAGCGAATCCGACATCTCCTGTACGCCATCGTCTACTCCCGGCAATATGTGGCAATGCCAGTCGGTCAATCCCTCTAACGGAAGCGGTTGCTTCTTTGTGAATATCTTTGAAAATATCGACATACCTTCTGCTTGAATTTCTGTAGTTGTTGAAGAAGTTGTTGAAATAAACAAAACTTGGATGGTGCGGCATATGACACACACCACCCAAGCTATATATTAGTATCGTTTATAACTATCACTCTTCTCAGTGCTCTGACCCTTAGAACCCTTTGTGCTCTTCTTGTCTGACGCGTAGTTGTAACCATAGCCGTAACCATAGCCATAACCATAGCGGTATGAGTGAGAGTAGCCGTAGTGTCCCTTGTGGCCGAGATCCGTACCATTGAGGATGGTGGCGATATTCTTGTATTTCTTCTCGTCGTACAACTTCTCGAGCTGCGGCAACATCGAACGTTCCAACAAGCCAGCTCGTACCACAAAGATTGTGCGGTCGGCCAAGCGGTCGATGATCTGCGCATCTGCCACTACCTCGATCGGCGGACAGTCGATCAAGATATAGTCGAATTCCTTGCGGAGATCATTCACCATATCTGCGAAACGCTCGGTTTCAAGCAACTCTGACGGGGTCGGAGGAACAGCTCCTACAGGAAGTACGCTGAGTGTACCGATCTCGTTATCTTGTACCAACAATTTGTTGATGTCGTTCTCCTGTCCGCTCAGGTATGTTGCCATACCACGCTCGGGCGAGTTTACATACGCCGATGTTGAACAGTGGCGCATATCACCATCGATTACCAACACACGTTTGCCTTTCAACGAAAGTACAACGGCAAGGTTCATTGCAATAAACGATTTACCAGAACCGGGATTGAACGATGTAATTGCTATCACATCTGCCTCATCCTTGTGAATCTTCATCATCTCAAGGTTGGTTCGCAACACGCGGAATGCTTCGTTGATAATATCGCGCTTACCACCCTTTACCACGATAGCGCGGATGAGTCGATCCTTACCGAAGCGACGCTTCTCGCGATTCTCGCCATATAGCGGGATCTCGCCCAAGAACGGCATTGAAAGATCTTCGATATCTTTGCGACCACGTACTCGTGTATTGAATGCTTCAAAAGCATATGTTACACCAAACGGTATTAACAAACCAATCAACAATGCCGAAAGCATGAAGTTCTGACGATTCGGGGTCGGCGGCACTGCTGCCGCAGTCGGACGGTTGATGACACGTGTATTGTATGCAGTGAATGCCTGGCTCAACTCATTCTCTTCACGCTTCTGCAACAGATATAGATAGAGCGACTCCTTCACCTTCTGCTGACGCTCAACAGAGAGTAGGTATTTAGCCTGATTCGGATTCGATGCCAACTGCGAAATTGCCTTTGCCTCTGAGTTCTGTACACTCTTAAGGCGTGTGTTCAAACCGACAATTACATTATCGATCGATTTCACCATCACATTACGCAATGTCGTCAACTGATTGTCAAGGCTAACCACAATCGGATTCTGGGCAGATGACTTCGACAACAAGGAGTTGCGCTCCAACATCATAGAGTTATACTCCTGAATCATGCTCTGAATATTGTCGCCGTCCAAACCAGAATTTGCAGGCAACATCTGATCGCGATTCGAGTCTGACAAGAGGCTCTTGCGAATGTAACGCGCCATCTGCAACTGGTTGTTGATTTCCAATATCTCAGCTGCATTGGTCTGGCTCTGATTCATATACATCGAAGAAACAGCATTCACGTCCGGCATCAGATGCTCGCTCTTAAAAGATGAGATATCATTCTCAACACTGCCAAGCTCCTTCTCAATTACGCCCAAGCGCTCGTTGATGAAGTTTGATGTTGATACGGCATTCTGATTCTTCTCTTTAATCCAGTTTTCGTTATATACAGTTATCAATGTGTTCAACACATCGTCTGCACGCTCGGCCGACTGATCGGTGACAGTCATACGCAACACCGAGCCCTTCTCATTGTTGTTCGCAACTAAGAGGCTACCAAGGATTGCATTACGCATCGCGCTTACAGGCACCTTGCGAACTAATAGCTCTACATCCTCATTTCGGCTGAAAGCTGTTGTCGGACTAACCACAATCTTACCTGCCGGAGTTACAATAACGTCGTTCAGTCTGCCAGTATAAGTTTTGCTACTCTTACTGCCACCTCCAACAAGGTTTGAGATTGTAACGCGTCCACCGCCTGTCACATCAAGGTCGAACGAAAGCGATGTATCGTCTGTAGCATCGATGACACGCACCTTTACCGGAAGCGCTTTGCCATACACCACATCATCGTGGAAACGACCCTTCTTAAAGTAGTTCATATCCAAATCAAGACGCTTCACTACCTCCTCGGCCATATCGTTCGAGGTCAAGGTTGCAATCTCATTTGTGATATTCGATGTCGGGGTCTTCAATCCAAGTTGCGCAATCTCCTCCATACCTGCCGAACGGCCATCAGCCTCACTCTTAATCAAGATATCGGCATAACGCGTGTAGGTATACGGAATGCGAAGCAGATGAAAGTATGCCGCACCGCAACAAATCAATACAGAGAGTATGATCCAAGGCCAATGACGCAAGGTCATAAAGAAGATATCGGACAGTGGCACTGTGCCTGCCGAAGCCAATTTCTTGGCTTTGCTTGCCTTTAAGGCCGGCGACTGAGCCGATGTGTTGTTTGATGTTGATTCTGCCATGTCTATGTAGCTTTATCTATGTTATCAGAATTCTCTTTTCTATTAGCGACGTGAAAGGGTTACCGTCATCGTTACAAGCGACAATACAGTCGTTACGATACTTGTCCAGAAGGTAGGATTATACACCTGATTACCCAGCACTGTCGATTCGCGCTTCTTCTTATCGGTCGGCTCTACATAAACTACGTCGTTCTGCTCCAACCAATATACCGGCGATTTCATTGCCTCGCCCAAATCAAGAAGATTTACTCGATAGGTTTGCTTCGCACCGTTCTCCAATTCGCGAATCACGAGAATATTATCACGACGACCATTCTCTGTCAAGTCGCCGGCAAACGATACGGCATCAAAGATGCTGACGCGGTCGCGGTTAAACTCAATTCGACCAGGTTGGCGAACCTCGCCCATCACCGTGATACCGGTATTAGCAAACTCCACAACCACGATTGGATCCTGAACCAACTTACGCTCCACCAACAAACGTTCGATATATGAAGCAACCTCCCAGCGGCGCATGCCGGCAATATGGATATTACCTAACACCGGAAAACGAATATCGCCATCCTTATTAACTGTATACAATGATGTCTGTCCGTTCGACATCGTTGTATTAGTCTCGGCCGACCTCGTACGCGACGAGGCGCCAAGGCGTGTCGATACCTGAACAAGGTTAAATAACTGCGACAAGGCCGGGTCTTGTGTATTGACCACAATCGACAGCTTATCGTCGGGCTTTACACGAACATCAAGTTGCTTCTCGGGCGAATAGACACCGCCCTGCGTTACATCCTGAAAATACGCAACGTCCTTCGGCGTCGAACATGACCCCAAAAGCACTACAGCCGCTATCACACTCAGGCCAAATCTTTTGATTTTCATCTCTTTTTGAATTGAATTATTACTCTTTGAGTCTGGTTTGAAACCTCGATTTCCCTCACCGACCCCTACATATTCTCTCTATAGAACTCATATTCTTCAAGTAGTTGCATCCTACTCTTCGAGATTCGTTCCTGTGTATCGCTCTTAAGGAGTTCATACCCTCTATCGAGCAGTTCTTTGTTTCGACCCATCACTGCCGCCAGTAGCAACACCAATGACTGCGTACTCACCGATGTAACCTTCGGCATGCGCTGTTCGAGACGAGCCCGTGCCGCCGCTGCCTGCTTGCCATTGCCCAATATCAATTGCGCAACCGACAACAACGCCTGCAACTTCGCATCGGTTTTAGGATTTTCTACCTTTACCGATCCCATGCGGCTACAAAACACCGACAACTGGCTCTTTTCGCGCGTTGCCAACGGCTCGCGCAGATAGAAACTGCGCAAGGCCCGAAATAATTTGGGAACAAAGGCATCTATCTGATCATAGCTCCGACGTGATTTCTTCGAAAACTCCAATATCTTCACATACCGTGCCTTCACATCATAGATTACAGTGCCCATATTCTGAGTCACCGCCAAAACAATATTTCCAACGCCACTTTTGGCTTTAGGCATGAAATAACCCACCAACCCAACAAAAGAGCCCTCTATAATCTCAACCAAATCGCCCTCCTCAAGATCTATATCCTCGAGCGATAGAAACGGCAGATTATTCGTATAACCCAATGCTACCTGTTGGAAGGTATCCATCTGTCGATCGGTCATTGTCGCATAGCGCTCCTCCGAGCCGCGATTAACCAAAAACGCAAAGCGGTCTGACAACTTGCATAATTCCCTTATCTCCTCAAAACTGCCGCGTATGAAGACATACTGATAAGCCAAAGGCATATCGCGAGTCACAAACCGCTCGCCCTGCTTCACAACACGCGTCATCATCGGCGCAAATACCTCAAGATTGCGATGCTGGGTCATATTAAACCGCTCAACTACCTCTGTGGCCGACCGCTTACGCTGCACACCCACCATAGGCATGTGATGCATTATATACCATTGCTTCTCACTCATCTTTGGGCATTTATTGATTTTAATTCAACTTGTTAAAGGGTACTTATGACTTCCGTTCAAACACAACTAATGCTATACTGCTCAATGTATTAAGCCTTATTTTTGCTCAAACTTCCGAAAACTTCTCTCTTCAGACTTTGCTATCTTGTCGTCAAGTTCGGTTATCAAACTACACTTTTCGCTTGCAAAGATAGCATTTTTTTACAAAAATATACTATTTTTCTCCTTATTTTTTGTTCTAAAACAATTTTTAGAACTTCATAGTTCACATTTTAACTCAAAGATTTTTTCATTTTTTTATGTAGCACACAAAAATTAATGAATAAATAAAACGACGTTATTTTTGTGCTGATTTGGATGCGGAAGAAAGGAGCATACCCTAGTATGCGACTGACTGACAAATCCAAATCAGCCCAAAAGAACAAGTTTTATTATTCAAGACTCAATTAATCATAATGTCGATTAATGTTTGTGAGCTACTTAAATTTTACGACTCCGTTCCTGATGAGCGGAACGGAGTCGTTTTCTCTATTTTCATTTAGAATCTATATATTTCCTATTCAGCGTTTTGTGGGTTTCACAACTATTCCCTTCGATTTCCGTCCGTTGATTGCAATAGTCAACGGCTCGTCAAAGCGTACTATTCGTATCGTGTCGCTCTCCCAAACGGCCGGCAGTGAATTCAGATATTCCATGTCGATATAGCCATTACCTCCCTGACTGTCGATCGTAAAATATCCTACGCCAAACGACGTCAAGTTTTGGAAGAAGTGTGTGCCCTGCGACGGCTCGATACGATATCCAGGCAATGCGGTCTCGGCGATGAGACGGGCTCCTGCTATCTGCGCCCATTTCACCGGTATACCCAACGCCGAATCCGACGATCCCCAGCGTCCCGGACCCACCAAAACATATGGTTCACCGCGCTTCACCAACTCCGCATTGATCTTCTCTATTTCTTGTGCCACCTCCGGATTCCGCATCGAATCAAAGCTTTCCGGACGCACATACACAAAATAACGAACGTTATCCATCAAACCATGTCCCAACGCCGTATCGCTTCGCAATATCAAGTCTTTATCCTCAACCTTCATGATATTGTCGTCGAGCATCTCCTTCTTATCGACAATCGGACGTATCTGCAACCAGTAAACAACGCCCTTCTCCCCCTTCTCGCCCTTGACAGGATTGATATTGCCGGCAAACTCTATCTCAACCGGTCGACCCATCTCATACTGACCAGTAGCAAGCATAAAGTCTGCAATCCCCGCCAATGGATACACTCCATGTTTCAACACATTCGCAAAGGTCACAATCTTTCGACCACGCCCGAATTCCGAGTCGCGTATCATGCGGTCGTTGATATCGAAAGTCGATACCAAATATTTCAGTGCGCCGGTCTTAAAGGCCTCAGATACAGGTATCTTTTGTATATTGAAACTGTCGTCGGTCGAAAAGTCTACCGACTCCGTGTTCGACGGAAGCCCGTAGAGATTTGTCTGCGTATCGCGTAAAGCCAACTCCAAGGTCGAGGTCTGCAACACTTTGTCGGGATGCTTAGGCGAGAAGCGCAATGCCAATCCGCCGTCAACTATATATTTTCCCAAACCGGCAGCTACCTCAACTACACCCTCTTCCGAAGTCTCATCACCAACTGGATAGTAGTTCAACGATCGTCCCACGCCCGAAAAGCTCGGATAATAGTAACCGTCATGATCCTCGCCCACTACCTCTTGCAAGATTACTGCCATCTTCTCCTGGTCGATCACATTGCTCGTTGCATTCATGTATGCCTTCGAATCGGCATAAAATACCGACGCATAGACTGCCTTGACAGCATCACATAGCATCTTTAAACGCGCTTCCCTATCCTCGACATAGGGGATCATATAGGTAGAATATATTCCGGCAAAAGGCTGATAGTGCGAGTCTTCAAGTAGCGAGCTACTACGTATAGCCAACGGTCGACCCACAACCTCGAAGAACGCATCCAGGTCGTCGACCACAGCCTGTGGTAATTTGGCAGCAAGAAACGCCGTTAGAATCTCCTGGTCCGGAACATCCGAGAGTGCAATCGGATACAGCTCATTGCTGTCCATGAACTCATCGAAGATATCCGTACAAACCACCACCGTATGCGGAATCGTGATCTGCACTCCATCAAAATCATCGCAAACGGGATTCCGTTTTATTATCTGGTCGATAAATGCAAGACCGCGACCCTTTCCGCCCATCGATCCTTCACCGATACGGGCAAAGTTGCTCCAACTGTCATAAAGTTCCTTTTGGAAGATTGCCACTACTCCCCGATTCTTCATCTTGCGATATTTCACAATCAACTCAAAGATGATTCGTTTGGCACGGGGCACATCCTCGATCGAAGAGATCGCGAACGTGCGCATCGCCTCGGCAATCGGATAGAGCGCACGTGAATACAACCATCGCGACACCGCCTCTTTTTGCGTATAATACAATACTACCCTGTCGGGCAATTGCATAATGTTTTTTTGCAACTCCTTCAGATTACGAATACGCATTATGACCTGTTTCGTGTCGGGGTCACGCACCACAAAATCTCCGAATCCAAACTCTCGCATCACGGCTTCGCGCAAATCTAAAGGTAATGTCTTCGAATTCTTATCCAGAAACACAAATCCGGCGCGCTCTGCGGCCTCACGGTTGGCGCTCTCCTGACTCTCCATAATCACCGGCAGATGCGGGTTATACTGACGCGCGTATTCTACAAACTTCATACCCGCCTCCGGATCCTTCTCGCCAGCTACCGGAAATCGTGCATCGGTAATGATACCCAGCACATTCTTGCCATAACGATCCATCATGGCACACGCCTCCTCATAGTCGCGCGCCAACAACACCTTCGACCGTCCTCGCATACGCATCATCTGCTCATGCTCGTTCAATGCCTCGGTCGAGAAGCGCATCGATTGCTTAAGCAGGAATTTGAATAGATGCGGAAGTATCGAACTGTAGAAGCGAATCGAGTCCTCGACCAATATTATTGCTTGAATTCCGACCTCCTCAATATCATAATCGGCATTCATCTTATCCTCAATCAACTTGATGATTGCCAAAATCAAATCAACATTTCCGAGCCATGAGAACACGTAATCTACACCGCGAAGGTCCTCGTTGGCGATGCGTCGGCGCACCTCTTTCGAGAACGGTGTCAACACCACAAACGGAATGTCAGGATACTGGTAATCGATTACTCGTGCCTGACGGAACGTCTCACTGATATCGACACCAGGCATTGCAATAATGAGATCGAATTTCATCTCCTCAAGCGCAGCAAAGGCCTCCGTATAATTCGCCACCTTCGTGAATCGCGGCGGAGAGGATAGATTCAACGAAACATACTCGAAATATACCTGTTCATCCACACGGCCGTCCTCCTCAAGCATAAATGCATCGTAAGGCGTGGCTATCAACAGCACATTGAAGATGCGTCGCTGCATCAGATTCTGAAATGCCGTATCTTTTAGATACAACCTGCTCAAAGACAAATCATCGATCTTCTTCATATTTTATTTTTTATTGCAATTTGGGTGGAATAGAGATGTTGTGCATACAACTTCAGAGGTTGATTTACAACAAAACCCCGACATAGCGCTCAAATACGCTGTGATGCCGGGGTTTTTAATCTCATGTTTTAATCTGGGTTACTCTGCGCTCATTTTCGCAAGAAATTTCTCGATCGCTTCAGGCATCGAGCGTGCTTCGGGCGACGGGGCCGAGATGTCAAGTCGCAACTCCGCATCCGCAACAGCTTTCGCAGTGGTCTCTCCGAAGGTCGCGATATAAGTCGGACGCTCATCCTGATTGAACTCCGGGAAGTTCTTCTTCAACGATGCTATTCCAGACGGCGAGAAAAATACCAACATGTCGTAATCCAACTCCTCATCCGGACGGAAGTCGTTGCTGACTGTGCGATACATTACCGCCTTGGTCAAGTTCAACTTCAAATTGTTCAACTGCGACATATTGTCGTTGTGAACATCCGATACCGGAAATAGGAATTTCTCCTTGTTGTTCTTCTGCAACGATGCCAAGAATTGCTCATCGTCGAGCTTTCCTGTCTTTCCAAACGATATCTTTCGTTTGCGATACACAATATATTTCTGCAAATATAGCGCAATCGATTCGGTTGTACAAAAATATCGCATCGTGTCAGGTACTTTGACACGCGTCTCCTCACACAAGCGGAAGTAATTATCCACGGCCGAACGCGACGTGAATATCACTCCAGTGTAATCAGCCAAATTTATCTTCGACTGACGAAACTCCTTAGCGGTTAATCCTTCTACCTTGATAAAGGGACGAAACACCATCTCAACTCCGTATTTTTCACAAATATCATAATACGGCGACTTCTCTGAGGAGGGTTGGGGCTGTGATATTAGTATCTTCTTTACTTTCATGCGCGATTCCTATATTGATAACAAATCCCGCTCCGCACTCATAGCCAAATTTGGCTTAATTGCAGAGCAGCATAGTAGGTCAGTATTATCGGAACTATTTCCAGACTGCAAAGATAGTACAAAAATGACAATATTGACGCAATTTGTTGAAAAAAAATGCGGAAGCCTTTGAAAATGAATAAAATTTTACCCAATATAAACACAAAAATGGATATTATTAACAAAATATGCATCCATTCGGGATACCAGATTGTCAACAGTGCCAATGGCAACAATAGTGCTCCGCTCATTCCTTGTGTTGAATAAAATCCCCGAAGCCATAGACCGCAACTTTCCCTGTCAAAGAACACATTTCCTACCGTGATATATGCCAACGACATCAATACTTCATATAGCAAGGTCAGACCAGTGCATATCATTACTCCAATCGCTCCCCGATCGGCTATCGGCGACATCGAAACATGCAAATATTGAGGCGCATATAGCACAGCCTGCCACAACAGAACTCCGCTACTAAAAATCCATAGCAGATTCAACAGCAACAGGAAGGAGCTTTCGCGCACCGTATCGTCGAACATGTTGTTGCGTCGACGCGTATCGTGCATATCCATCATCAACGCGCCAAAGTATCGTGAATTTCCCTGAAAGCGAATGCATACCGCACAGAATAACAACACCAATACTCCCACAACGCACGACATTCCCATTCCGTTGCTAAATGTAGATGTCGATTCTACCTCTTTTACCTCCTCATACGGACTGGCAAATACCAATCCGTAGCTCAGATTTTCGCGCATAATCGAGTCCTGACGCGCACGCGCCAACGAGTCTGCCTGCACTTGAGCCAATGAGTCTAACCTAAGCTGTTGTATTGAATCTATCTTTAAAGCCATCCCTCCTCTTTATACCATTTCACGGCGCGTTCCACACCCTCGGCCAGACCAACCTGCGGTGCAAAGCCGAAGTCGCGCTCTGCCTTGCTCGTATCTACAGCAAAGTTTCGCTGACGCATCAGTTTATATTTATCACTATTCAACGTCGAGGGTTTCTGCATCGCTACTCCATATTTCTCAGCACACACCGAAACCACTTTCAATATCCATATGGGCACTTTGACCGGAAACACAAATCTCTTTCCTACCGCACGACGCGATACACGTCGAAACTCTCGTTGCGTATATCCTCGCTTCTCCGAAATATGATAGGTCTCCTTTATCGGCGCCCGCTCCAATGCGTCATAAACCGCACGCGCTGCGTCTTCAACATAGATAAACGTCAGCAACTGTTTGCGGAAACCGGCACTGAAATCAAAACCCGATTTCACCGACTTGAACATCAGGAAGTAGTCATGGTCTCGAGGTCCGTATATACCTGTGAATCGCAAGGTTACATAAGGTATATTCTCCATCTCCAACCACATCTCGGCCTTAAGTTTCGATGCGCCGTAACGTGTATTCGGAGTCGGTATCATATCCTCGCGAAATGGTGTATATCCACGCTCATCGCGCGGACCCAAAACAGCCAACGAACTTATATACAAGAACTTTTCAGGCATCTTATCGCTCTCTTTCAAAGCTGTAGTAAAGCGACGCAGATAGTCGTAATTAATACGCGAAAAATCGGCATAACAAGTCACCTTCGTAGCTCCGAGGTTATACACGATATAGTCCCAGTGCTCTCCTTCGGGCAATGCCGCTTCCATTGTCGTTTTCAATGTTTCGGGATCATCGAAGTTGAAGACTGCGAATTTTATGCGTGGATCGGTCAGATATTTACGCGATGTCGATTCGCGCACTCCTGCCCACACTTCATATCCGCGTCGCAAGCCTTCGTCCACCATATAGCCCCCGGTAAATCCTCCGGCGCCAACCACCAATACCCTCTTTGTTTCTGACATCTCACTTATTTTTTTCCAATGTTCTTTTCAAATCCCCAAAGCTGTATCCCTGCGAACGCAGCCATTCTATCGATTCAGGAAGTGCCGTTCGAAGTTTATCGATACTCTTCAATGAGTCATGAAATACTATTATTGAGCCCGGACGCGTATAATGCTTCACATTCTGCACCACCTCCCCAGCATTAAGCCGACAACTATAATCGCGCGTCACAAGATCGTACATCACCAATCTATAACGCTTCGACAATGCCCGCGCTTGACTTCGCCATAGCCAACCATGTGGCGGACGAAACAGGTTACTGTCAATATACTTATGTGCTTCAAGCACGTCGCGCAGATATCGTCGACGTTTTGTCCGCATCCCCTGAAGATGGTGCATCGTATGATTTCCGACCTCATGCCCCCGGCGCTTCACCTCTTCATAAAGATATGGATATCGTCGAGCATTGTCGCCAACCAGAAAGAATGTGGCCTTGATATCATAACGATCAAGGATATCCAGTATCTCGGCGGTGGCCTCCGGAATCGGACCGTCGTCAAAAGTCAGATATACTACTCTCTCCGAGGTCCTCTTATTATATAAGCGGAAGATGCCATGGGGCATCAACCTGCGCATAAACGCTGGTATTCGCTCTATAAACATCTTCCGTCTCTATTTTTACAATCTATATTATTTGCGCTTGCTGCGTTTAGAAGCCCGTTGATTGTGCGGCGCCATGAACATGCTTATAAGCTTCATTCAGGCGTTTGCTTCTTGCCATATCAACCTTGCGAATATCCGGATTCGCATCCAACACCTGCTTCTCGATGCCTGCCGACAGATAATTTCCATAGGCTTCATAATACATCGAATCGAGATAACGGTCTTCGTCCGAACGTGCAGCATACTCTGCGGCCGACAATGTTGCCATTTCATTTACAATCTTGGCTACCTTAGCCAACTCTGCAACGTATTGGTCAGCGGTATAACCCTGCTCGCCGTCCTCTCCGCCACCGTATGCACGATCGTAAGCTGCCTTCAGTTCCTGTCGGGTAATGCCATAGGGCTTCAATAGTTGTTCGATGAAGGCGGGCTTGCCACCATTCTCCTCATAGAGTTCTACAAAGCGCCAATATTGATAGGGCATCAACTGCGATTCCATTGTCATCGACGGGTTACCGAACGACATTGTCATTGCTCGCTGATATACCAAATATTGTGCGTAGCGCGTCATCTGAGATTCAAGTAGTTTTCTTGCCTTCTCTATCAATTTCGGATTATTGAGTTTTCTTCCCAACACACCGTAAACTTCAGGCAGACCAAGCGAGAGTGTAATACCGTAGCGTGCCACATTCTCTGAAAGATTCTTTTCAATCAGGTTCACAACCTTCAATGCATTCTGATAGTCGGCTTGAGCCGCAGCCTTATCGCCTGCACCCATCTTCACATCGCCCTCGTTGATCAGTTCCTGTGCCACATCAAGCATCGAAGTGCGAGTTGTGATGAGCATTCTGCGAGCTGTTTCATCGAAGTAAGGACGTTTCTCCGGCGTAGCGTTCTGCGCTCCACCCCACTTGTAATTTGTCACTACATTCAATGCGCGATCTGTTCGTGCCGGGAGTCCTGACTGCTTTGTGGGCAACAATTGGTGAGCCATACCGGTCGACTTCAGATAGTCGCTCATTCCTAAGTGATATTCATTGCCGACGGTCGTACACCAATAAATAGGACGCTTCCATCCGTTTGCGGCATTTGTTGCTATAATATCGAGCATCATCAACTCACCCAAGCTGATATATCCCTTATTGCGAACAGAGCCTGCACTGGCAAGATCGATCACTATCTCATTCTCAATCTTTGCACTATCCTTTGCCGCAACGAGGCCGGCCTTGATTACAGCCTGTTTGTCGATGGGAATTGTTACAACTCCACTCGGCAACATCGGATAACCATACTCTTTGCTCATGCCCTTGCCTGAATAGAGATATTTCAATGCCTCCAACAATTGCATCGGTGTTTTATCTCGACCCGGAATTGTCACATCCATCTTGCCGTAGGCGATATCCTGCGGTGTCGCTGTATACTGAACGGGCTGCGCAGTATAGCTCTGCTTACGCATCTGGTTGGCATACCAATCAGATGAAAGGTAACTCAAGTTGATAATCTTCACGTCGGGACGAACACCCTCAACCTCCTGAGCATACCACAACGGGAATGTATCATTATCACCGTTACAGAATACAATTGCATTCGGTTCCAAGCTATTCAGGTAGTTCACTGCATAGTCGCGAGCGGCATATCGACCACTACGATCATGGTCGTCCCATGTCTGACTCACCATCTGCACCGGAACAACGGCACCCGCACCACATGCAACTGCAGCACACCACACAGCTGCCGATGCACGCTTGCGCGAGCCCACGGCCATGCGTATCAACTGCCACAATCCTGCCACACCCATACCAATCCATATTGCGTAGGCGTAGAACGAACCGGCAAAGGCATAGTCGCGTTCACGCGGCTGGTTCGGCGGCTGATTCAAATAAAGTACAATCGCAATACCGGTCATGAAGAAGAGGAAGAACACTACCCAGAATTGCTCGATGCCTCGCTTGCCTGCAAACGATTGCCAAATCAAACCAATCAATCCGAGAATCAACGGCAACATGAAGTATACGTTGTGACCCTGGTTGTTCTTGCTCAAATCATCGGGCAGAAGCGACTGGTCGCCCAATCGCGCATTGTCGATAAACGGTATACCTGAAATCCAGTTTCCTGCATCGAGCTCTCCTCGCTGATTCAGCAAGTCATTCTGGCGTCCGGCGAAGTTCCACATGAAGTAACGCATATACATATGGATCAACTGATAGTTGAAGAAGTACTCCAGATTCTGTGCATATGTCGGGCGATACGCCTGCTTCTGAGGATAAGTTACCATACCCGTCATCTGATTCACAAACGGCTGTGCCGAGAAGTCCTGCTCCGGCACCTTTTCTCCCGTATTGTTATCGATGGCATAGATATCTTTCATATTGTCGGGTGTCGTATCGAGCGATACCCACTGACGATACAAGTCTTTATGTTGGCGGCTGTAGATGCGGGGGAAGAGCATATTGAGCTCAGGATTCATCTTCGCTTCAGCCTTATAGTCGCGAACCACATAATAATCGCCACCCTTGGCAGCTCTTGCCGCATTCTTGGCTTGATCGCCCTCGGTCAAGAATCCATTCTCTGAAGTCGGAACGGCACCCTTCACACCTTTGGCATACATAACCTTACCCTTCTCGATTACGGGGCTATAATCAGGATATTGCACCACCAACGGGCGTCCGTCCTGAGCATAGTCTGCCGTATCAACATGTACGGCCATCTGCTTCTTCTGCTGCGATGAATAAAGGGTCTCGCCATAGAACAACGGATTTTCGCCATATTGCTCGCGGTTAAGATACGATGCAAGGTCAAACACATTGTCCGGTGCATTCTGATTCATCGGCGTGTCGGCACTTGAGCGTATCAATATCAGTGCGTAGCTTGAATAACCGACAAAGATTACAGCAATGCTCCACATTGCAATATTGAGAACGCGCAACGGAAGTTTCTTTTCCCAGAACAACCAGCCGGCAAGTGCTGCTGTCAAGATAACTCCAAGCCACCAGCCACTGCCAATAAAGAGCATTCCTGACAATGTTACTGCCACAAGAACCGAAATACGCACCATCAACTTCGATTTGTTCTCACGCAACGAATAAAGTGCCCATACAAACGCAGCCGCTGTTACGATGGCATAAATCAATGCACCGCTGTTATAGCTCATTCCAAAGCCATTAACACACATCAGTTCACAACGCTGTGCCATCTTAATGAAGCCCGGCACCAATCCGTAAAGCACCAAAACGATGATTACGAAGCTTATAAGCAATGCTATCAACGAGCGTTTCAGATTCATATTGTTGAGCTTGCGGTATGCAAACACAAGCACAATGGCAGGGATACATAGCAAGTTCAACAGGTGGACTGCCACACTAATACCGATAATATAGGCTATCAACACCAAATATCGATCCGATCCCGGTTCGTCGGCGCGATTCTCCCATTTCAATATCAACCAGAATACCAATGCCGTACAGAAAGAAGAGAAGGCATAAACCTCGCCCTCTACCGCCGAGAACCAGAAAGTATCGCTCCAGCAATAGGCCAAGGCACCGACTACACCGCTACCCATGATTACCAAATAGCGCGACAACGATATCTCCTTTGTTTGATTATCGCGAATCACCAACCGGCGAACCAAATGGGTTATAGTCCAGAACAACAACAATATAGTCAATGCCGACAACAAGCCGCTCATTGCATTAACCATAACCGACACCATCTCCTGGTTCGGTGCAAAGTTCGCAAAGAAGCGTGCCGTAAGCATAAAGATCGGGTTGCCCGGCGGGTGACCTATCTCAAGCTTGTCGGCCTGGATGATAAACTCTCCGCAGTCCCAATACGACGCGGTGGGCTCGAGCGTGAGCCAATATGTCGCAAGTGCGATGGCAAACACCACCCAACCTACAACATTATTCACTAATTTGTATCTCTGTGTCAGCATATGTTTTATGCGTTATTGTTAGTGTTGTTCTTTTCTTCTTTTATTTCTAATCAATCTGCAAATTTAGTCAATTTTTACGAATTCTTTCTATCTACTTTCTATTTTTTACCTTTTTTATGTTTTTTATCCCATAAAAAAGATGGCGCCCCGCCTCTGCAGAACGCCATCTATTCAATCTACTTGGAAATTTATCTATTCACGCGCTTTGCGGTGCGGGTTGTGCCATCGACATATGTCGTTACAACCACATACACTCGGCCGTCGGCTGCCTCGGGGGCCGATACCTCAACACCCTCCGGTGTGTAGTAACGTACGCCGGCAATCTCCTTGCCCGCAACGCTCTCTACGCCCGACGTATTCTTAACGCTCAATGTATACTCCTTCACAAGGTCGCCAGCCTGAGCCTTCATCTTCACTGTGCCAGTGAACGGTGCGGTGAATTTAGCCTGGTTACCATCAAAGGCGATGGCGCTGCAATCACTGCTCCAACGAACCTTGCTGCCACCTCCGACATTGAAATCTTTGGTTACCTGCTCGAAGCTATCATTCTCATGCAGAATGAGCTCTGCTGCATGGGAAAGTGCCACCTCATGCTCGGCAAATGCCTTAACCACGGGGTGTGTATAGCTATCCGTGCCCACGAAGCCTTCGCCCAAATCGAGCGATGCCAACTGACGACGACTTATCGGAGTTGCAAGTGTAGCTGCAGCCACTACTGAGTCGTTCTTGCTTGTGCCCTCGTTCAGATAATATACATTCTCCATTACGTTTGCAGAGTTCCATGAAACGCCATTATTCTCGATGCGAACACCTACAATGGCTCCGCATGAGTCGGCAGGTGCCTCTACGCGACCTGCGTTATAGCAGTTGTAGAACGATGTCTTGCCCTTGCTGGTCTTACCTACAAGACCGCCCACACGCGACAATCCTGTTACCTTACCAACATTGTAGCAGTTGCGGAACGTTGCATCTTGCGATCCAGCCAAACCTCCAATTTCGGTGGCAGCCGTCGCAGCAACACTCTGGATTGAGCTGGTAGATGCAATGTTTCCTGAGTTCCAACAGCCCTCTACAACACCATTGGTCGGACCACCCCAGGCTATCAAACCAGCTGCGCGCTGTTGCTTAGCTGTGATGTTACCTGTGTTGTAACAGTTAATCATCTGCGGTCCGGTGCCTGCAAATGCAGAACAGATACCGGCAACCATCTGATTGCCCTCGATGTCGGCTGTATTCGAACAGTCGCGAATGGTAATAGCACCACCGGCATAAGCCACGATACCACCACCCTGGTTACCATCTGCAAAGATCAAACCGCGGTTATGACAATCGGTAAACTCTACCGGAGCAGCGGCAGTCGGGTTCGATGTGTTGTTAGCGGCAATACCACCTACATACACATTCTTGTTCGACGACAAGGTTCCCTCATTCACACATCGGATATATTTCGAACCCGGAGTGTAATAAGTCACCAAACCTGCTGTATAACCAGTCGAGATAGCTGCTGTCGATGACGAGCTGATATCACCCGTATTCAAACAGTCGGTAAATTCATAAACCGACGGTGCTGTGGTGGTTGAATTCACCTTCGCTATGAAGCCGGCAACCAAACCTGCGGCATCGACCGATGTCGCATTCTTACAATTCTCAAATACATAGGTAGCACCACCCGATGCGCCATTTGCTGTAGCTATAAATCCGGCCACGGTAGTCATCTTATCATTTGTGGTTACGGTGATTGTTCCATCGCTGACACAATCCTTGAACGTAGCTCCAGCAAGCGTACATGCAATACCGCCGATATTCGCCACGGCAGAAGCCGAAGTCGTGGTCTGAGTTGTCTTGATTGTTCCGGTATATTTTACATTTTCGAAACTTACATCCTGTGTAGCTGTATTCACAATACCACCGACATTGGCATAAGCCGTTGTAATCGTTCCGGCATAGGTCACACCTTTAAACTTAGCTCCGGTATATGCATTGCCCACCACTCCGGCGGCATTTGTCTTAGTAGTGGTCACATCTACCTTCGATGTCACATTCTCCAACGTTCCATAAAGTTTGTCAACCACCGAACCGATATAAGTGTGGGTGGCAGCCATCGTACCCTCTACAGTGAAGTTTTTAACCACTCCCTGTGCGTTAACTACGCCGAACAATGCTCCAACCAAGTTAGCAGTTGATGCCATCTTCAAACCTTTCAACACATGGTTGTCGCCATCGAACGTACCCTCAAACGGAATTCCCGTAATTGCACCGATACGCGCCGGCGTTGCCACTCCTGTGAAGTCGAGATCTGCGGCAAGTTTAATTATTTTTCCATCGAATGTGCTATTGGTCGCATTCATATATGTCACGAAAGCTGCCCAATCATCAACGCTCTTCATCAAATAGGGATTTGCCTCGGTTCCCTCTCCGCTCAACGGCATGAAGGGAAGCGATGAAATACCTATATAACGCTCAATGCCAAGTTCATTAACTGCGATAAGTGAGTCACGAACCACTGTATTTACCGACTCCGGACATATCACCGTGTTGCCTTCCAACCGGAATACGCTTCCGTTCTTCAAGCTCCATGTTGCACCAGGACGTAGTTCAATTGTCTTGTGAAGGTCGCTAAAACGCTCACTGTCGTCTGCAATCGCTATCACCTTACGAGCTGCTGCCACCTTGGGCTCCGATGCGTAGCGCTTCAATGTCGGATAAACACCTGCGGTGTAATCCCAATCCTCTGTACCACAGCCCGGCAGTGCCTCGCCCGAGATGAGTTTCTTGGTCAATGACTCTGTCACGCCATCGGCCGGTGCATTCTGAACCGACGGCAATCCTACAACCTGAGCATCAAAGTATACATTAGAGTGAGTCGACGTTCCGGCCACACCACTAATAGCGCCCTTCGAATCGAGTGCTCCGCAGATCACCGTACCAAAGTTCATACAGTTCTCTGTCTTGCTACCCTCGCTCGTTGTCGTTGTCGAATATGTACCTACGATACCACCTGTATTCTTAATCGTTGCCCGGATTGTACCAAAGTTCTGGCAATTTGAAATTGTGCAAAGTCCATTCACACCGCCCATGATACCACCGGCTCCATGAAGCGTTGTCGAGTAGTTGGTAATCAGCGAAATAGCCTTCACATCGCCTGTATTGACACAGTTCTCGACCAAGCCCTGTCCAGATCCTACAATACCACCCACATGCATATAACATGTCATGATATTTCCGGCATTGTAACAGTTGCGAACCTTTCCGCCCAATACCTGCGATCCGACAATACCGCCTACCCAGCATGAGTATCCGGTTACATCGGCATAATTACGACAGTTCTCTACCAATCCGGCATTCTGACCTACGAATGCGGCACATGTAGCATACATCTCAAGCTTCGAGTCGGATGCAATGTTAAGGTTACGTACAACACCATCCGTGCCGAGACGGCCCACAAAGCCCGACCATCCGTAACATAGGCTCGTATTCAACGTACCCTTCTTTGTCTCGGTCGGAACTGTGCTCCAGCCTACACGATTGGCAATATTCATACGATGAATTGTGTTGCCACGGCCATCAAACACACCCTCAAATACGTTGTGTGCATCCGACGCTACGGTTGCCAAACCAACAAACTCCGGATCCAACTCAAGGTCGATGTCGTTGGTCATAGCAAAATGCATACCCTGGAAGGTCTGTCCGGCACCTGTAACGGCCTTCGACAATGCAATCAAATCATCCTTGCTCTTTATCAACAAGGGTGAATCTTCCGATCCCATACCCTCGAACGGAATAGGAGCTACACTGATCGGACGAATAGTCTGCACCGAACCGTTTACAACATATACGGTCTCCGAGCCGAACTGAGAACCTATCTTAAGCTTACCATCCTCAATGTTGGCATATGTTCCTGTCTTTACAAGTTTGCCCTCGGCATCTGCAAAGTAATATTCCGTATTGCCAAGTGCTGTAAGTTTAGTTTCATGCGCAACCTTCTTCAAGTTGTCGCCCATTGTAAAGTTGATTGCCGATGCCGAGTATTTTGCGGCCTCAGTATTGGCAAGTGCCTTAATTCGCGGATATGCACCCTCGGTGAATTCCCACACATCAGCGCTGAATCCCTTCGGACCCGTTGCAGATGTCAGCTCCTCGGTGGTTGAACCGAAACGTGTCGATGAATAGTTCGTGATATTGCGGTCGAAATATACATTTTCGATTACTGGTTCGCATGTCTCCAGAATCTCACCAATCACCTCCTGACATTTGTTGCGGTCGTACTGATATGTCTCGCTGTCAATCCATGCCGAAGAATAACAGTTCTTCACTGCAGGTTGCAATCCTGTGCGGGCAAAGTCGGGGCGAGGACGAATCTGACCTACCAAACCCGATGTTTTGCGCGAATAACATCTAATCCAACCAGATGAATAGCAGTTCTCGATCGTACCCATCAACTGCGCTACAACACCACCCACAAACGAGTCTGAGCTATAGCTCTTCAATACACCCGTCGAGAATGAGTTGCGAAGAGTCGCATTCTGAACATAACCTGCAATACCGCCGCTGGTCTGCGATTCGCTCTGTGCATCATAGGTCAACAAACCACTAAACACAAGACGATCGCCATCTCCATTAAGGATATTACCCACAACACCACCAGCCGGATAGCCACTGCCGCTAACATAAATCTGCGTGCCGATAGCCGAACAGTTCTCGATGCCCTTGGTAACCTCACCAACCACACCGCCAAGATAACCAGCCGAACGTATCGTTCCGTCGATCACATGACAATTCTTCAACGAGCCGCCAGAAATTGCCACAACACCACCTGCGCCATAACGCTGAGATACTACAATCGGATCAATTACAGTCACATTCTCTACCGTACCCAAACACCATGCCGCCAACGGAGCCGAATACATATATCCGCTCTCGATATTCGGTTTCTCAAGAACAATATTCTTAATCACAGACACCGTGTCAACAACACCGAACAAACCGGCATAGCTACTGTTCGATGCAATGCGAAGATTACTCAACTTATGTCCACGACCATCGAGCGAACCTGCAAAGTGTTGCGTATTGCTCCAGCCAATCGCATCCATACGATAGCCCTCCAAATCAATATCGTTGGCCAACGCAAAGTGCTTGCCAAGATATGTACGCGTATAATCTACATTGTAATATTTGCCAACATATTCAGTGTCATTATTCACCTGGTCGGCAAGCAATATAAGATGGTCGCGACTCTTAATCAGATAAGGATCCGACTCCGTTCCGCTTCCTTCGAACGATGATACACTCAACTCCGGATACTTAATCGGATTCATACATGTAAGCTTCGCCGATGCGATACGTCCGGCATATGACTTAGCCTCCGCACACAACAACGACCAATCCTTCCACTCAATCACCGTGTTATTGTCGGCCGCAGCAACATCGGTCTTAATAACAGTGCTGTAACTGTTCAATGTCTCCGTACCATCGTCGTTCAACGTCGTCTGACACGCAATCATATTCCATGCTCCGGCACTGTTCTTCAACGCTGTTTGATTCTCAATCGTAGCCGAACGGTCGCGCAACAATGTCATCTCAACATCCAAGCCACGATTAAAGATATTCGTTACCTTCAACGTGTTGCCGCTCACCTGATCAACAACTACATAATAAGAGCTCTGAGCGCCCTTCAACGTTGTGTACTGCATCATGCCCGTCGGCACCTGCATCTTAAGCTTTCCGTAAGCACCCACGAACTTATCCTTGTTCGTGCCCGTCTGTACGAATACAGCCCAAAGCTGATCGAATACGATGGTGCCGTCGGCATCAATCTTACCCACGAGCGGCGTTGTATAATTCGGCGTCGCATCGCTGTTTACTACTGCAAGGTCCAAACGACCCAACGTGCCGTCGGTGGCAATCTTCTGACGGGGAATCGTCACCGTTCCACTCGCACTGTCGAAATGCGCGCGCACCGAATTGCCACTCCAGAAGTAATTGATGGTAATCGAGTCGCCCGCAGCGTCTTTAACAACGCCCATGGTCGATCCGCCATCATAACTTCCCTGGGCAAGCGTGATATAAGACCCAACGTAGTAGTTCGATAAACCACCACCTCTTGTCTGGCCCGCACGCGCTTTTACCCGTTTCGGAGTCACCACCGAAGGCAACGTCAACTTCGTGTCGTTGCATACCTTCAGCTCAAGCCGCTCTGCAGGTGCAAGGCTTATAGACCCTGCGTCACTACGCTGCTGAGCTACGGTCTGCGCTGTCGGCTTCGATAATGATGCCACCGAAATGAGCTCACTCTGCGCCTTCGCCGCCAATCCGCCGATCAACAACGCCATCGCGCATAGGAAAGAAGTAATTCTTCTCATAACTGTGTAGGTTAGAGGACATCTAATTCAACTGCCCGGATCTCACGAAGCGTGTCCTGTGTCACCTCGAAGCCCCATATCTAAAGGCAGTCACATATTACATTCGAGTATTATTTTTTTACAACTAAATCACTCCTACTGCCCTGGCGGCGAATCCAAATACCCGGAACGCCTTGCGGTTCCGAAACCCGAATACCTTGCAGATTGAACCATTCCACAGGACCCGACTCCGATTCATTCACAACCGTCTCCGAAACGCTGCTCGTGCCCGACGCCACCAAATATTCAATCTTACCTAAAATACATTCATCCTTCGCACTGCCCGCTACCTGCGATAACTTAAAACAATTATCACCCGGAGATACAATATTATATCGAACCTCGACTTCGCTATTCGCATTCACAGTCACATTACTATAACCATCGATCGAACTCAAAGCTGTCCAAGTCGACTCCGGAGACGGTGCCGTATAAAAACGAAATATCGCCTTCGTAGATGTCGGATTAACCAACTTCATCGCCACATTCTCGACTGCGCTGCCAAACGAATAACTCATCACTTCCGAACCCTTAACCATGGCAAGATAACTGCGATCCGAAACCGTATCGCGCTTAATAACAGCTCCCTTACTCAAATTCCACTTCGTAAAGCGACCCTGCAAATCAACCGTACCACTCTCCGTTGCGTCATAATTAGAAAACTCCTCAAGATAAGAAGGCACATCATCGCTTACAACCGTAAACGAAATCACCTTATCATCATCATACCCAATATCGGTCAACACCAACGGCGTCGCCATCTTAGTCCACGAACGCATCGAAGGCGATGTCGAATTCGTAATACACGTCACACCACCCGTACCCGGAAATGCATCACCCCCATGATCCACCAACTTACCCGATGTATACTTCTCTGTGGCACGCAACAACTCATAACACGGATGCGACGCCGTACTATTAACCCTATTTATCTCCCACGCATTAGCCTGCGTCGAATCAATCCTATGAACCAACATCCCTTCGCCCGGCAAAAACTCATCCCACCGTACCCTCTCACGATTCTCGATCAAAAAAAACTCATTCTCCATTGCCGAACGAATCATATATCCATCCGGACTCAAATCGCGCGTCAATGGACGCAAAGAATAAGCCCCCTTCTCTGTAATCAACTTCGGACTCGCAAAACCCAAAGCATAACGTTCATAAAGCGAATAACCAGCCGGCGTACGACTCTTATTCAAATACGACGCCGAAGCCATAATCGACCACTTACCCGGATTTACACAATCCCCATTCGTAGTCCCATCTGCATCATACAAATCCGGTAAGCCCAAAACATGACTAAACTCATGACAAATCGTACCAATTCCATCCAAAACACCACTCGACGGATTACCATACATCTCTGTCGAACAAGCATAACGACCGAAGCTAACACCATCTAACGACAATGCCAACACCTGCGACGCATGTGGCCATATCAACCTTTCATCATTACCGCCGAAATTCGAACCACCCCCCGAAAACACAAAATACACCATATCCACCTCCTTATTCCCATCCGTATCATACTTGCTAAAATCAACCTGAGAATCCAAAGCACGCAACGCAGCAGTCACAAGACTCTGCGCCCCAGTTGCCTTACGAGCATAATACATACTATAATCAATCTTCACCGGACCCACAACATCAAACACCGGATCAAACACACCACCCGAATTCTCAAAATAATAATCACGAACCGAACCAGGACACTCAACCTTCGACGGCAATAAATGCGTCGTCATATACCCGTCATAATCATGTTTATTAATCATATCATTAAAAACGGTATGGATATCCTCGCGCGAAAACGGACAATCATTATACTCCACCAACACAACCAAACCGCGAAACTTAGAATAATCAAAACGCTTCCCCAACAAACGTCTCGGTCCAGACACAGCGGCACTGCTCCGTGTCGTCAACAAAGGCTCAACCATCGGTATTGCGGCATCTTTCAACGGCTTAAGACCACGCTGACCCGAACGCGCCACGCGATCATCGCAAGCAACCTCACCTGTGGGCACGAGCTCACCATCGGGGCTCAACGAAGCATACTCCCAAGCCTTCGACTCCCAATTAAACACAACCGTAAAACCACTCTTAGAAACAGTATAATTCGAAAACTCATCGCCGACAAGCACCAACGTCACCACCGACCCATCCGGCTGACGCACCACAAAAGGCTCAGAATTCGCAACGATAGCCCGCCCCGACGTCGCCATCAGCAGCAACACCACAGCGCACACCGCAACCCGCAATTTACTATCCAAAACCACCCTCCGAAGCAAATGAGTGAACTCCATGCCCCGAAACAGATGAGAAAACGCCCTACTCCCAAACATATGAGAGAACGTCTGGCTTCGAAACAAATGAGAGAGCACCAGGCTTCGAAACAAATGAAAGAGCACACTTATAGCCACGCTCTGTATAAAACGGGCATTCATATTAATAACCAATCGCAAAAATTTAATAGACATAAAAGCAATAAAGATAGATAAGATAAGAAATGAAATTGATCAGAAATGAAGTTCCAACAAAGTCAACACTATCAAATTGATTAACAATCAGCAAAATTAACAAAAAAAAGCAAACAAATAAAGAAATCAAAAAAAACTCAACGAAAAAAAATCCTTACAAAAACACCAACACACATCCCCACCGTCCTACACGCCACAACCAAGCCCTCAAGACGCACCAGCCAAAACGTCGGCGTTCCGCCTCCCTCTAAACTCAAAGAGGCGCCGACAAAGGGCCGTATAGGCGCGCCAACAAGAGGGCAGACAAGAGGGCCGCTCAGGCGCGCCGCTATGGGGGGCCATTCAGGCGCGCCGCTATGAGGGGCCGTACAGGCGCGCCTCTTTGTGTCGAGTGTAAGCGCATTTATGCGCCCGAGGGTCTCTTGAAATTCCTAAAAAAACCAAGCGGGCCCAAACAAAAAGAAAACAAAATGGCCAAACAAAAAATGCGCCCGACAGGGCGCATAAAAAGATTCTTAGTTATAAAAAAAAGAGCATC
>QLIP01012227.1_pt1 | contig 27437 bp, 17 predicted proteins | sample 1769771 | NCBI WGS metagenome assembly QLIP01 (sample SAMN09428762, study PRJNA476227) | Gut metagenome, whole genome shotgun sequencing project. | isolation source: cecum | host: Rhizomys sinensis | place: China: Jinsha town of Minqing, Fujian Province | collected 2013-09-23 | reverse complement strand
CCCAGCGAATCGATATACCCCACATGGTCGCCGATACCCTTCAGGTCACCGCCGTGGCGGGTGTTGGGGTTCTGGCGATTCACCGGCACCCGATTGCGTAGGGTCGCGATGTCGTTGTTTTTGGGGTCACCGTCGGCAAACCGGTCGGGCATCACCATATAGAGCACATCGGCAGCCGAAAAACCTGCAGCTCCGCGCTGCTCCTTGCGCGAGCGAAGTTCATAGTTTTTTGTCACCTTTTTCTTACCCTCTTTCCATTCGAGTTTCATTACTCCGGGTTTGGCTTCGGGGGAGATGGTGAGATACACATACTGCCAGTTGTTGGAACCGTCCAGACGCACCACCGAGTCCACGCGCACTCCGGGATAGTTGACCGAAAATTCTGCGGGTCGCACATCCGTGCCGTGTATCTGGAGTTGCAACGAACTGTCTTTCATCCCTGCCCACCAGTGGGGGGGATGCACCTCGTCAACCTTAAAATTTGCAGCCAGTGCCCCGAGAGCACCCGCACCGCAAAGTAATACCATTGCTATTCGCTTCATAAGTATCAGTTTAGTTAAGCATTATTCCACAAAGGTAATAAAAAAAGCGGAAATTGCGGAACATAAAAAAGCGGAAATATTATAACAGAAAAAAGCGGAACCCACATGAGATTCCGCTTCGGTTTTTCTATAATTAAACTTTATATCTTCATTGTCGACCGTGCTCTTAGTCCACCTGAATGATGAGGTGGTTGGCGAGGCTCCAGAACTTGGCGGGGTCGGTTATTACGATGGTCTTGGGAGCATCATTTTCTCCGTCAATGCGATACGATCCTGCCGGCATATTGGTCCAAATCTTCACGTTCTTGGCACCGGTCGGGATTGTGGTGAGAGTGCGCTTGTCGGCTGTGATGAAGTATGAGCTGTCAAAGTTACCCTGCATCACCTTTGTAGCACCCAGGAATTTCTTTTCCAACAAACCTTTCTGCTTCAGGTCCTTGTTGGTACCGATGGCATAATACACACGGTTGGCGGCATTCTCGGCAGCTGTGGCGGCGGCGATAGCCTCTTCCTTGGCTGCAGTTTCAGCTTTTACCTGCTCCTGACCCTGAGCCACCTGAGTGTTGAGGTTCTCAATCTGTCCGCGGGCGGAGGCGAGTTCACCTTCGAGCTGTGCTATCTTCTGGTCCTGCGATGCCAGACGGTCCTTCAGTTGGGCGATGGTCTTGGCAAGCACACTGTTCTGGTTACCGCTCTTCTTCAACTTGGCCTCCATGCTTTCAAGCAGGTTCTTGTTGGCTGCCAGTCGGGCTTTGATGGTCGAGAGGTTGTCGCGAATCTCGGCACGACGGTCGGGTGAGTCGCCGGTACCCATGTTATAAAGCAGACCCTCCTGCATGTTGATTGAATCCAGTCCGGTATAGATATCCCCCATAAGGAGCATCAAGGAGTCGTTGAATGTTGCGGCCTCCTGATATTCGGAGGTGAGGTCGGCGATTTTGATAGAATCTTCATCAAGTTTCTTCTGGTTGCCGGAGCATGAGGCAAGCAGCATACCTGCCAGACCCAGCATTAAAATACTTTTTTTCATACCTGAATCAGTTATTTAGTTGTTAAATCATGGATGAGTTTAGATATAGATGGTATAGCAATTTTATTTATCTTGGCTATATTACGATATTGCTGATATAACTATAACAATCTCACCCTTTGCTTGGTTTTGGGAATAATACTCTGCAAGTTCTCCGAGTGTCCCTTTATTTATTGTTTCGTGCATCTTTGATATCTCTCGGCACACTGCAGCTTTTCGGTCGGCACCGAACGCTTCGGTTAGCTGACGCAATGTGCGCTCCAACCTTACGGGCGACTCATAAATTATGACGGTGCGCGGGTCCTCGGCAAGCTCTTTGAGGCGAGTTGCCCTCCCTTTCTTCAGCGGCAGAAACCCTTCGAAGCAGAATCGGTCGCACGGCAAACCCGACGACACTAATGCCGGAACAAATGCGGTTGCACCGGGGAGTGTCTCCACCTCCACTCCGCGTTCGCGGCATGCTCGCGACAGCAGGAATCCGGGGTCGGAAATACCGGGGGTTCCGGCATCCGAAATCAGCGCCACCACTGCTCCACCTTCGATGTCGTCGACCACACTTTCACTTTTCTGGTGCTCGTTAAATTTATGGTGACTCCGCATCGGGGTGTGAATTTCGTAGTGCTTCAGCAACTTCCCCGAGGTGCGGGTGTCCTCGGCAAGGATATAGTCCACCTCCTTTAGCACCCGCAGTGCGCGGAGTGTGATGTCTTCAAGATTACCCACGGGTGTGGGTACGATATACAGTTTCCCTGCCATGGTCTTATTCGTTGAAATAGAGTTTGATAATATCCATAAAGTCTGCCACTTCCTGCACGGCGGGGTCCCAGCCGAGCTCGTTTAGGAAGTAGTCTTCGGCTTCGCGATAGTCTTTCATGGCAGCCACAAGGTCGAGGGTGGCGTTAAACTCGGTCTGGCTGTTACCAAAGAGCTCGCGGCTGAAGCGGAAGCGGTCGCCGATGCAGAAGACAGGGCGCTCACGGACAGCGGCAGTGGCGGCGTTAAGGTCCTTAGGGTCCTTAGGGTCCTTAAGGTCGTTAAGGTCCTTAAGGTCATTAGGGTCCTTAGGGTCCTTAGGGGCTTCGGCGGCGGTTATGCTGACGGCAAGCTCTTTTGCCTCCGGCAGGTTGGCGGTCAGGGTGCTGTCTGGAGTCTGCGACAGGATTGTAGCGGCCTGGGGGGCGACTTCGGTTGCCGCAGCCTTTGGCTGGGTGACTTCGGTTGCCGCATGCGTGGCGGCATCTGCTGTTGCTGCCAGCGCCTGGAGGCGCGTTTCGATGAGGGGGGCAAGCTCGTCGAGCTTGTCGGGGCGGAGCTGGGCCAGCTCCAGCAAACCCTCTATTTCGTAAATCTTGTCTTTGAGTTCTTTTACTTCCTGTATGTTCATAATCAATGTTTTTTCTTAAGTTAATAAGCCGGTTGCGACTGCGATGCCGGTTGCTGGGGTTGTGCTTGCGACTGCGATGCCGGTTGCTGCGGTTGTGGTTGTGCTTGCGATGCCGACTGCGGTTGTGACGCCGGTTTTGGCACAAACAGCTCAAGGAGCACTTTCTTTAGGGTTTCGCGGGCTTCGGTGCGCGATTTCATATCGTTGAGCATCACCACTATCGTGTGGGTCGGGTTGTAGTCTTCGTCGAGCTTGTAACCGGCATAACACTGTATCCCGTTCATGCTTCCTGTCTTTAATGCTATATACCCCTTGAGCGGCGTATCCTTCAGATATTTCTTCAGTGTCCCCTCCTCCCCTGCTATCGGGAAGAACGAGGCGTAATAGGGGTTATCGCTCATGGTGCGCAGTACGCTCTCCATAAAGACTGCGGTCACACGGTTGCGTCGCGATAGTCCGGAACCGTCATAGATCTCCACCCCCTGCATCGGAGCCCCTTTCCGCTGCCATAGCTGCATCTCCTTGCGCGCTCCAAGTTCGGTGTTCCCTTTATCCCCGTTTTTGACAGCAAATGTACGCAACAGCGCTTCGGCATACTGGTTGTCGCTGCGCACCATACATGAGCGCATCACTTCGTCCATAGGTGGCGACTGATGTGTCAGCAACAGCGACTTCCACCATGGGTCCAGCTCCTCCCCTCCCACTTTAATCCCTTTTGCGCGCAGGGTGGTGGTGAGGCGGGATATAAACCGTGCCGCAGGGTCTGCCACCGACCGATCCCCCGATGCGTTGTCCTCGAAGTTAAATCCGTAAGACCCGGTGCCGTAGTAGTGAGCAAGGTCGGCTGCCGCCCATGTCGGTGGTTGCGCCGGTCCGCTCCACAGCTCCTGACGCACTATTATCCGTCCGCGGATGCTGTCGATGCCGCGGGCACGCAATCCGTCGGCAATTTCGCTGCAAATCTCGGCGGCGTTCTTGACATGCCGCGAGTCAACGGTGGGGTCACCGACACCTTCTACCACAACATTGCCATTGAGAGTGCTGTCGCTGACCATACCGGTCAGATACACCTTGGTTTCATACCGGTCATCGACCGACACCCTGTTCATCAGCGATGCTGTGGTGATACATTTCAGGATAGATGCCGGCACCAACGGCACCGAGTCGTTTACCCTCAGCAACACCGAGTCGCTTTTCAGACTCCGCACCAGCACCGCCGACCTGACAGGGGAGATACCCCGCCCGTTGCGAAACAATGAGTCGACCTGTGCAAAGGCCCCGGTTATGGATGTGAGAGTGAGAGCTGCTGACAATAATATTCTACCTGAAAACTTCATACTGCGAATTTACTCATTCTAATTCCTAAATACAAATATTTTTTGTAATTTTGAGTCATGGCTGGGTGTTTGGTTTATTCGCACCCCCTGCTTTTCCATAAAACTGTTTAATATAACAACAACCGCGCTGCGGTTTACATTCTTTCATATTCTTTATTTTTTACGATGCCTAAAGTCCAACGACGTCCATACACCTTTGACCGCGTGGTGAGAATTATTTTCTCGGTCTGCATTCTCTGCGCCTCCCTATATCTGCTCAATCTGTTGCGCGGCGTACTCATCCCATTTTTTGTGGCTGCCATCGCCGCCTATATGATGGAGCCGCTGGTGCTCTGGAACAAGCGGTGGATGCACCTCCGCTCCCGCTTCCTCCCCGTCATGTTCACGCTGGTGGAGGTCATTGCGATTTTTGCCGGGTTCCTGTGGCTGTTCATCCCCTATCTGTCGTCGGAATGCAGCCAGATGGCAACCATGGTCAAAACCTATGCCACCAAGCAGATTGACATCCCCTACGTGTCGGCAAGCATCCATGAGTTTATACGCCATAACATAGACCTCAACCGGTTGAGTCATATGTTGTCGAGCGAGCAGTGGGAGGAGATTGCCAAGAAGTCACTGGCGTCGTCCTGGGCCATCATCACCTCCAGCTTCTCGATAATAATGAGCATCCTGAGCTGGCTGGTGGTGCTGCTCTACCTACTCTTTATCATGCTCGACTACGAGCGACTGGCAGCCAACTTCAAGAACCTCATACCGCACTCCCACCGCAACCGGGTGGTCAAGGTGGTGCGCGACATCGAGAACGCCATGAACCGCTACTTCCGCGGGCAGACTCTCATCGCCTTCCTGGTCGGTGTGCTCTTCTCGGCAGGGTTTGTCATCATCGGTCTACCGATGGGGGTGGTTTTGGGTATGTTTATCGGTATTCTGAACCTTGTCCCCTACCTGCAGCTCATCTCCTTTCCGGTCACCGCACTCCTCTGTCTGGTATGGACGGTAAGCACCGGCGGCGATTTTTGGACAATCTTTTGGGAGGCTATGCTTGTTTATATAATAGTGCAGTGTATTCAGGACCTTATACTGACCCCCAAGATAATGGGTAAGACAATGGGGCTCAACCCTGCCATCATCCTCCTGTCGCTATCGGCATGGGGTTCGCTGTTAGGGTTTATGGGGCTGATAATCGCCCTCCCCCTCACCACCCTCCTCATAGCATACTACAAGGAGTTTGTGGTCGGCACCCCACCCGACCAGTCCGACCTATACGACTTGTCTGCCTTGTCTGACCAGTCCGACCAGTCCGACCAGTCCGACCCGTCCGACCTGTCCGACCAGTCCGACCCGTCCTAAAAAATATTATCCACCATAACACTCTAAAAAACATGCCACACACCGACGGACTTATCGCCGACCTTGCCTGGATCCTTTTCTTAGGTGCTTTCGTTACTCTCCTCTTCAAGAAACTCAAGCAACCCGTGGTGCTTGGATACATCCTTGCCGGATTCCTTGCCTCCCCCAAGTTTGAATACCTCCCCTCAATCTCCAACCTCGACAACATCGAGTTCTGGGCCGAAATCGGTATCATCATCCTCATGTTTACCATCGGTCTCGAGTTCTCGTTCAAAAAGCTGATGAACTCCGGTTCGTCGGCCGTGGTCACCGCCCTCATCATCATCACCGGTATGACCTTTGCCGGATTCGGCGTCGGTTACCTGCTCGGGTTGAACTCCATAAACTGTATATTTCTGGGTGGTATGATTTCGATGTCATCGACCACCATCATCATGAAGGCGCTCGACGACTTCGGTCTCAAACAGAAAAAGTTTGCCACCCTGGTGCTGTCGGTACTCGTCATCGAGGACCTGTTTGCCGTCTTTATGCTCGTGTTGCTGTCGTCGCTTGCCATGGGGGACGTTAAGGGGATGGAGCTGCTGATGAGTATCGGCAAACTGGTGTTCTTCCTCATCATCTGGTTTGCCGTGGGTGTATACCTACTCCCCACATTCCTGACCCGCGCCAAGAGCTTCCTCAACGACGAAACCCTATTAGTGGTCTCGATGGCGCTCTGCTTCTCGATGGCGGTGCTCAGCAAGCTGTGCGGTTTTTCGATGGAACTTGGTGCCTTTGTCATGGGGTCGATTCTTGCCGGTACCGTTATGGCTGAGCGGATGGAGCGCGTGGTGGCTCCGGTCAAGAACCTGTTCGGCTCCGTATTCTTCATCTCGGTGGGTATGATGGTCGAACCCCACGTCCTTGCTCTATACTGGAGCGAGATTCTGCTCCTTGCCGCCGTTGTGATTATCGGTATGATCACCTTCGGCACTCTCGGTATGCTCATCACCGGTCAGAACCTCAAGGTGGCTATGGAGAGCGGTTTCACACTCACCCAGGTGGGTGAATTCTCGTTCATCATCGCCTCGCTCGGTATGACCCTCGGCGTACTCAACCCTACCCTATACCCGATTATCGTAGCGGTGTCGGTACTCACCATCTTCACCACCCCCTACTTTATCAAGATGGCGGACGGGGCATATGCCATTGTCGAACGACGACTCCCCAAGGGTCTCAACTTCCTGATAGAGCGTTACTCCAAGCAGGTGTGCGACGCCGACGAAACCCGCCGTCTCTGGAAGGCGGTTATCCACCGCTACCTCTGGCGACTCCTCCTCTACTCGGTAGCACTCCTGGCCATCATCATCGCTTCGCGACAATACCTCTTCCCGCTGCTCGAAACATGGAGCCCCGGCTGGGGGCACCTTACCGCCACCATCGTCACACTCGGCTGTATGCTTCCATTCCTTGTAGGGCTCTCGTTCAGCAGCATCAAACCCGACGAACGGATGCACCTGCACCAGTCGGCGAGCTTCTATGACGTTCCCCTCATGGGTATGCGGATTGTGCGCTATCTGCTTGCTCTTTTCTTCATAACATGGTTCACAACTCTTGCCTACTCCTCCATCATCGGCTGGGTGGCTGGTGGTGTGTCGTTCATTCTCATCATGCTATTTGCCTCCAACAACCTCCGTAACCGCTACCTGCGCATGGAAGAGCGGTTTGTCAACAACCTCAACAGCCGCGAAAACACCCGCCTCGGTACCAACAACAACCTGGTGGACGACATGCACCAGGCATATATCGAGGTTACCCAAACCTCTCCGTTTGTGGGTGACAAGATTATCGACTCTGGGTTGCGTAGCGACTATGGTGTCAGCATATCGAGCATACAGCGCGGCGAGGACTATATGCCCCTCCCCTCTCCGATGGCGCGTATCTTCCCCGGCGACATTCTGGGTATCATCGGCACCGACGACCAGCTCAAGAAGTTGAACGAGGATATCGAGATGGCACACTATATGGCGTCGCAGGTAAAGGCGACACAGCACAAGGTCGAACTCCGCAGCCTCCGACTCACCGACCATTCACCGATTGTCGGGATACCCCTCGGGGACACCAACCTGCAGAAGGATTACTACTCGATGATTGTCAAGATACAGCGTGGCGAAGAGGAGTTCCTGCATCCGGACCGCGACACCATCCTCCTCCCCGCCGACACAGTCTGGGTAGTCGGCGACCCCGCCTTCTTCGACAAAATGAAGTAACCCCCCGCTGCGAATCGGCGTCCTCTCGGACCCGGGGTTGCTTGCAACCCCGGCCTACTTGTCAACCCCGGCCACACTCCAAACAACAGTAAGGATAATTTTCGGGGTTTATGGCCGGGGTTGCCAGCAACCCCGGGTCCGAGAGGACGCCGATACGCCGCTTTACCCTGCGGACGCTTGGTTTGGGGTTGATAAAATGCGGCTTTAGCGGGGTATTTGTTAAAATTACGATTTTATTTGCAATTATAAATTAAAAACTATAAATTTGTGGCAGTGAACTAAATAATCTAACAGCATAGAATCTTTCTGACATGATAAATCTCCGTCATGTGCCATCACAGTTCCGTATGTCAACACCCCAAAGGGTGCTGGCTGTCGCTGTGTGTATGCTGTTACCCCTCTCCCTATTTTCTCACCCTGCAAACCAACCGCAACCGGTATCCACCCAACCCGGAAAAACAGCTACCCAACTCTGTGCGGCTACCGATTCGCTACGCTGCAACGATGCGGCGGTCAGCAATTCGGTGCGGTTCCGGTTTCAGTTCCCCTTCAACAGCGCGTTCCTAAGACGCTCATTAGGGAATAACGCCCAGCAGGAAGACTCCCTGCGCAACCTGTTGGCACGCATCAATGGGAACCCGTTGCTAAAGCTCGACTCGGTACGGGTGTGGGGTTCGGCATCCCCCGACGGTGCACAGAGCTACAACATGCAACTCTCCGAAGCTCGCCGCGCTGCCATTGCCCTCTTTGCCACCGACAGCTGCAACGTCCCCCGCAACCTTATCACCTACGCCCCATGCCCCACCCCCGCTGAGGCTATGGCACAATTTTTGGCTAAGCTTCCTGCCAACGAGCGGAGACAGGATACCGACATGCGCAGCAAAGTCTACCCTCTACTCCGATGCGCTGTAATGGATGTTAGTTTCAAAAATATCCCCCCCCCAATCCAAGTCATCAGCTAACAAAACCATCACTGTCGCAGACACTGCACAGCGCGATTTTAACCAGGGTATCGATACCCTCAATATCACTACCGCAACCACTCAACTTACACCCTCCCCCCTGCCGACATTGAGCCTGGGTACCAACCTTCTTGAACTCGGTCTGCTCATCCCCAACCTGACGGTCGAATACCGGTTCAACCGCTGGGGCTCTGTTGCCCTGTCCGGCAACTACTCGGCATGGAACTACTTTAAGCCTACTCTCAAATTTCGGGTTTCATCCCTCTGCGGAGAACTGAAAGTATGGCCCGCATGCAAACCGTCGGGTCTGTTTGTCGGAGCCCACGCCATCACCGGCTGCTTCAACATCGCCCTCGGAGACCGCGACCCTGTGCGCCGACAGAGCCACAACGGGTTCACCCTCAGCTATGGCGGGGGGATGACCGTGGGTTACAGGTTCAACCCATTCTCCCACCCCTGCTGGCAAATGGAGGTCAGCGGCGGTGCCGGTGTCCATTCCCTATATTACGACGAATTCCAGAACCGCACCAACGGTTTGAGGATTGACACCAAGCGGAAGCTATATGTCGGTCCCGACTACCTGCGGGTATCCCTCATATACAATTTACCATTAAAAAAGAAAGGGGGTGAGCTATGAAGCAGATTATAAGGATGCTCCTCATCTTCCTGCTCTGGTTCCCGCTGGTGAGTTGCGTATATGAGTTCCCCGAACCGCCACAGAGCCGTATGGTGACTTTCAACCTGACCCATAAGACTCCGTGGGACTATCTGGAGCAGATCAGCACCCGCACCCCGTCGCGAAACATGTCACCCTCCGACATCAAGGTGAGGTACATTTTCCGATACTATGGGAAGGGGCGCGCCGAGGTCCCGGTTGGTGAATACATCTACTACGACGACAACATCATCCGCTATCCGGTCAAGATTGACGTTCCGCTACCCCCCGGTGACTGGGATGTGAGAGTATGGAGCGATATTGTCGACAGCCGCACCCTCGAATCCATCTTCTTTGATTCGTCCGACTTCACCTCGATTAAAATCAAACAGGATCCGTATATCGGTAGCGATATCTACAAGGAGTCGTACGTTGGGCACATCGATGTCTCAATCCCCGACAACTACGAGTTGGAAAATAACAAGGAGGGGTATTCGCTCGAACTTGAACGACCGTTGGCGGCTTTCGCCCTCGTATCGACCGACCTCGTAGAGTTTGCCAAAGCCGAAGCTACCCGCCGCAGTGCGCTGGCAAGCAAGAATCCGGATATCAACGCCCCTCCCACCAAGAGTGACGACCCCAATCTGGCTCCCGAGCACAAGATTGACGTCTCGGAATACCGGGTACGAATCATATACCCCGGCTACCTGCCGAGTGTGTTCCACCACTTTGCCAACCGCCCCATCGATGCCGCCACCGGCGTCAGCTTCGATTCGAGCATTACACGACTCGACAACGGTGAGGCGCTGATTGCCTTCGACCACATCCTGGTCAACGGTACCGAGGCGGGTGTAAACATCGCCATCGAGCTCTACGACCGCGACGGTACACTCCTGTCGGCAGTGGGTACGACATTCGTGCAACTCAAACGTGGACGCTGCATGGTGGTCAAGGGTGAGTTCCTGACGTCGAAGGCGGGTGGCTCCACTGCCATCAACCCCGACTTTGACGGCGAATTCAACATCCGCATCCCCTAACCTAAGCATCAACGATGCCGCTCTTAATGAACAGGGAAGTTGTTTAAACTTATTTTTTATTAAGATTTGCGAGAGATTTTTGAGCTGATTTTTTCACGAAAAGAGGAAGCAACCTTTCGGTTGGTTCCGATGAGAGGGGAAAAAGCAGCCAAAAAGATCCGCAAAGATTAATAAAAGAATAAAAATCAACTTCATTTTAAGATTCGTAAATAAGTTTAAACAACTTCTATATTAACCGAAACAACAAACAACTCAATAACTTATGAAACTAAGATTCTTTAACCACGCACTTCTTGCGATTGCGGCTGCCGGTAGTCTGGCAAGCTGTCAGAACGAGATGGATTGCCCGGGACCAAAGGATGGTGTTCGTCCTCTGACTTTCTGCACCAAGCTCCCGGTAGGTTTCACTCGCGCTTTTGCCGACGGCAACACTGCCGACGTTCTCACCTGCTATGTGTATGACTCTACAGGCAAAACCTTCATCACTGAGGCTCAAGGCTCCATCAGTGGTGGTTCGGGTCAGGTAACTGTTCAGCTCGTAGGTAACGAAAACTACAAGATTTTGTTCTGGGCTGCCAACAGCCAGGTTTTCGATGCCAAGCAGCCCCAGTCTGCCACAAAGCCCTACAAGATTAACCCCGAAACCGGCGAACTGTCGGTGGACTATGCACAGGTTAACGGTAACAGCGACAAGTACGACGCATTCTACACCGTTCTCGACGTCACCGGTGGTGCCAACGCCACCCAGAATATCGACCTCAAACGTGCCTTTGCCCAGGTCAATGTCGGTACCGACGACTCCGAACTCCCTGTGGTTAAGGAGGCATACAAAAGCGTGTTCCATAACTACCCGCTCATCTACACCGAAGCTGCCATCTATGGTGTTTGCAACCGTGTAAACCTCGTTGCCAATACCGCACAGGCTGCCGACACCACCACCCTCAAGGTGAAAAGAGAGCAGATGAACGCTGCCGCTACCGGTGCTTTCTCATTTGAGACCTTCCCGGTTGTCGCCAACCCCGTCAATAAATATACAAGCATGGCTTACGTGCTTGCGTCGCCTCTCGGGTCGACCGTTAATGTTGGTTTCAAGGCATTCAACACCGATCAGCCGGAATCAGAGTACACTGCTCCCATGCAGAGCATGATGATTCCCAATGCTCCACTCAAAACCAACTGGCGCACCAACATCTACGGTTCGCTCCTGTCGAGCAAGAGCAACTTCAAGGTTGACATTCAGCCCAATATCCAGGGTACCGAAAAGGATGTCATCATCGCCAACAACATCACTCAGCTCTCTAACGGCATCAGCGCTGCGGTTGCCAAAGGGGAAACTGCCAAGGTATCGCTCGGCGCTGACATGGCCGACCAGGTACTCACCATCCCGGCTGCTACCACCCCGACCGTAATCGATCTCGAAACCAACGGCAAGGCGATTCCGGCTATCGTAACTGCCGAAAATGTAACCATCAACATCTACGAAAACTTTCCGACCAGCAAACCTGCCAGCAAGGCTCGTCGCACTCGCGCCGCACAGGCTCTCTTTACTGCCAACAACAACTCAACCATCAACATCTATGGCGGCAGCTTTGAGTCGGACAATATGTTTGCTACCAAAGGTAACGGTGCCATCCACGTATACGGCGGCAACTTCAAGGGTGTAACCAAAGCCACCCTCGAAGGTTACGTTCCCGAAGGTAAATACGTCACCAACGGCGACAACGGCTTCCTCACCATCACCACCACCAAACCCGAAAACGTGGTGACAGTGACTACCAAGCAAGGTTTCTATGATGCTGTTGCTAATGCGAACGCAAATCCGAATACCCGCATCGTAATTGACGCTAACCTCACGTTTAATGATGGCGAAGTAGTTACACTTACTGGAACAGGAACAACACTCGAAATCAATCCTGGTAAAACTCTGAATTACGAAGCAGATAATGGCTATTTTATTACAATAAACAGTGGTGCAGATTTACGCATAAAAGGAGCTGGTACATTTAAAGCTTGGCACCGATTAGCGAAGGTCTATGGCACATTAACTTTTGATGGTGCTAAAATTGATGCTAACAGTGGAAGTACAACAACTCGTTTCTGGATTGAGAATGACGGTGTAGTGAACGTATTGGATGGTTCGTATATTGATGGAGAACAGCGAATTTTTGTTCCCTCCGGAGGCTCTTTCAACATGAGCGGTGGTACAATCATTGGTAAGTCCAACAATGAGTACTGTATTGTTGCTGCTGAAAATGCAGCAGGATACGGATACGATTATTCTAAAAATACTATCAACATTTCTGGTGGAACAATAACTAGTGCCATAGGTGCAATTCATATTGACAATGGCACATTAAATATATCAGGAACAGCTAAGTTTGTACAAATCCCTCCTTATCATAACGATTTTGGCTCACAATGCGTTTATATTCACGGTGCTAACGTTAAGGGAGAAATTTCTGGAGGAGAGTTTGACGGCAATACTAGTGGCCATGGCCTCTGCGTAGAACCTTCAAAAGTTAAGTTTACAGGAGGTAAATTTTCAGGAGTACCCGCAATTGTATACTATAGAGGTCTTACAGATGCAACTTTAGTTGCTGACGGTTACGTTGTCCAAGAGAATACAGAGGGGAAATATACCAAAGAAATCGTGCCGGTATCGACTGAGCCGGCTGCTAAGCGCAGAAGATAAGCCGAACGCGAAACATGAACTTTAAATTTTGACAACAATGAATTTCAATAAATATTTTGCTCTGGTTTGCGGAGGCGCCTTGATGATGTCTGCCTCTTGCTCCAACGAGATTGATTCCCTACAAGCAGAACAAACCGTTACTTTCTCGGTTAAAATGCCCGGTAATACACGTGCCGCCTCGCAGCTCGGCACCGGTACTGCTGCTAACACCCTCCACTGCTACGCCTACGATGCCAACGACAAACTCGTGGCTGAGGCCGAAGGGACCATGGCCAACAAGTCGGGCGACGTAACTATCACCCTTGCTACCAAGGTGGCTTACAAACTCGTGTTCTGGGCTGACAAGGCACAGGAAGCCGGCAAGACCATCTACGCGTTTGACAAGGAAAACCATAAGGTGACCGTCAACTACGCCAATATGAGCGCCCAAAGCGAGGATAACGATGCCTTCTATAATGTAATGGAATATACAGGGGGGGAAACTACACAGACCGTTTCCCTTACACGCCCGTTGGCGCAGATCAACGTCGGTACCGACGACTCTGCGTTGACCGTTGTTACCACTGCCTACACCTCGGGGGTATACAGCAACTGCGTAATCAAGGCTGACTCGGAACTCGACCTCCTCACTGGCACTACCGGTACTCCGGTAACCCTTACCGCCCCGATTACCCCCATGGGTGACCTCGCAACTGAGGAGTTCCCCGTGGCTGGTGCCTCCAACGTGAAGTATACCGGTGTATATTACGTGTTGGCACCCTCTACCGGTTCGACTGTCGACATGACTTTCAATGCATACAAGTCTGCAACCGACGCTACACCCTGCTGGAGTGTACCTGTGCCCAACATGCCGGTAAGACGCAACTTCCGCACCAACGTGTTCGGTTCACTCCTCACCAGCCTCACCAACTTCAGCGTAACCATCACTCCGACATTCGACGGAGAAACGCAGGTTAAGGAGGTTACCACTGCTGCCCAACTCAAGCAGGCGTTGACCGAAACCACCGAAGATGTGGCTATCAAGCTCGCCGCCAACTTCGAGGAACAGGTTATCAGCATCCCGGCAGCGGCTACCACCCGCACCATCACCATCGACCTTGCCGGTCAGAACGCCCCCGCGTTGGCTGCCGGCGAGAATGTGATTCTCAACGTGTATGACAACTCTGACCTAACCCGTGCCACTCGCAGCACACGCGCTACTCGCGCCACCCGTGCCACGGTTACCAACGAGGATCCCTGCTTCCACGCCAAACCGGGTTCTACCATCAACATCTATGGTGGTAACTACCTGGCAAGTGTTAACAGCAACGGCGACTCAAACTCTTGCGTTTACAGCTCGGGTGGTGCCGTAAACATCTACGGCGGTACATTCGCCTGCCAGAAGGCGTACAACGGCAAGTGGTATGTCCTCAACCTCAAGAACGGCAGCACCGGTACCATCACCGTATACGGTGGCCGCTTCAAAGACCAGAACCCCGCCGACGGCGATGACGCCAACACCCCCGGCATCACCATCGCCACCGGACTGATTTCTACACTCAATGACGGATGGTACACAATCACAGACACAAGCTGGACTGGAGGTATGAGCCAACCCGAAATTGTAGGGAATGTTTACAAGATTCGCACGGGTGACGAACTCGCTTGGTATTCAAACTATACTTACTCAAATCCTTCAAATGGACATGTTGTTGAAATTCTCAATGACATAGACCTTCGCAATCTGCCTTGGCAACCAATTGCATTCAGCAATAATACAAGCTACAGATTTTGTGGAACTTTCAATGGAAACGGTCACACTATCAAAAATCTTAATATTAAACCTTTTTATTCAAAATATGTAGGCTTTATTTCTCATACATGTTGGGATGATCCTAAGCATGAAGTGGAAATCAAAAATGTGATTTTTGATGGTGTTACAATTAATACTCCTGACATGGCTGAATATACTGGTTGCGTAGTTGGAAAAGGGAAAACTCCTATTCGAAATGTAACCGTTAAAAATGCTACAATAAAAGGATATCAACGCTTAGGTGGTATTATCGGTGAATGTTACACAACTGTCGAAAACTGCACCGTAGATGGACTCACTATTAAAGCTGATTTCATTATGAAGTTAGACTCTAATTGGATTCCAAGTTATGACGGAGCTAATGGCGTAGGTGGCATCGTGGGAATTGGACCTGGAGCAACAATCACCGGATGCAATGTTAGCAATGCAAACATGACTGCATATCGTCGTGGGGGCTCAATTATCGGTTATGGCGGTACTGATAGTAAGCTTGTAGTAACAAACAATACTGCCAAGAATATCACAATTAAATATGTTGATAATAATGCATATAATGGTGACACATCAAACTTCTTTAATACATTCTGTGGCTACGCCGGAACCTATGAACAGTCTGGCAATACAGCAACAAATGTAACTATCCCGAACAACACAAGCGGCAAAGCAAGAGCAGGGTTCTAAAACCCCACTTCATAGGCTTCAGGGGGGTGGAACCCCCTGAGGTCACCAGCAAACAAACAAGCAAACAAACAATCTTTAATTACTAAACTAACAGTGAACAGCATGAAAGCCTACAAATTTTGCGGACTACTCCTCGGTGCTACCGTGGTGCTCACACCTTCCTGCTCGCAACAGGAGGAGGCACCCGTTTTGGGCGCTGAACAAACCGTGACCTTTACCGCGCAACTCCCCGGCAGGTTCACGCGTGCTGCTGGCGACGGCACTAAAGCTAACACCTTGAAGTGCTTTGTATACGACAGCAAGGGGGATTTTATCGAAAGCCACGTGGGGAACATGGCCAACGCTCAGGGGTCGGTATCTATGCGACTCGCCTCGGGTATGGACTATAAGCTCGTGTTCTGGGCGGACACCAAACTCACCGACTCTCCATATAGCATCACCGACGCCGGCGTACTTACCGTCGACTACGCCAAGATGACGGGTAACGACGACACCATGGATGCATTCTACCTCTCTACCACCTACCATGCCGGCAACTCAACCAGCGAAAGCGTAATTCTGAAGCGCCCCTTTGCACAGGTAAACTTCGGTACCGACGACCTCAACCTGGACGTGGTGAAGAAGGCATACTCCAACGGTGTACGGACTACGGTAGCCTTAGAGGCGTATACCGAGATGAACCTCGTTTCGGGAAAGGCTTCAAAGCCCATTTCACTGACCACCAACGTGGGCAGCCACAGAGACCTCACCAGCGAACGATTCCCCGCCGGACAGGGGGCAACAGCTGCCGACGACCTATACAGCTACCTGAACATGGGTTATGTGCTGGTACCCTCCGAAGGGACAACCGGCGAAATCACCCTCAACTCATACAACGTTGACCCGCAGGGAGGTACCGATCCGCTATGGACCATCAAAGTCCCCAACGCTCCGCTGAGACCCAACTTCCGCACCAACATCTTCGGCTCCCTCCTCACCACACGCACCAACTTCCAAGTCACCATCGACAGTGACTTTACTGGAGAAGTAGTAACTTCGATAGCTTCACTTCGTAACGTAGCAGCAAAAACTGGTCAACAAACATCTATTTTATCTACTAATATGGAGAATGAGACCCTCGACATTCCTGCTAAAAGCGCATCAGCTCCGCTGGAGATGATAGTGGATAATAATGGTCAGATGGGTCCGAATGTAATAGCCCGCGCTAATGTTACTTATATAGTATATGACTCTAATCCTATAAAACTTCCTTCATCTACCCGAACTCGCACTCGCGCAGTGGAAGATCAATATCGTTACACAGCTCTTGACGGTTCAACTATCAAGATTATGGGTGGAACATATAACTCACCCTCCGGTCGCATCATGACACAAGAAGGAACCGGAATAATGAAAGTATATGAAGGAACTTTCGTAAATCAGGATCCTACTCCATATCTGGCAGAGAACTCAGTAGTAGATGAAACCAACGGGGTATATCGCGTACTTGATATGTCTAAAATTGACAGTGCTGAGAAGTTGATTAGGGCAATGAATGAAGCTAAAGATGGAGAGGTAATCAAAGTTGTCAAAAGCTTTGACATGGTAGGAATGTCCCAAACCTTGACTGTAAATGCAAAGAATGTAACACTCGAAATTCCGGCAGGTGTAACTATCCGTCAGGAATATAGCTCTAATTTGTCTGAGTATAAGAAAACAGAAGCAACAAAAGACCAATTAATTCCTAACTATGACTTTATCACCATCAATGCAGGTGCATCACTCACCATAACCGGTAATGGTTCAATTGAAACTATAACAAAGGGCTTTCGCGTAAATGGTGAGTTAACTGTAAATGGGGGTAATATATCAAGTAGAATCCTATACGATTATTCTCTGATATACGTAGAGGATGGAGGGAAAATGACCCTTAACGATGGTAACCTTTTTAGTGCAAGCCGCACAATCGGAGTATATGGTTCATTTACAATGAATGGAGGTAAAGTTAAATCTGACGGAACTAAAAGTTACAACATTGCAACAATGTCAAATTCTGCGAATGCAGTATTTAATGGAGGTGAAGTAGAATCTGCCTATGGAGCTTTAGCTTTGTCAAGAGGAAACTGGGTTATCAATGGTGGTTGGTTCCATAGCTATAAGAAAAACGGAGCACGCGCCTTTTATGCCCTTTACGTTGACGATTGGGGCAATGAAATCCACGGTACTATCAATGGAGGTCTTTTCTATGCTGAAGGAACAACCTCGATATACCTCTGCGATGCTCCTGATGTTAAAATAAAGGGTGGAAAGTTTGGCAATAAGGGTTATTACAGCGAATACGGACCCTTAGACGTATACGACTTCCCCGTTCCGTTAGCCGAAGGGTACAAATGGAAGCAGATAAATGAGAATCCCTTCAACTGGCAAGTAGTTAAGGACGACTCAGCCCCAGCCGTAGCTTCTGCACCCAAAAAAGCTAAGACTCGCGCTGCAATCCCATCGTCATACCGACGCATTAACACTGGAGGCTCACGATAATCCATATTCGCAAAACAATAACTATTAAATAACATAACTGTATGAAGAAAATTTTTGGACTCTTTTGTGGGGTAGCTGCCATGATGAGCTTGGCGGCTTGCTCAAGCGAGGAGAATGCTCCCGAAATGGAGAGCGAATTGGTGACCTTTACCGCGCAATTGCCCGGTCGATTCACCCGTGCCATCGCTGACGGTGCGAAGGCTAACACCCTTATGTGCTATGTGTATGATGAGGATGGTGTGTATGTAACCAAACATTCTGGCTCGATGTCGAAGAACGAGGGGTCGGTGACTATGCGTCTGGCAAGCGGCGTGAACTACAAGCTCGTGTTCTGGTCGCAGGTGGCAAGCGAAAACTCACCCTACTCCGTTAGCGATGCCGGTGTGCTCACCGTTGACTACTCCAAGATGGAGGGTAACGACGACAACAACGATGCGTTCTACTACACCACCAACTTCCGTGGTGGCGAAGAACCCACAAAAATCACACTCAAGCGTCCGTTTGCTCAGATCAACTTCGGTACCAACGACATGGACCTCGACGTTGTGAAGAAAGCATACGGCAGCAACGTACGCACTACTGTGACCGTGGATACCTACAACACCTTGAACCTCGTTACCGGTGCTGTTTCGGGTGAGGTAAATCAGTTGGTTACCAACCGCGCTTCTGCCAACTTGATTAGCGACGAAACATTCCCCACAGAAGGTCACAAGTATGTGAACATGGCGTATGTTCTTGCTCCCAAGGGTGGTTCGACATCATCTTTGCTGACTCTCAAGGCTTACAACTCGGATGCGGCAGATGCGGAGCCGGTATGGAGCGTAGTGGTTCCCAGCGCTCCGCTGAAAGCTAACTTCCGCACAAACGTGTCCGGTGCGCTGCTCACCACCCAGACTGGCTTCAGCGTAACAATCGACGGCACATTTGACGGCGCAGAAAACAAACCGCAGTAAAAAAGACAAATCCCCGCCTCTCTCCTCTCTCTCCTCTCCTCGGGATTTGCAACCAATAACTTTTCAGAATCATGAAAAAACTTAGTATTCTAACACTTGCCGCTTCAACTATATTGCTTAGCGGGTGTGCGGACGAGTTTGGCAAACTTGACGGAGGAACCAAGACAGTAAGCTTTACAACTGTTCTTCCTACGGCGCCTACCCGTGCATTTGGCGACGGCACCAGTGTTGACAAACTTTATTGCTTTGTATATCAAGGTAACGAGCTTATTGTAACGGTACCGGCAAAGGAAATTACAAGTAAGACAGCCAATGTCTCGGTACAATTGGCAAACGGTGTGGACTACAAAATAGTGTTCTGGGCATCGAACGCTGCTCATACCGACGTGGTGGAGACCATGCCGACAGAACTCAACAAGTCGTATACATTTGCCACCACCACCGGCGACCTGAAGGTGGATTATTCCAAGACTCTCCCCAACGATGAGGGGTCGGATGCCTTCTACGCCGTATACAACTATAAGGGTGGCGATCCGGACCCGGAGGTAATCAAGCTCTACCGCCCCTTTGCGCAGGTTAATGTCGGTTCAAACGACACTAAACTGAAGGTTGTGGAGAGTGCATACAACAACGGCATCTACTCCCGACTCGAGTATCAGGGTTGGACAGATATGAACCTGGTGTCTGGTACGGTTAATCCTGACAAGCAGACCACCGTGACCACCCCGATGGCTCTCATCCCCAGCGGAACTGACAATCCGTACCCCGTGGACAGCGAAAATACGGCATACACCAATATGGCGTATGTACTTGTTCCCCAGGGTAATTCTTCGCTCATCAATATCAAGTGCAAATTTTATACCTCGTCGACTGCCGAGAATCCCAAGATTGAGCATACCATCGGTTCGATTCCGGTACAGAAGAACTACCGTACCAATGTCTACGGTTCGTTGCTGACAAGCACTACTCAATTTACTGTCAACATCGCGCCGGCATTTTTCGATCCTGACATCAACAACCCCAAACCTGTGATTAATGCTACCAAAGTTGCGGATATCAACGATGAATTTGCTACCGGCAAATATTCAGGTAAGGAAGTTGATATCAATGTGGCTGAGCCGATTACACAGGCAATAAAACTCCCCGCGATGGGCGCTGCAACAACTGTGAACCTCAACATGAATGGTAACGCACTCACAGGTGGTATCACTGCCGGTCGCAACGTTATCGTCAACGTTACCAACGAGGCTACCACCACAACCCGCACACGCTCTGGTTGGACTCGCACTACAATCGACGGAGAGGTGACCAGTGGCAATGTGCTATTCACCGCCGAAGCAGGGGCAACCATCAACATCTACAGCGGTAACTACACAACCAATGAAGCTGTCATCGCTCTGGCTGACGGTGGTAACATCAACATCTACGGAGGTCGCTACCACGCCAATAAGCATAACGAACCGTTGGGTAAGAAGGTGGTGCATGCCACCAACGGAGGTGCCGTGAAGGTTTACGGAGGTTACTTCCGCACGCTGAACATGAACAATGCCACATTGGCAGAGATGGGTATCACCCCCGACGCTGCCTGCAAGGTTACCCGCCACAGCGAAACCGAAATCGGCACCGATGATATCTGGTTGCTCGTAGAGCGCGTATGGCACCCCGGCATCGACCTCGCCTCCCTCGAGTGGGAAACCATCGGCACCGGCAAGTTCAAAGATCCGTGGTTCGGTCCATGTTTCAAAGTTGCGCATGTGGACTGGGCAGACGAAAACGGTGATCTTGACTATGAGAACTTCGGTGAACTGAGCGTAACCATCAAAAGATGTAAAACCTATCCTACATTATACAAGATTGAGGATCCGTATATCACAGCAAGCCAAACCTGGCTCGGAAATTATAAGGAACCTGATCTAATGAATTACATGTGTGGTGCTATTCAGAAAAACGGAGCTATCATATTTGACCTGAACAATACTGAATGCGTTCCTGTTGTCCCCAATGTATTCAGCGGTATCCCATCTTATAATAACCCAGGGGATAAGATGCGAAATTACAACCTTGAGGGTGCTGCCTATTACAACCATAGAAACTGCGTTCCGTCTGGTACTGCTCACTCATTGGGAACACTTTCTTACTTTAACGACTATTCATTTGGTGGGCACAACCTCCTTTCGTTCAAGAATGACTTGACACGTTACGAAAAAGGATCTCGCACTCTGCAATTCAGAAATATTGTATTTGATGTAACAGAATCCTATCACTCGGATACACATGAGGATGTATCTGAATACTTTGCTTTCCCGTGGTATCATGGTGAATCTGACTGGCAGGCAAAGTGTCGTGGTTACCTGATATTCCCTGACAACTTCGTACTGCTCGACGTGTACGGGAACCCCGTAAAGTAATTCTGAAATAATAAAGACTAACTACCCAACTCCGGGAAAAACTAACTACCCAACTCCGGGAAAGACTAACTACCCGAGTCTGGGAAAGACTAACTACCCAACTCCGGGAAAAGACTAACTACCCGACTCCGGGGAGAGCGAAGGATAACCCCTCCGCCCTCCCCGGTTTATTTTATCCCGCACTACAGTGTCACGGTTATGAAACCGCACAGCACATCTGAGTGGCGGGTTTATGAATCCGCACAGCACATCTGAGTGGCGGGTTTGGAAACCGCACCCCGTGGGCTGCCGCCCGTGCCCCTGCGGTGTATCGGCGTCCGCTCGGACCCGGGGTTGCTGGCAACCCCGGACTACCCCTCCCCACGCGGACTCCCCCTACGCGGACTCCCCCCTCCCCCCAGCTAATCTATTCCGACCGTCGCTTCACTCCTTTTCTATTGTCGCTTCGCTCCACTATTGTGGCCGGGGTTGCCAGCAACCCCGGGTCCGAGCGGACGCCGATACACCGCAACGCTGCCGCCTTGGCTCGCTTTATCTGCTGGCTCGCTTTATCCGCTAGCTCGCTTTATCCCGCTGGCTCGCTTTATCCCGCTGGCTCGCTTTGGCTCGGTGGGAAGGGGAAAATAATTTGCGGGGTAAGGAATAATCCCGTTTTTTTATTAATTTTGCAGTAGACAGAGACATCCCCCTCGGTAATCCTCACCGTGGAAATAATCACCAACAACAATAATATAGCTTTAAAATATAAACAAGATGATTAACTCGCTAATATCCTTAATAATATGCTGCGCAGGTGCAGGGGCGTCTGCCACCGCAGCGCCCGCTACCGCATCGGTCACGACAACGATTGCGACCACGGCGTCTGCCACCGCAGCGCCAGCCTCGGCAGCGTCGGTAACGGCACCACTCGCGACCACGGCGCCTGCCACCGCAGCGCCTGCCGCTATGGCGCCGGCATCGGTTATCCGCAGCACCGCGACTCCAGCCGCAAAGGCTGCAGTCCAGCAGGGGTCCCAGATTGAGGCTGGGTTTGAACACGGGCTCTCCGCCTCGTTTGCCGGGATGCTCAATGGTCAGCTCGTTATAGCCGGGGGCTGCAACTTCCCCAACGACCCGCTTGGTGACAAATCGCCCAAACAGTACTACCGCGGCATCTACGCCGCAACACCCCCCACCGACCCTAAGGTCCTTAAAGACCTTAAAGACCTTAAGGACCTTAACGCCACCGCAACCAAGGGTGCCACCTCCACCGCAACCAAGGGTGCCTCGACAAAGAGTGTGAAGCAGCTCGATCTGACATGGAAGCGGATCGGGAGCCTCCCCTCCGCACGTGCCTATGGTGCCACCGCGGCTACACCTGCCGGGTTGGTGCTTATCGGGGGCTCGGATGCGTCGGGAGCTACCGGAGAGACCCTACTTCTCGACAAAAGTGGCAACATTTCACAACTGCCGTCGCTGCCGATGCGCGTGGACAATGCAGCCGCTGCCGCCATCGGTTATACGGTCTACCTGTTTGGCGGCAACGCCGACGGAATCCCCTCGCGCGCACTGCTGGCACTCGACCTAACCGACCCTCAGAAAGGGTGGCGCCGACTCGCCGACATCCCGGGGAACCCGCGCACCCAACCGGTAATGGCAGCTTCGAACGGTGAACTGTATGTGTGGGGAGGGTTTGCAACCCGCCACCAGGGGTATGAACCGACACTCAATACCGACGGGTACCGCTACAACCCCTATACCAACAGCTGGCACCACCTTGTAGCACCCACCGACGCCAAGGGTGAGGAAGTGTCATTAGGTGGAGGGGCAGCAGTAACCCTTGCCGACGGCAGCATCGCAGCCACCGGAGGTGTGGACAAGACAATATTCCTGAACGCCATCACCCAGATCCCCGACGGATATCTGCAGCACCCCGTGGAGTGGTACCGCCTAAACAAGAACATCCTGATTTTCGACCCCGCCACACAGACATGGAGAGTGCAGGGTGTGAGCAGCAACACAGCACGTGCCGGAGCCTCACTCTTTGCCACCCCCGCCGGAGTGGTCATCTATGGCGGCGAACTGAAACCCCGCATCCGCACCCCCCACTCCCACCTCATCCACCTAAAAAAATAACCGACATCCACCAATACACTCTCTCCCCAAAAAAATCACTCTCCCCTGAAATCCGCCCCCTCCAATAGTTATTTACTTTGCAAAATAATTCTTACAGATAATGAAGCAATCAATCTACGTCGTTCTCGCTGCAATGGTTTGCGCATCAGGAGCCGGTGCACAGCGCAGTGTGCAGACTTTCAAAAACGGCTGGGAGTTTACCAAGAGTCGTCCGGATGCCACCACCAAGTGGCAGAGCGTCAGCGTCCCTCACGACTGGGCCATTACCGGACCGTTTGACCGCAGCAACGACCTCCAGAAGGTAGCCGTGGAACAGAACGGTGAAACCCAGGAAACATGGAAGACCGGGCGCACCGCCGGTCTGCCCTTTATCGGAAAAGGTACCTACCGCACTACCATCAATATCGCCGACACAGCAGGGCGCAGCAACACCCTGATATTTGACGGAGCCATGAGCAATGCCCATGTAATCCTCAACGGCAAAGAGGTGGCGGTGTGGCCATACGGGTACAACTCGTTTTACGTGAACCTCGACGGCGCTGCCCGCCCCGGCGCCAACGACCTGACCGTGGAGCTCGAAAACTTTGAACGCGCCTCACGCTGGTACCCCGGTGCCGGACTATACCGCAACGTGCACCTGGTCAGCACCAACCGTGTGCATATCCCGGTGTGGGGGACTTATGTCACAACACCGTATGTTACCAAACAGGAAGCATCCGTTTCACTCGAAAGTGAAATTGCCGGAGCCACACCCAACGAGAAGTTGACAGTCGAAACCCGCATCCTCTCACCCTCGGGTAAGGAGGTGGCATCAAACAGCTCGCTCTATGTGGCGCGGGGTCAGAAGTTTACCCAGAACTTCCTTGTCAAGAATCCCAAGCTGTGGAGCGTGGCGAACCCCGAGCGTTACACCGCCGTGACCCGCATCCTCAAGGATGGGAAGGTGGTGGACAGCTATACCACCCGCTTCGGAATCCGCAAACTGGAGTATATCCCCGAGAAAGGGTTCTTCCTGAACGGGGAACCGACCAAATTCAAGGGTGTCTGCAACCATCACGACCTCGGCCCCCTCGGTGCGGCTGTAAACAAAGCAGCCGTGGTGCATCAGGTAAAGATGCTGAAGGATATGGGAGCAAACGCAATCCGCACAGCACACAACATGCCGGCACCCGAACTGGTGGAGGTCTGCGACTCGCTGGGTATGATGCTTATGCTCGAGCCGTTTGACGACTGGGGGTTCCGTCCGAAATCCCCCAACGGTTATGGGGCAGTGTTCAACGACTGGGCCGAACGGGATGTAACAAACCTGGTGAAGCACTACCGCAACTCACCCTCGGTGGTTATGTGGAGCATCGGCAACGAGGTTCCCAGCCAGTGGGGACCGACCGGGATGGGTGAACTCGTCATGCTTCGCGACCTCGTAAAGAAACTGGACCCCACCCGCCCTGTAACCTGCGGTATGGACCAGATATATGCGGTGCTCGACAACGGATTTGCCGCCGCACTCGACATACCGGGGTTCAACTACAAGCCTCACTTCTACGAAAAAGCAGACTCGGTACTCCCGCAGAAGATGATTCTGGGCTCGGAAACAGCATCCACCGTTTCGTCGCGCGGCAAATACTATTTCCCGGTGGACTTCAGCAACTTCCACAACAAACAGATGCACCCCGACAAGCAGTCGTCGAGCTATGACAACGAAGCCTGCGAATGGAGCAACACCCCCGACATCGATTTCTATATGGATGAAAAACCGTGGGTACTCGGTCAGTTTGTATGGACCGGTTTCGACTATCTGGGGGAACCATCACCCTACGACACCGACGCATGGCCCAGCCACAGCTCATACTTCGGAATTATAGACCTCGCATCGCTCCCCAAGGACCGCTACTACCTGTACCGCGCCAACTGGAACAAGGAGCAACCCACGCTGCATATCCTCCCGCACTGGAACTGGGATGGGCGCGAAGGTGAGGTGACACCGGTGTTTGTGTACACCTCCTACCCGAAGGCCGAACTGTTCATCAACGGTAAGAGTCAGGGTGTTCGTGAGAAAAACGATTCCACACTCCAGACCCGCTACCGACTGATGTGGAACGAAACCCGCTACGAACCGGGTGAGGTGAAGGTAGTGGCATACGACACCGCAGGGAATAAAGTTGCCGAGAAGAGTATCCGAACCACCGGCAAACCGCATCACCTTGTTGCCACCTCAAGCCGACAGGCACTCAATCCCGACGGTGAGGACCTTGCCTATATCACCGTTCAGGTGGCAGACAAGGATGGGAACATCGTCCCCACCGACTCGCGACGCGTCAAGTTTGCAGTGAAGGGTAACGGCAAATTTGAAGCCACTGCCAACGGCGACCCTACCTGCGTACTTCCGTTCCAGAACCCGGAGATGGACCTCTTCAGCGGAGCGGCGACAGCTATCGTAAAAGCCGGCAACACCCCCGGTGCCGTAACATTTACCGTGTCGGCAAAGGGTGTGAAACCCGCCACAATCACAATACCCGTAAAATAAAAATTGTTCCTGACGAAGTGGACAGTCAACCTCATAAGGAACCGGGAAGCAGAATCCTGCAATGAAACAATTTATAGGTAAAATATTGGGTGTGTTCCTTGCATGGGGAGCCCTGCTGACAGCACTCAAAGCATTCTTTATAGTCTACCACGCCGCGCTTATCAAACCCGGCGTGGCAGACTTTTTCAGCATCCTATGGCATGGACTCCCCATGGACCTGTCGGTGGCGGGATACCTCACGGCCTTCCCGCTCCTGCTGGCAATAGTGGCAATATGGCTCAAGGGGGGATGGAGCAACATAGCAGCCTCCATATATTTTGCCGTCACCTCGATGATAGTTGCATTCATCACGGTGGCAGACATCGGGTTGTACCAGTCGTGGGGGTTCCGCACAGACATGACACCGGTATTCTATCTACGCACATCCCCCACGGCAGCGCTGGCGAGTATGGAGCCGTGGATGTGGCTGGCAGGAGGAGCCGCCTTTATTATCATCTCCCTGGCCGGATGGTTTCTGCTATACCGCATGGTATGGCGCCGACTGGTGACCCTCCCTTCTACCAAACAGAAAGGGGTAGCCACGGTAATCGGCTTAATACTCGGAGGGGGGTTAATAATCCCCAGCCGCGGTGGGGTGTCGGTATCGACCATGAATCCGGGGGTGGTGTATTACAGCAGCAATCCGCAGTACAATCAGGCGGCGCTCAACCCTATCTTCAACCTACTCTACTCCGCTACCCATCAAGCCAACTTCGGGGAACAGTTCAGATATATGGATTCCGCCGAAGCCGAGAAGGTTATGGCGGAATGGAGCCAAACCACGGTTGCAGACTCCATACAGTTAGCGGTTTCAACCTCACAACCCGACATATACCTGATAATTCTGGAAAGCTTCTCCAACCATCTGTTGCCCTCGTTGGGAGGGGAACCGGTTGCGGTGCGCCTCGACTCTATAGCCCGACAAGGGGTGAGTTTCTCGCAATTCTACGGCAGCTCGTTCCGCACAGACCGTGCACTCACCGCAATACTGAGCGGATTCCCGGGGCAACCCACCACCTCGGTGATGAAATTTGCCGACAAGGCAGCCCGTCTGCCGTCGCTGGCACGCGAACTCAAAAAGCTGGGGTATACTGCCAACTACTATTACGGTGGGGATATCAACTTCACCAACATGAACGCCTACCTGCGCAACGGGGGGTATGACAACAT
>QLIP01107143.1_pt1 | contig 27637 bp, 25 predicted proteins | sample 1769771 | NCBI WGS metagenome assembly QLIP01 (sample SAMN09428762, study PRJNA476227) | Gut metagenome, whole genome shotgun sequencing project. | isolation source: cecum | host: Rhizomys sinensis | place: China: Jinsha town of Minqing, Fujian Province | collected 2013-09-23 | reverse complement strand
AGGTTAACCAGGGCGTACTCTCTTTATTAGGTTAACATAACAAGAAAGCCTGAAGCAGCTTCAATAATCTAAACACAGACCCCGCAAGAGCAGAAATGGCGCTTTTGCGGGGTTTTTTGTTGTTGATTAAATTTCTGGTTAAATTTTTTATAAGGAAACTATTGCGATTGCAAAACATCTGTGACATAATAAAAAGATATCACGTTAGAGAGTTTGGAAAGTCAAAAGGAGAGGCAGAGATGATGGAAAAATTCAAAAAGTGGAGTGCTATCTGGCTGGCAGGTGTTTTGGCGGCCTCCTGTATGGCGGGCTGCGCAAAGGAGGAGGCAGAGTCCAAGCCGGATATCGTTACGATCGAAGCTAAACTTCCCGAAACTGGGGATATGGTGCTGACAAATGAATTTATTGGAAATATCCTGCCGCAGGAAGAAGTGTATGTCGTTGCCATGGTATCTGCAGAAGTTATGGAAAACTGCGTGGCTGTCGGTGATACGGTTGCACAGGGAGATGTGCTGTGCAGGCTGGATGATGAGGCGGCAAAATTGGCGCTTGAGAATGCCAATGCCGCATACGCTTCGGCAAAGGCGGGTATTGCACAGGCACAGGGCGCGGCGGTACAGATGCAGGATCTCCAGACGCAGGCTGGCATTGATTCGTTAGAAAGCCAGATTGCTTCCACACAAAAAACACTGACCGATACGAACAACGACCTAAAGGAAGCGGCAGAAGATTTAGAAGATGCAGAAGATGCTTTAAATAGCGCAAAAAAGGCGGCATCAGGCGCACAAAGCCAATATAAACAGGCGGTGGCAATCGCCACAGGCTGGAAGACAATCCAGGCCACAGCCGCTGATTATCAAGATAAGACACTGGCGGAAGGTGCACAGACTGCGGCAGGGATCCTTGCAAATGCTGACACGGCTGATCCAGCAGCTGTTGCAACTGCCACAGAAGTGGCAAAACTGGCCGAACAGATGGCAAAAGCAAAGCTGGACGAAAGTGCCTTGACGGCGGATGGCATAAAGGCTTTGGCAGAAACTGTGGCAAAATACCAGTCAGCCGTGACAAGCGCAGCGACAGCACAGGCACAGCTTGAGATGCAGCGAAAATCTTACCAAAGAGGCGTGGAATCCGCGCAGACAGGCTTAAATACATTAGAAGAAAATTTAGAAACGGCAAAACAGACGGCAGAGCTTTCGCAAGGACAGGCACGGACAGAGCAAAACGCAGTGTATGACGCACAGTTAAATTCCGCAAGCGTCGGCATCAAATCCGCACAGATGCAGCTTGACCTGTATACGCTTACGGCACCAATCAGTGGCACCGTAGAAGCGGTCAACGTATCAGAGCACGGTTTTGCATCAGTGGGAAGCCCGGCGTACGTTATTTCCAACAAAAACAATATGACCGTAGTTTTTTCTGTCAGCGAGGGCATCAGGAATACGTTTGCAATAGGGCAGAAGATTGCGGTAGATAAAAACGGTGCGCTCTATGACGGCGCGATTACGGAGATTGCCCCAATGGTCAATGCGCAGACAGGGCTTTTTACGGTAAAGGCCAGCGTGGCGGCAGACGGGAGCGAGCTTTTGACGGGCACGAAAGTCAAAGTCACCGCAGATACATACCATGAGGACAACATACTGCTCATCCCGTATGACGCGGTATATTATGATAATGGCCAGGCATATGTATATTGCATACAGGATGGATATGCGAAAAGGGCCGATGTGGAAACGGGGCTGTTTGACGCGTCGCGCATTTCTGTTTTAAGCGGCATTACGGCCGATACGCAGATTATCACGACCTGGGCTGCCGGGTTAAAAGACGGCGCGAAAATATCCGTCAAAGAGGCAGACGATGCCAAAGAGGCAGAGTAAAGAACTGGATGTACAAAAAAAGCTGTTTTGAATGGAGATTTGTATGAGCATAACAAAATTAGCATTAAAAAGACCGGTTTCGGTCGTCCTGACCATCCTGTCCCTTGCGGTATTTGGCATAGCGTCCATTTTTGGCTTTAAAATGGAGCTGCAGCCGGACATGGAAATGCCGATGCTTTTTGTCATTACCGTATACCCGGGCGCGGATCCGGCGAGCGTGGAAGAGCTTGTGACAAAGGAAATAGAAGCTGCGGGATCAAAGATAAGCGGTTTGGATACCTATACTTCACAGTCATCGGAAAGTAGTTCGATCGTCCTGTTTTCTTATGATTATGGCATTGACATTGACGATGCCCGACAAGACCTGCAGGAGGCGTTAGATACGGCGGCAAACAACCTGCCGGAGGATGCAAGGGAACCTTATATTATGGAACTTTCCCTAGATGCCTTAGACACGGTGACAATATCAGCGACGGCGGTGGGGGATACCGACTTGCTCTCTTATGTGGAAAATACGCTTGTGCCAGAGCTTGAAACGGTTGCGAGCGTTGCCAGCGTCAACGTATACGGCGGCAGGGAGCATTATATTAAAGTGCAGTTAGATGAAAACGCGATGAAGCAGTATGGGCTGACAATGGCAAAGATTGCGCAGTTTATCGCGGCGGTGGACTTTAACGTGCCAGCGGGCACGGTGACGCAAGGCTCCCAGAATCTTAGCGTAGTCAGCAGCGCACAGACAAAGACGGTCAGCGCACTGCGGGATATTCCGCTGATTACGGCAACTGGCAGCCTGATCACGTTAAACGATGTGGCGGATATTTATGAAACGACAAAGGATGCAGACAGCGTCAGCCGCTTTAACGGGAGCGATAATGTCAGCATCGGCGTGCAAAAGAAACAAAGCTATGGCACAGTCAACGCCGCCCGGGATATTAAAGAAGTCATTCAGTCGGTGCAGGAAAGCAATGATGCCGTGCGGTTAGAGGTAGTCTATGATGCGAGCGAGAGCATTGTCGGCGCTTTGACAAGCGTGGCAGAAACACTGGTGCTTGGAATTGTGCTTTCGATGTTTGTATTGTTTTTGTTTTTTGGTGATTTTAAGGCGAGCCTTATTGTGGGAAGTTCTATGCCGGTGGCGCTTTTGGCGACGCTCATTTTCATGCGGGCGATGAATTTTTCCTTAAACCTTGTGACAGCCTCTTCGCTTGTCATTGCAATCGGCATGATGGTGGACAGTTCCATTGTCGTCATCGAAAGCTGTTTCAGGCTGCGGGAGGAGGAGGCAGACGTTACAAAAGCGGCATTGGAAGGCACGAAAGTCGTGGCGGCATCCATCATTGCCTCAACGCTTACGACTATTGTCGTATATATGCCGTTAAGCGTCATGGAAGGCTTATCAGGGCAGCTCTTTAAACAGCTTGGCCTTACCGTCGTATTTGCGATGACGGCATCGCTTGTGACGGCGCTGACATTGGTGCCGTTGTTTTTTTCAAAATTCCAGCCAAAAGAAAAGACGCAGCTGCCGATCAACAGGCTGCTTCGCAAGGTGAATGCCGCATACGAGCGCGTGCTGCGCAAAGTCCTTTACCGGAAGAAGACAGCGGCCGCCATTTCCGTTGCCCTGCTGGCATTTTCCATGTGGCTGGCATTCCATACCAATATGGAGCTGATTCCGCAGATTGACGAGGGCGCGTTTGCCATTACGGCGAAGTTTCGCTCCGGGACGAAACTTGACGCGGTAGAAAAATCTGCTGTTTTTATTGAAAAAATGGTCAGTGAGGATGAAAAGATAGAAAATTATTCCATTACGGTTGCCGATGGCGAGGCAACGATTACGGCATATTTGAAAAAAGATATCCCGGATTCGACAGCAAGCGTAATCGAGGAATATGACAGGCTGCTCGCGGATGTGCCAAATATGGATATCGGTATCCGGCCAAGCGGCTCTAATATGATGAGCATGCTTCCTTCTGATAAGGAAATCGACTTGATCGGGCGGGATATTGACAGCCTGAAAGAAACAGCATCAAGGGTGGAAGACGCCATTCGGACCGTGCCGGGCGTGCTGCGGGTTTCTACCGATCTCGCGCAGGCTTCCACGGAGGCGGATATCGTTGTGGATCCGCTAAAAGCAATGAGCATAGGGCTTACGCCAATCCAGGTGGCGATGGAATTAAATTACGCTTTAAGCGGCATGGAAGCGGTCACGATCACAAACCAGGGAGAGGAGCTTAGCGTGCGCTTAGAATACCCGGAAGGCAGTTATGCCGATATGAATGCGCTAATGAATCTGCCGTTATCCTCGCCATATGGGATGCAGACGCCGCTTTCTGAAATTGCATCCGTGGAATATACGGATGCCCCGGAAACTATCATACGGGTAGATGGCGCCTATCAGGCGACGATCACAGCCGTTACGAGCGAGGCGGCAAGGTTTACGGCAAGCGATGAGATTGACAGGCTGATGGGCGAAATGCAGCTTGGGGAAGGCATACACCGCGCAAAAAGCACGATGGACCGGATGGTGTACGAGGAATTTAAGGCAATCATCATCGCGATTTTTATAGCAGTATTCCTTGTTTTTCTTGTAATGGCAATGCAGTTTGAGTCGCCAAGGTTTTCCGGCATGGTCATGATGAGCATCCCGTTTAGCTTTATTGGCTCATTTTCCCTGCTGTTTTTGACAGGATCGACGCTTAGCATGGTGTCTTTGATGGGAATTATGATGTTAGTCGGCATTGTTGTCAACAACGGCATTTTGTATGTGGATACCGCCAATATGCTGCGGGAGAAGATGACGTTAGAGGAAGCGCTCATACAAAGCGGGCAGCTGCGCCTGCGGCCGATATTGATGACGACATTGACGACGATACTGTCCATGGTGCCGCTCTCGTTTGGCATTGGGGACGGCGGTGCGCTGATGCAGGGCATGGCGCTTATCATCATTGGCGGGCTTGTGGCGTCAACATTGTTAATTTTATTGCTAATGCCCTCTTTTTATCTGATAATCGACAAAAAACGCCGGGCATAGGGTGTTTGTGCGATAAGAAAACGTTCTGCTTTTTGGCCTTAAGAATATAATTAGTAATACATGGCAGGAAAAAATTCTTAAGGAACCAGAAGGGAGAATGAAAATGACAGACAAAGTAATGGAAAACAATCAGGTAACGATTATGGGCGAGGTAGTCAGCGGCTTTACTTACAGCCATGAAATCTTCGGGGAAGGTTTTTATATGATGGATGTAGAAGTCGCAAGGCTGAGTGATTCGGCAGATGTGATACCGCTTATGGTGTCGGAGCGGCTGCTTGACGTTACGAAAGATTACACCGGGGAGTATATTGCGGTATCGGGGCAGTTCCGATCGTATAATAAGCATGAGGAGCGCAAAAACCGGCTTGTATTGTCTTTGTTTGCAAGGGAGATTGCCTTTGTTGATGAGATAGAGGAAAGTTCGAAGACCAACCAGATCTTTTTGGACGGTTATATCTGTAAGGCTCCGATTTACCGCAAGACGCCGCTTGGGAGGGAAATTGCGGACCTGCTTTTGGCTGTGAACAGGCCGTATGGCAAGTCGGATTACATACCATGCATCTGCTGGGGCAGGAATGCGCGTTTTGCAAGCGGGTTTGACGTCGGCGCAAAATGCCAGGTGTGGGGCAGGATACAGAGCCGGGAATATATTAAGAAACTCGGGGAGGAACAGCTGGAAAAAAGGGTGGCATTTGAAGTTTCTGTAAGCAAGCTGGAAATTACAGAAGAGATATAAAAACGATTGCGCTGTGGGCATTGACATTTTACATAAAAAAGTGGTATGATAAAACTGCTTATAAGAGCAGGATAGAGGTTGCGCATTTCAAAAGTAGCTTTTTCGATGTGGCAGGCACAGGGGAAGAAAAGGGAAAGGGGAATGCGCCGAAAGAAACGGTGCGCTGTGGCCTGTTTCTTGGGCATGCATTGAAAAAGTGCATGACTGTCATCTGAAAAGATGGGGCGCTATCGGGAGTTTGTTTTTAGTACGAACGAAAAGACCAGCCCCAGAGGCTGGTTTTACTTTGCCAGCAGGTTTGCGGCGGCGCTGTATCCGCAGACAGGCAAAGGGCCTCTTAGCCGGGCAGCACAAAGCAGCGCAGAAATGAGGAGAGTTATGGCAATTTTTAAAGGTGCAGGTGTTGCAATTGTAACGCCATTTAAAGAAGACGGGTCCGTCAATTATGAAGCATTTGCAAAGCAGATTGCATACCAGATTGAAAACGGAACGGATGCGATCATTGTATGCGGCACGACGGGAGAAGCGTCTACGCTGACGCATGAAGAACATCTTGATGTGATACGTTTTTGCATAAAGCAGGTTGGCGGCAGAATCCCGGTTGTTGCGGGGACGGGCTCAAACTGCACGCAGACGGCGGTTTATCTGTCTGTGGAGGCGCAAAAGGCGGGCGCGGATGCCCTCTTGCTCGTAACGCCCTATTACAACAAGGCAACGCAAAAAGGTTTGATTGAGCATTTTACGATTGTTGCCAATGCGGTTTCCATACCGGTCATCCTGTATAACGTGCCGGGCAGGACGGGCTGCAATATCGCGCCGGAAACAGCGGTATACCTTGCAAAGCATGTGGAAAACATCGTGGCGATCAAAGAGGCGAGCGGCAACATTTCCCAGGTTGCCAAGCTGGCGCATTTAGCGGGCGGATGCATTGATATTTATTCCGGCAATGATGACCAGATCGTCCCGCTGCTCTCGTTAGGCGGCATCGGCGTCATTTCCGTGCTTTCGAATGTTGCGCCAAAGCAGACGCACGATATCGTGGCACGTTACTTAGCTGGCGACGTGGCCGGAAGCACGCAGCTGCAGCTAGATGCAATCCCGTTATGCGACGCGCTCTTTTGTGAAGTCAATCCGATCCCGGTGAAAAAAGCGGTCAACCTGCAGGGACGGGAAGCTGGCATACTGCGCCGCCCGCTTACGGAAATGGAAGAGGCCAACGTGCCAAAACTTGAAAAAGCAATGCGGGAGTTTGGCGTATTATAAGATGCAGGATTGGAGGCAAGTATGACAAAAATTATAATGCACGGCTGCAATGGAAAGATGGGACAGGCCATTACAAGCCTGATTGCGGCAGATGAGGAAATAGAAATTACAGCGGGCATCGATTTATATGACGGGATTGCCAATGCTTACCCGGTCTACCGGGATTTAAAAAGCTGCAAAGAAGAAGCGGATGTCATCATTGATTTTTCGTCGGCTTTGGCGGCAGACGCCCTTTTGGATTACTGTGTGGAAAAAAAGATGCCTTGCGTCCTTTGCACAACAGGGCTTTCCAAGGAGCAGCTTGCCAAGGTGGAAGAGGCGGCAAAGGAAACCGCCATACTGCGTTCGGCCAATATGTCGCTTGGCATCAATATGCTGTTAAAGCTCTTAAAAGAAGCGGCGGCGACGCTTGCACCAGCCGGATTTGACATTGAAATCGTAGAAAAGCACCACAGCCAGAAAGTCGATGCGCCAAGCGGGACGGCGCTTGCGCTTGCCGATTCCATCAACGGGGAGCTTGGCGGCGGCTATGCCTACAAATACGACAGAAGCGGGGAACGCGCAAAGCGGCCAAAGCAGGAGATCGGCATTATGGCAGTGCGCGGCGGCAGCATCGTCGGGGATCATGATGTCATTTTTGCTGGCATGGACGAAGTCGTCACATTTTCCCACAGGGCATATTCTAAGGCAGTCTTTGGGAAGGGCGCAATCCAGGCCGCTAAATTTTTGAAAGGAAAACCGGCAGGGCTCTATCATATGGGCCATGTCATCCGTGAAACGCAATAGGAGGAATCGCAGGAGGATTTTATGCGTAAGGTAGAACTAAAATATTTAAAGATTCTTGCAAAACAGTACCCAACGATCGCGGCGGCGTCTACGGAAATTATCAACCTGCAGGCGATTTTAAACCTGCCAAAGGGGACGGAGCATTTTTTGACGGATATCCACGGGGAATATGAGCAGTTTAACCATGTGTTAAAAAATGGTTCCGGCGCAGTGCGCACGAAGATCGATGAGGAATTTGGAAACAGCTTAAGCAGCAAAGATAAGAAAAGCCTGGCGACGCTCATTTATTATCCGCAGGAAAAGCTGGAATTGGTCAGGCAGGAGGAAGAGAATTTAGAGGATTGGTACAAGATCACGCTCTACCGCCTTGTGCAGATTACAAAGCGGGTGTCCTCGAAATATACGCGCTCTAAAGTGCGGCGGGCGCTGCCGCCGGATTTTGCTTATGTCATTGACGAGCTCATTACAGAAAAAGCGGAAATTGAAGATAAGGAAGCCTATTACAACGAGATCATCCATACGATCATACGGATTGACAGGGCGCCTGAATTTATCGTTGCGCTAAGCAATCTGATCCAGAGGCTTGTCATAGACCATCTGCATATCGTAGGCGATATTTATGACAGGGGGCCTGGGCCGCATATCATTATGGATACGCTAAGCCGGTATCATTCTGTAGACATCCAGTGGGGCAACCATGACATTGTGTGGATGGGGGCTGCAAGCGGGCATTTGGCCTGCATTGCGAACGTGATCCGCATGGCTGCCATCTATGGCAACCTGGATACGTTAGAAGAGGGATATGGCATCAACCTGATCCCGCTTGCCACGTTTGCGCTGGAAACTTATGCAGACATCAACTGTGATAAATTTGCAATCCGGTTTAATACGGACTACAATACGAAAGATTTAAGCCTGGATATGAAAATGCATAAAGCAATGGCAATCATCCAGTTTAAGCTGGAAGGGCAGCTGATTATGCGCCGCCCGGAATTTCGGATGGAAGACAGGCTGCTGTTGGATAAGATCGATTATGAAAATAAGACGATCAAAATCGGGGATGCGGTTTATGCCATGAATGATACCGAGTTTCCCACAGTAAACCCAGAAAAGCCATACGAGCTGACACCGGAAGAGGAGCTTGTCATGGAGCGTATCCGCCAGGCGTTTGTATCCTGTGAGAAACTCCAAAAGCATGTGCGTTTCCTGTTTGCCAAAGGAGGGCTTTACAAAGTGCACAATTCCAACCTTCTCTACCATGGCTGCGTGCCGATGGATGCAGAGGGCGCATTCAAGAAAGTCAACGTATACGGCAAAGAGTACAGCGGCAAAAAACTGTACGATATTTTGGACAGCTATGCACGCAAGGGGTATTATTCCAAGCAGGATATGAATGAGAAGCTAAAAGGGCAGGATATTATATGGTACATATGGTCTGGCCCTAATTCCCCGGTCTTTGGCAAAGATAAAATGGCGACGTTTGAGCGGTATTTCATCGATGATAAGAAGACGCATACGGAAACGAAAAACAGCTATTACAAGCTGCTTGACAAGGAAGAAGTGTTAAACCGCATTCTGGAAGAATTTGGCCTGGATACGGCATGCTCCCATATTGTCAACGGGCATGTGCCGGTAGAATTAAAGAAAGGCGATACGCCGATCAAAGGCGGCGGGAAGCTGTTAGTCATCGACGGCGGCTTTGCCAAAGCATACCAGGAAAAAACAGGGATAGCCGGGTATACGCTCATTTCCAATTCGCACGGCATGCTCTTAATGGCGCACGAGCCGTTTGAGTCGATGGCAGCGGCGGTCAAAAATGAGTCCGATATTTTCCAGGATTCCATTATCGTGGAAACGCACAGCCACAGGCAGCACGTTGCGGACACGGATATTGGAAAGGAGCTGCAGGAGGCGATCGAGGAATTAGAAACGCTGCTGACAGCTTACCGGGAAGGCATTCTGGTAGAAAAAGGCATATAGGACATAATAGGCTAAAACAGCGGCCCGGGTGTTGGATACAACCCCGGGCCGTAAATCGTTAACGCCGATTGCCAGCCATGTCATTTGCAGCGTCTTTTACGCCGTTTGCCACATCATTTACAGCATCGTCTATCGCATTGCCGGCATTGCCGATGAGGTTATCATTGGCATTTTGGTTATTGCCCGCTGTATTGCTGTCCGTTTGGCCTGTATTGGCGGTGTTGTCTGTGCCATCGGGCGTTGTCTGGGCGGTGTTGCCAGACGTATTGTCCATGTTATCCGGCGCATTGCCAGCTGCATTATCTGCCGTGTTTCCGGCTGTGTCAGTTCCTGTAGTGTTGTCTGTGGCATCTGCCGCCGTATTGTCATTGGCTGTGCCGTTTGTGGTATTGTCTGCTGTGGCATTGTCTTTCCAGCTGCATGCCGTCAGGCTGCAGATAGCAAGCACAGTAAGAGAGAGTGCAAGTAATTTTCGTAGTCTTTTCATAATATTCTCCTTTTCTTTCCATGATTTTTGAAACTTAAGCAATGCAAAAACAAAAAAATGTGTTTTCGATACTATTGTGTGCAGGGAAATTATTTTTATGCAAAGTTTATTTTTGGCGTGCCGCTTAGCTTGAATTAAATAAAAAACTGGTGTAATATGAAAAAAGAGCCAAAAAAGAAAGGCGGAGCGCAAAAGATGGAATTTCGGCCTTGCATTGACATACACAATGGAAAAGTAAAGCAGATTGTCGGCAGCACGCTGCAGGATGCGGGAGATAGGGCGGTAGATAATTTTATATCAGGGCAGGACGCCGCCTATTATGCAAAGCTGTACAAAGCGCACGGACTGCGCGGCGGGCATGTCATTTTGCTGAATGCGCCAGGCAGCATACACTTTAAGGCGACAAAAGAGCAGGCGCTTGCGGCGCTTGGCGCCTATCCGCAAGGGCTGCAGGCAGGCGGCGGCATTACAGCTGAAAATGCGCAGGAATATTTAGATGCGGGCGCGTCCCATGTCATTGCGACGTCGTATGTTTTTTGCGGCGGTGCCATAAATTATGAAAATCTGCATAAATTATATAAAAAAACAGGCAGGGAAAGGCTTGTGCTAGATGTCAGCTGCAGAAAAAATAACGGAAGTTATTATATTGTAACCGATCGATGGCAGACTTATACAAACGTGCGCATATCGCAGGAAACGCTAGAAGAACTTGCGGATTATTGCGATGAGTTTTTGGTGCATGCCGTCGATGTGGAAGGGAAAGCGGAAGGGATTGATACGAAACTGCTAGGCATACTTGGAGCGTTTCGCAAACGGCCAGTCACTTATGCCGGTGGCGTGCATTCTTTTGCGGATTTGCAAAAAATAAAGGAAGCGGGAGCGGGAAACATCCATGTCACAATCGGCAGTGCGCTTGATCTGTTTGGCGGCAGCATGCCGTTTCAAGAAGTACTGGCATACTTTAGGAGGAACCAATGACACAGGAAGAAAAATTTATTTATATGACGCAGACGCCTGTCCCAAAACTGGTAAGCTCGCTGGCGGCGCCAACGATCGTCAGTATGCTCATTACAAGTTTTTACAATATGGCAGATACATTTTTTGTCGGCAAGATCAATACTTCTGCCACGGCAGCAGTCGGCGTTGTCTTTTCGTTAATGGCGCTAATCCAGGCAGTAGGGTTTTTCTGCGGGCACGGGTCGGGCAATTATATTTCAAGGAAATTAGGCGGCAAGGAAGTGGAAGATGCGTCCACGATGGCGGCGACGGGATTTTTTACGGCACTGTTTGCTGGCTGTGCCATTATGGCGGGCGGGCTGCTTTTTTTAAGGCCGCTTGCCTGTCTGCTTGGCTCGACGGATACGATACTCCCGTATGCCATGGATTATCTGCGCATCATTCTCATTGGGGCGCCGTGCATGACGGCATCAATCGTGCTAAATAACCAGATGCGCTTTCAAGGGAGCGCGGTGTATGCGATGGTCGGCATTGTGGCCGGGGCGGCGCTCAACATTGGATTAGACCCGTTATTTATTTTTACACTGGATATGGGCATAGCCGGGGCGGCGCTTGCAACGGTGATCAGCCAGTTTATTTCATTTCTGCTGCTTTGGGTTGGCATCAAAAAGAGCGGAAACTTGGCAATCCGCTGGCGCAATGCAAATTACACCCGTTATTATATGGGACAGATATTCCAGGGCGGCATTCCGTCGCTGTGCCGCCAGGGGCTTGCCAGCATCGGCGTAGTCATTTTAAACCATGCGGCGGGCAGCGTAGGAAATGATGCGGCGATTGCCGCCATGTCGATCGTGTCCAGAGTCAGCATGTTTGCCAACTCGGCCCTGATTGGCTTTGGCCAGGGATTTCAGCCGGTCTGCGGGTTTAATTACGGGGCAGGCTTATATCAGAGGGTGCGGGAAGGTTTTTGGTTTTGCGTAAAATATGCAGCGTTATTTTTGGCAGCGGTTTCTGTGCTTGGCATTTTCTTTGCGCCGCAGACGATTGCGCTTTTCCGCAAGGATGACGCACAGGTCATTGCCATCGGAACGTATGCGATGCGGATGGTATGGCTGACTTTCCCGCTTGGCGCGTGGATCGTGCTTTGCAATATGATGCTGCAGTCATGCGGCAGGGCAGTTCCGGCATCGATACTTTCTTCGGCAAAACAGGGGCTGTTTTTCGTGCCGCTTATTTTGCTGCTTTCTTTTGCATTCGGCTTGCGCGGCATTCAGATCAGCCAGCCGATTGCCGACCTTTGCACGTTCTTTCTGGCAATTCCATTAGGCGGAAGGTTTTTGCGGGATATGGATAAGGAGTAAAGCAACTACTGTATAAATTTAATAGAATGTCAAGAAAATAAATCCTGAAATTTGTCGCTATTGCACAAAACGGAAGGGTTTATTTTTGTTATTTTTTATCTTGACCGAAAGGTTACTGTGCGGTTTAGGATTAAGCTATCCAAAATATCTAAAACAAAAGTGATCAAAGGAGGTACCCATGAAAATCAGAATACTTTACCGCCAGGTACAGGAAGTTCCTGTAGAAAACAGGGAAAAACAAAAGAAACTGGAGCATGAAAGCGATCTGGCATGCTTACGGCTTGGCATTCCGCTTCCTGAACGTTATCGCCCGTTTACGGGAAATATGGATTCCAGGATAAGAATCCATGAACGCGAATTCGAGTCGATCGCAGAATTTACAAGACTGCATGAAGTGTGGATGAATGACCCAAAATGCCAGCAGCTCGATAAAGAGTGGGAAACGTGTTATGCATGGGAAAGACGGGAAATCCTATATGCAGACGATGCAAGGGATCCGATTATCCCGTGGCTGCAGATGGCGGCAGAACAGGGAAAAACAGTCAAATATGTAGTAAATCCCGATTATAAGATGCCAAAAGAACAGGAAAATTATAAAGGCTGAAGATGGCAGGAAGGAGTGAAAGAAAGATGAGAATTGTATACAGACAGACGCAGGAAATTCCTTTTGAGAAGTGGATGCAGGAGTTAGAGCTTGAGCGCAAAACGGACAGGGAAGAAGCAAGGCTAGGACATCCGCTGCCAAAGCGTTACCGCATGTTTTCCGGTGCGGAGCATTCCCAGATTAGAGTACACGAACGTGCTTATGATGATTTTGCGGCTTTTGGAAAGATGTTTGAACAATGGGCGGAAGATGAGGAATGCCAGAAGATAGAGGTAGAGCGGCACAATTTTTATGTGTGGGAACGCGAGGAACTTCTTTATATCGACGATCCGATTGATGTGGAAGCATTAAGGGCAGAACTAGAAGCCAGGGATGCTGGATGAAATGGCAACAGACGTGGCAGATAAAATTTGTGGAATGGGGATAAAAATGAAAGATGTTATTTTAAAGCTGGAAGGAATGAAGAAAAGTTTTGGCCCGACAAAAGCGGTATGTGATGTTTCCATGGAACTGCACAAGGGACAGGTTTTGGCTCTGATTGGCGAAAATGGCTCTGGAAAATCAACGTTAATGTCTATGGTGACGGGAAACTTAAAACCGGATGGCGGCACGATGCAGCTAAGGGGCAAAGCCTATGCGCCCGCTTCCATCATTGATGCGGCAGGCTGCGGAATCTGCATTCTGATCCAGGAACTTGGGACGATCGATGGATTGACGGTGGCAGAAAATATTTTCCTTGGGAAAGAAAGCCATTTTGCGCAGGGTGCGGGAATCAGCGGCAAGCGGATGAACCAGGCGGCGGATGCGCTTTTATCGCATATGGGCGTGACGCATTTTAACGGCGCGGACTTAGTGGACGACCTTTCCTTTGAGGAGCGCAAGCTCGTGGAAGTATGCAGGGCGATGTATGGCAATCCTGACGTCCTTATCGTAGATGAAACGACGACTGCCTTATCCCATACGGGGCGCGATAAGATTTATGCCATTATCAAGGACATGAAAAAAGAAGGAAAAGCGGTTGTTTTTATCTCCCATGACCTGGATGAAGTGCAAAGTGTATGCGATTCGGCAATGGTCTTACGGGATGGATGCTATATTGATACGCTCTCAGGGGATGATGTGACGCCTAAACGCATGCGCCAGTGTATGATCGGCAGAGATTTAAGCGGCAGTTATTACCGGGAAAAAGGCGTTTCCTATGTGCAAAAAGAAGTTGTGCTAAGGGCAGGGCATATCCGGTATGGCATTTTGCAGGATGTCGGATTTGAGCTTCACAAAGGAGAAATACTAGGGCTTGGCGGCCTGACCGAGTGCGGGATGCACGAGCTTTGCAAAATTGTCTTTGGGGCGATAAAGCCTGTGGCAGGAAGCGTGGAACTGGTAAAAGAAGGCATTAAGATTACTTCACCGCAAATGGCGATCAAGCACCGTATCGCATACCTGCCAAAAGACCGCGACAACGAATCGCTGTTTTTGATGACGAGCATCAAAGACAATATTACCGTCGCATCGATAGACCATTTGCGAAAAGGGCCGATGATCACAAAAAAAAGCGAGAAGGAACTGGCAGATAAGGCAGCGGGGCAGCTGTCGGTTAAAATGCAAAATATAGAGCAGTTAGCCAAAGAGCTTTCCGGCGGCAACAAGCAAAAAGTGGTAGTCGCAAAATGGCTGGCAAATGATTCGGACATACTGATCATGGACTGCCCGACGCGAGGGATCGACATTGGCGTAAAAGCGCAAATTTATAAATTGATGGAACAGCTCATCCAGGAAGGAAAATCGATTTTGATGGTTTCGGAAGAAGTGCCTGAGCTTTTGGGTATGTCTGACCGCATCCTGATCATGAAAGACGGTACGGTCAACGGCGAGTTTTCACGAAATGAGCAGCTTACGGAAAAAGATTTGATTGAAAAACTGATTTAAGCGCCAGACGGCATTGGAGGTAATTATGATAAAAGAATGGATAAAAAAAGCGCTCCCGTTTCTTGGGTTGACTCTGTTAGTCATTCTGTTTGGCGCGACAACGCAGGGACGGTTTTTAAAAATTGTCAACCTGAAAAATATTTTTTCCCAGGCGGCGATCGTTATGGCTGCCGGGATAGGCTGCTCCTTTGTTATGGCGCACAACAATCTGGATTTTTCTTTGGGCGGTGCCTGTGCAACGAGCGCGGTCGTTGGCATTATCCTTGGCGCAAAGAGTTCCTATGCACTGACGCTCCCTATCTGCCTGATTGTGGGGATGTTTTGCGGCCTGCTCACTGCGGTTTTGCACATTAAGGCAAAAATCCCGGCTTTTATCGCAGGCATGTGCATTATGTTCGCGGGGCGGGGACTGGCGCAGGGAGCGTATCTGCAGTTTGTGATGACGCTGCCAGCAGAATATAAAGTACTGCAGGATGTGTGGTTTTATGTTGGCGTTGTCGTTTTGGAATTTGCAGTGTTTTACTTTCTTTTTGCATATACAAAGATTGGAAAGTTTAATAAGCTGATCGGCTCTAATCCGCAGGTGGCGAGGCTTTCTGGCATCCCTGTGGAAAAATATAAGATGCTTGCCTTTCTTGCCAGCGGCTTTTGCGTAGGCATAGCGGCGTTTCTGTCGATCATCCGGGGCGGCGGCGTAGGGGCACAGACCGGGGGCAATCTGGAAATTAACGTCCTTTTGGCGCTGACGCTTGGAGGATTCCCGTTAACTGGCGGCTCTTCGTCAAAAATGAGAAGCATTATTATCGGTGCGCTCGTACTGTTTATATTAAATAACGGGCTGCAGCTATGGGGCGTAGACCCTACGCTCATTAACGTCATCAAAGGCGCGGTATTTTTAGCAGTAGTTTATATTACGATAGACCGGGGCATGGGAAAAGTGATGGTTTAAATTTTTACATTATTTCATAAGAAAGAGAAAAGGAGAAAAACGATGAAAAAGAAATTTTTAGCAATGATGATGGCAGCTGTTTTCGCAGCAATGGCGATGACAGGATGCGGCAAGAGCACAGGCGGCAATACAGCACAGCCTGAAAAAACGCAGGATGAAGGAGATGCGGCAAAGACAGAAGATGCCGCGCAGGAAAGTACAGCGGCACCAGAAAAAGAGGAAGTGCGCCATAAGATCGGCGTTATTTTGTACGGAAAAGACGACTCTATGGGCGCAGCCGACTACGCATACTTAAATTATGCGGCAGAGGCATTAAACGTGGACATTCAGTGGGCGTTAAATGATTATGATCCGGAATCGCAGCTTGCTTCTGCGGAAAACCTTGTTTCTGCAGGATGTGAGGGGCTTTTGTTCCTTCCCGTCAGCGATAATACGGTAAGCCTGATCAGTGATTACTGCCAGCAGAACGGGATTTATTTCCAGATGATGAACAGGGATATCAGCGACCCTGCCATAAAAGAGGCAGCACAGGCGAATCCTTACTATGTCGGCACGAGCTTTGAAGCAAATGAAGAGGCGACAAACGAACTGACAAAATTGCTGGCGGCAGAAGGACGCCTTCAATATGGCCTTGGGAAAGTACCGCCCGGCTCGTCCCTTTCTGTCCGCAATACAGCATTTGAAGAATCAATCCAAGCAGTAGGCGGCAAAATTTTAGCAGACTATACGACGCCAAGCGACGGCAGCACACAGGCTTATGTAACGTATATGGAAAACTTTGTCAACTCCTATCCGCAGATGGACGGGTTATTGTTAAGCAGCACAACTGGCGGCGGCGGAGAAACGATCCTAAATACGCTCCAGACATTGACTGATCCTGGAAAAATTAAAATCGCAGCGTTTGATACTTTTGAAGGAATGGAAGGCGGATTTTCGGATGGCTGGCTGACAGCTTTAGCAGGCGGTATCGCCGTGCAGTCCGTGCCTGATTTTATCATGCTTTATAACGCGGTGGATGGGACGCCCCTTGCCGATACGTATACCGTTTTGTACCAGAACTTCATTTTCATTACCAATCTGGAAGACTGCGCTACGTTTGCAAAATACATTGATAATCCAGATCATATGATTTATGATGCAGAGACAATCCGCAGCCTGGCAAAACGTTATAATCCAGACGCTTCCTTAGACGATATCGTAAACCTGATGAAAGATTATTCACTTGCGTGGGTGGTAGAAAATGCAAAATAAAAAAATTTTTAGCAATTATGCCTTAATGGCGGCAGTGCCAACGGCAGGATTCCTGCTTTTGCTCATGCTGTTCCCACAGGCGGTGGGCATAAAAAACATTCCGTCTTTATTAAAACAGGCAATCGCGCCTGCGATACTTGGCTGGGGCGTTTTGTTTAACATGAAAGTCGGAAACTGGGATTTTTCCGTTGGCTCGGAAGTGCTGATCAGTTCCATAGTTGGCGGAAACCTGGCGATTTTGTGGGGGCTTGGCATACCTGGGATGATGGGTTTGTGCATCCTGATCGGCTTAGGTGCAGGCGCCCTTGTGGGTCTTGCTTATTACCTGCTAAAGATCCCTACGATCATTGTGTCCATTGGCATGCTGTTGATCTATGAAAGCATTGGCAGTTATGTCTTTGGCGGATCGGGGGTTTATATCCCGGCCGACTGGAAATTGCTAAGCGCCGGTATTTTGTTTGCCATTGCAATCCTGGCAGCGGGCCTTTCCCATTTCTTATTTTACCGCGCAAAGGTCGGATACCGGGTGCGGGCAGTGGGCAATAATGCAAACGTGGCGGCAATGAATGGCTTAAATGTCTATCGCATCAAAGTCGTTTCCATCATCATTGCAGGGCTGTTTTCTGGGATTTACGCGGCAGTCTGCCTTGGCACAAGCGGCGTCCAAAAGACGGTAGGATCTATGAACTCAATGGGCACCTGCTTTGATGCGATGATGTGCGTGTTTGTGGGCATGTCCATCAGCCGCCGGGGCAGCTTGATTGCGGGCATCTTTTGCGGGAGCATCGTCATGCAGCTGATCAAACTGTTTTTGATGGCGTGCGGGTTCCCAAGTGAGTACAATTCCATTGTCATTGCAATCTTTGTACTGGCATTCATGGCATTAGATTCCTGCACACAGGATTTTGCAAAAAGAAAAAGAACAGCGCAGGCAGTAAAAGCATAAAAGGGCAGGAAAAGCTCCTATAAAACCTATAGAAATAGAAAGGACAGGCGGCAGCCAGTTTAGGAATTGCCGCCTGAATTGACAAGATGAAGATAGAGATTGAAAAAGTTCTAAAAGAAATGACGCTGGAAGAAAAGGCGTCGCTTTGTTCCGGGCTTGGCTATTGGGATACAAAGCCGTTAGATCGTTTTGGCATTAAGCCGTTTATCATGACCGATGGGCCAAACGGCGTCCGCATGCAGGAAGGAACAAACGATAGGTTTGGTTTAAATGAAAGCGCAAGGGCAACGTGCTTTCCTACCGGCTCCTGTCTGGCGGCTTCCTGGAATACGGATTTGCTAGAGCAGGTGGGCGCGGCGATTGGCAGGGAGGCAAAAGCAAAAAATGTCAGCCTTGTGCTTGGCCCAGCCGTTAATATGAAACGAAGCCCTCTATGCGGGAGAAATTTTGAATACTTTTCAGAAGACCCGCTGCTTTCTGGAAAACTGGGCGCTGCCTATATCAAAGGCATGCAAAAACAGGGCGTTGGCGCTACGCCAAAACACTTTGCCGCAAACAATCAGGAGCGTTACCGGCAGACGATTGATGTGCGGGTGGACGAGCGCACCTTGCGGGAAATTTATTTAAAGGTTTTTGAAATACTGATTAAAGAAAGCGCACCCTGGATGCTGATGTCTTCCTATAATCAGGTCAATGGCTGTTTCGCGTCGCAAAACAAAAAACTGCTGCACGATATTTTGCGTGAAGAATGGGGATACCGGGGGCTTGTCGTCACAGACTGGTATGGCACAAATGAGCGGCCCCTTGGCGTCGCAGCAGGACAGGATTTGGAAATGCCAGGAAACGGCGGCATCAGCGATGAGGAAATCATTGCGGCGGTGCAATCTGGCAAGTTAAAAGAAGAAGCCGTAGACGAATGCGTCCGGCATTTCCTGCAGCTTTATAATACTTTGCAGGAAAACGCGCACGAAACAACGCCAGACTACGCCAAAAACCATCAGCTTGCAGTGGAAGCGGCGGCAGAAGGGGCGGTGCTTTTAAAAAACGAAGACGCGATCCTGCCTTTGCCTGCCAATAAAACGATTGCTGTCATTGGCGATTTTGCTAAAAATCCAAGGTACCAAGGCGGCGGCAGCTCCCATTTAAATGCCAATCAGATGGATACCGCATGGGAGCATTTACAGTGCTTAGCTGGCAGCGAACATCTTACTTATGCAGCCGGGTATTGCAGCGGCCATAATGAGCCTGTGCCAAACTTGATAGAAGAAGCAGTTGATATTGCGGCAAAAGCAGATATCGTGCTAATCTTTTGCGGGCTGACAGAGCAGTCGGAGTCGGAAGGCTTTGACCGGGAAACGATGGCAATGCCAGAAAGCCATACGGCACTCATTAACGCAGTGGCGGCGGTTAATTCAAACATCGTGGCGGTGCTGCAAAACGGCTCGCCGGTAGAAATGCCGTGGCTTGGCAAGGCAAAAGCAGTGCTAGAATGTTATCTTGGCGGGGAAGCGGGCGGAAGGGCAGCAGCCGAACTGCTGTTTGGAAAAAGAGAGCCTTCCGGCAGGCTGGCAGAAACGTTTCCACGCCGGATGGAGGATAATCCTTCTTATTTGAATTTCCCGGGGTGTGCTGGCTATGTGGAATACAAAGAAGGCATTTTTATCGGATACCGTTATTATGCTTCCGCAAAAGTAAAGCCGCTGTTTCCGTTTGGCTTTGGCCTTTCTTATACAGCGTTTTCCATTTCGGATGCGCATTTAAGCGCGTCTTCCTACAAGCGGGGGGATTTGCCGCTTAGCGTGCGCTGCACCGTAAAAAATACGGGCAGCAGGGCGGGGAAAGAAGTGGTACAGGCATATGTCAAGGCACCGGCGAAGGAAGCAGTCAGGCCGTGCCTGGAATTAAAGGGATTTGCGAAAGTTTTACTGCATCCGGGAGAAGAAAAGCAGGTGGAGATTCCCCTCTACGGCTTAGACTACTGGAATACAGAAAGCGGCGGCTGGGAGTTAGAAGGCGGCAGCTATGAGGTCATGGTGGGAGAGTCAAGCGAAAATCTGCCAATCAGCCTGCCATTGCAAGTGGCCGGGACGCTGCAGAGGAAGCGTTATGACCACAATACGATGCTAGGAGAGCTTTTGACGCATGAAACGGCAGGAAAATGGGCGAGAAAAACTCGCGCAGACTTTACTATAGCCATGACGGGCGGGATTGAAAATACGCATACGAAGCTGCTTTTGGAAAAGAGCACGCTAGAGCTGCCATTGCTCGTCCTTCGCAATACCGGCTTCCTTCCTCCGGAAAGATTAAAGGCGCTTTTGGCAGTGTTAAACAAGGAAGCGGCAGATGCGGACATTTCCTGGCTTGTGGATGCAGAGGATGCCAACATGGCATAAAACATACGGAATGTTCATGGCAAAGGGGGATTTGCATGCACGGATATTATTATAAAATGGGAGAATTTGCAAAAATATGCGGCGTAAAAAAGTCTACGCTGGCTCATTATGCGGACATTGGGCTTTTTAAGCCGGACCATATCGGGGAAAACGGATATTATTATTATGCCCCGCCGCAGATTTATGTATATGAAGTCATTGAAATTATGCGCAGAATGTCAATCCCCCTAAAAGAGATCAAGGCGTATCTGGAAAGCCAGAATGTCATGACATGCCGTGATGTTTTAAATAAGCATCTTGCGCTTTTAAAAATGCGCAAATGGGAGCTTGAGCATATTGAAAAGATTATTGAAAATACGCTCAGAGATATTGAGAATACGCTAAGCCAGAAGTTAGACGAAATAGAGATCATTACCCAGGAGCAGGATGTGTACTTTTTTGTTTATAAAATGCCATACCGCACAGAAAAGGCAGTCTATGACATGACAGAAGCAAGAGAGATGATTCGCTACTGCCGGGACAGCTATTTAAACAGTACGTTCAATGTCAGTGAAATAGTGCTCATGGAACATGTGCTGGACGATTCCTTTAAAAAAACGTACAGCGGTTTTCGGACAGAGCAGAAAATAGAGGGCGATAACGTTTTTGTGCGCCCGGCGGGGCAGTATGTGACCGTATGCAGCAAAAGCAGCGGGGATAGGATTCCCCGGCTCTATAGAAAGTTAAAAACGTACGCGAAAGAACATGGATACCGGATATGCGGGAATGCCTACGAGGAAGACCAGCTTAGTTTTGCGGTAGAGCATGACAGGGAAGATTATTTGGTAAGGTGTTATATTCAAGTGGAACCTGCGGCGGGGGGGGGGAAAAAAGATTGCTTAGCAGTGAAATGAAAATGAAAAGAACAGGAGAAAAAGATATGGCAGAAAATAAGACGGATAGCTATCCTTACAGGCCGCCAAAAAAATTTACAAAAAAATCGCTTCACGGCAGAGTCCGGACAGGAAACCTGCTGTATGAAGATTTGCAGCGTGCACAGAAATTTTATGTCAACGTGTTTGGCTGGGATATGTTCAGGCTGCCCAAAAATGTTTTGGGCAGATGCCCGGATGAGGCGACGCCGGATGTCATATGCGCCAGCGGCCCGGCGCAGTTTGGCTGGGAAGGCGCAGTGCCGGGCTATATGCCGGTAGAGCTTATCCACAAAGACGAAGAAATGGACAAGCCTTATGTGATGTTAGAGGTGGAAATGGACGTCAGCTTACAGGAAACGTTGGACCGGATTGTGGCAGCGGGCGGAAAAATTTTAAGCAGCAAGGCCAATTCCGGCGACTGGGCAGAAGTTGCCATGGCAGAAGATCCGGCCGGCAACCGGATGATGCTGTGGAAGTGCCCGGATTCGCGCACATGGGAAGAGCCGGAAACGGATTATGATAAGGAATAAACGGATAAAGAATGGAGGAAACTTATGTTAAAACTGTATACCTGCTATCAGTGCAGTTTTCCTTTTAAGGCAGATGATAGTGCGCTTCCAGACGAGTGCCCGGCGTGCGGCGCTTCGCCGGATAATTTTTTGGGCGAGCCGTACAATGAACAGGAGATTCGAAGGATTCATGTAGACCCGCCGATAGAGGAAAAAGAACGCGACCCAATGAATTTAGACTGGCATATGCCAAAGACTTTTCCAAAAGGCACAAGGAACGGAAGGCTTAGAAGATTTGTATTAGAATATGATGAGCCGGAAGTTTTGCGCAAGTTTTACACGGACGTTTTTGGATGGGATATTATCAATACAGAAACATCGGATCCAAAACAGCCGCTCATGTACTGCGCTACGGGGCCTGGAAATGCCAACTGGGAGCCAAGGGTCGTATCGTTTTGCTATGGGTTTTTAAAGGCGCGCGCATCGGAGGATACCGGAAGCCACCCTATGTACGTCATAGAAGTAGACAGCATTGAAAAGACAGCCGCGCTTGCCACGCAGTATGGCGGGAAATTGTTAAAACCGGCCTATACCGTGGACGGACAGACATACGCAATCATCCAAGACAGCGAAGGGAATGGAATTTATCTTTGGCAGACGCCGGATACTGTCACATGGGCAGAGCCGGAATCGCAATAAACGGGCAGAAAAGATGCGCCCTTGGATGCCTCGCATAAACATAAAAAAACCGGCCCGCAGGGCCGGTTTCTATCTTAATCCGTTAAAACAATATTGCATACTTCCAAATATAAGTCAAATACTCCTAGGCGGTATTGCCTGTGGGAATAGCGGTTATATTAAAAAAGGCACATCGAAAAACTGATTAAAATATGTTGTAAAGTTTCTTATAACTTTACTACGTTTACAGCCTGGGGGCCTTTTGTGCCGTTGACTACTTCGAACTCAACAGACGCGCCTTCTTCTAAGGACTTAAAACCTTCCATCTGTAATCCTGAATAATGTACGAATACATCGTTGCCTGATTCGTCAGAGATGAATCCGTAACCTTTTTGGTTGTTAAACCACTTAACTGTACCTTTCATTGTACTCCCTCCAAAAAATAAAATATAATACAAGACAATGCTTTGATTGTCTGTAACATTATCAGCATACCACATGTGTTAAAAAAAGTAAAGAAATAAGAAGGAAAATCTTTCAAAAATTTTAAGATTTGTGGTAGAATATACGCGAACACAATGAGGCAAGCGGCTTAGAAGGATTGCGCCTGCTGCTTAAAGGCTTTAGGCTGTGGAAAGGGCATGATGATTATGATGAAAAAAGTAAAAAGCATTTTACAGGAACTATTGATTGACGGGCTAAGCGGGATGGCGTCAGGATTGTTTGCGACATTGATCATTGGCACGATCATCCAGCAGATTGGCGGCCTGATTCCGGGAGCTGTGGGAAATTATGTGCTTATCATTGGGAAAATGGCGGCGGCCGCGACTGGCGCGGGCATTGGCTGCGGTACGGCGGTAAAATTTAAGGAAAGCCCGCTTGTTGTGCTCTCGGCGGCTGTAACGGGCATGACGGGCGCGTTTGCGGGGAAAATACTTGCAGGGACGGTGTTTGTGGACGGTGCGATGCATTTTGCGGGACCGGGGGAGCCGCTTGGCGCTTTTATCGCGGCGGTTGTCGGGATTTACGCTGGCAGGCTCGTATCGGGCAGGACAAAAGTGGACATTCTGGCAACACCGCTTGTATGCATTTGTACGGGTGCTGCGGCAGGGCTTATTTTAGGGCCGCCGATTTCTGCCTTTATGGCATGGCTTGGCGGAATTGTAAACTGGGGGACGGTACAGGCACCGTTTTTGATGGGGATTGTCGTATCAGTTTTGATGGGCATCATCCTGACGCTTCCGATAAGTTCTGCGGCACTTGGCATTATTTTACAGCTTTCAGGCATTGCTGCGGGGGCTGCGACTGTAGGATGCTGCGCCAATATGGTCGGCTTTGCCGTGGCAAGCTACCGGGAAAATAAACTAAATGGGCTGCTGGCGCAAGGGCTTGGCACGAGCATGCTCCAAATCGGCAATATTGTAAAAAAACCGATCATCTGGCTTCCGGCAATCGTGGCAAGCGCGGTGTTAGGGCCGGTTTCCACGCTGGCATTTGGGATGACAAACAATGCGACTGGCTCTGGAATGGGGACGGCAGGACTGGTAGGGCAGATTACAACGTACCAGACGATGACGGCGCAAGGCGCTTCCCCGGCCATTGTGCTTGGGAAGATTGCGCTGCTGCATTTTGTGCTGCCAGCGTTGCTTTCGTTTGGCGTTTCAGAGTGGATGCGCCGGAAAAACTGGATACAGGATGGCGACATGAAATTAAATGTATAAAATAACATATGAAATTTAATGCTCTGTACAGATTTAGTTGTAAAATCTAGGAAATAAAGTTGTAATAAGTTGGTCATATATGATATACTTATGAAAAAACTTAGTAACAGCTGGAGGGAATGGAGATTTTATGGAGCATGAAGAAGGACAGGCAGCTGCACAAAGCAAAGAGGAGCAGCCAGCCAGTTTAGCGGCGCAGGAACATAAAGAGACCGAACCGCAAAGCGAAGAAGCTGTACCAAAGAAAGAGCAAAAGCCAGAAAAGTACATGGCGCTGCTGTTGGCAGACCGTGGGGAAGGGCTTGTAAAAAAATACTTTTTTAGCGAGCGGGCACTGCTTACGGCGGTAATTACGGCGGCAGTGCTGTTAGTGCTTACGGTTGTGTCAGTGGCATATGGCAATACGGCTGGAAACCAGGCAAGGGAAGAAAATGCAAAGCTTCGTGAACAGATTGCGGCACTTACGTCGCAAAATAGCCAGATAAGCGAAGAAAATGCGGTATTAAATGAAAAGATACTGCTGCTTAGCGAAACGGTCAGCCAGAAAGTACAGGCAGAGGCAGATGCTGTAGAGAAAGCAATTCCGGACGGTTTTCCGATTCTTGGGATGACACAGATTATAGAAGAAACGGCAGAAAGCGATGAAGAAACAGGAGAGGGCCCGGGCATCGTCTTTTTGGCGGAAAAAGGAAATTCTGTCATTGCGGCGGGAAGCGGCACGATCGCTTCAATTTTAGAGCATGAAACATGGGGGCAGATTTTGCAGATTGACCATGGCAACGGCTATATTTCTGTTTACAAAGTAGATGAGAAGCCAAAGGTCAAGGCAAGCGATGAGATTACAAAAGGCACGCTGCTGTTTGAAATTACAGAAACGGACCGCAGAATCGGCTATCAGCTCATGCAGGATGGCAATTATATCAATCCGCTGGACTTGATGGAGATTTCGGGATAAAAATCAGGCGTTTTGCCGGTGCAAGCAATGGCTGCACGAACAAAACGCCTGTTATTTTACGTATGTTTTACATTCTTTCAAAAATCATTTCATAACCGTCGCTCCCATAATGCAAGGAACGGTTGACACGGCTGATCGTTGCAGTGGACGCCCCGGTCTTTTCCGCGATTTCTAAATATGTCTTGTGGCGGCAGAGCATAGAAGCCACTTCGAATCTCTGGGAAAGAGAGAGCAGTTCATTGACGGTGCATAAGTCTTCAAAAAAACGGTAGCAGTCCTCTTTGCTTTGCAGCAAAAGGACGGCTTCAAATAAATGGTCTACGGCTTCCGTCCTGATTTTCTTGTTCATGTTCATAACCATACCCTTTCTGCTGCATATTCTGCAATGCTGCAAAATGCTGTCTGTTTTTTATTTTATCATATTAAAGTTTTGAAGTAAAGAGGTTTGGGCAAAGAGAAAGATATGCTTGCCATGTGGTTTTGTATACTATATAATAGAGTTAAGAGGTATTATCTGGCCGCAGGAATGATCCGGGCGGCCTTGCCATGGAGGAAATATTATGACGATTCACACAGAAGATCTGCTAGGCAGCATATTGGAGAGCCTGGACAGGATTGAATATATTAAGGCAGAAGACATACCGGGCCTTGACCTTTATATGGATCAGGTGACTACGCTGATGGGGGAACGGTTAAAAAGCACGCTGCGCAACCCGAAAACGGATAAAATACTGACAAAGACGATGATCAACAATTATACGAAAAACGATCTGCTGCCCCCGCCCATAAAGAAAAAATATACGAAAGACCATGTGATGCTTTTGATTTTTATCTACTATTATAAAAGCATTCTTTCCATCAGCGATATCCAGGCATTGCTAGGGCCGCTGACAGAGCGTTATTTTGGGAAAGGGCAGACGCCGGGCTTGCAGGATGTCTATGAAAAGCTGTTCGCGCTCGAGGCGTGGCAGGTGAAGTCGCAAAAGCAGGATATTATGGAGAAGTTCAAAATAGCCGAAACACTGTTTCTGACAGAAGAAGGCAATGCGGACGAGATGATGCAGCTGTTTTCTTTTATCAGCATGCTAAGTTTTGATGTATATGTGAAAAAACTCCTGATTGAAAAGCTGATTGACGCCTATGCGGATCACGCCACGCAGGATGGCGATAAGAGGGGGAAAAAGCAAGGGAAAAAATAGCAAATGTTATTGACTGAAGGATATATGCAAAAGAGCCGCTGGGAAAGCGGCTCTTTTATGCACACGGGCGTGTAAGGAAATTCGCTGCCTCGCAGCATGCGCCCGGCGGTGGATTATTTTGCCTTTTTTGCAAACTCGGTTGTCACAAGGATGTCGTACTGTGCACGGGATTCTAACTGTCCGGCTTCTTCTAAAATATTCTGCAGCAGGATAAAAGAATCTTCTTCAAATACAAGATTGTCTTTCCAAGTATCCTGGGAAGCGTACCTTTTTACGATAGCAGTCAAAGTTTTGCTGTCTGTTTCCGCAAACTGCGGTTGAATAACGGCTGCTATTTCTTCCGGTGTATGCGATAAGACATAATCCATCCCTTTTTGCAAGGCATTGGCAAAGGATTGGATTATTTTTGGATTGGCTTCGATATAGCTTTTTTTTGCGCAAAAGGCAGTGTAGGGCACATAGCCGGAAGCCTCGCCAAGCGATGCGGCCACGTAACCGTCGCCTTTTGTTTCCAAACCGGTGGCATGCGGCTCAAATTCAACGGTAAAATCTCCCTGCCCGCCGGAAAAAGCGGCTGCAGTAGAGCCAAAGTCGATGCTCTGGTCAATGGAAACGTCAGTGGAAGGGTCGATGCCGTTCTTTTTTAAGATGTATTCAAATACCATCTGCGGCATGCCGCCAGCCCTGCCGCCAAGGACGTTTTTTCCCTTTAACATATCCCAGGAAAAGTTTTCGACTGGCTCTCTGGAAACGAGGAAGTTGCCGGCGCGCTGCGTTAACTGTGCAAAGTTTACGGCGTAATCTTTTGCTCCGCCAAGGTACGTGTAAATGCTGGCTTCGCTTCCCATAAATCCGATGTCTGCTTCGCCTGCTAACAGGGCGGTCATTGTCTTATCGGCGCCAAAACCGGTGACGAGCGTCAGATTGATGCCTTCCGCAGCAAAATACCCTTCCTCAATGGCAACATACATCGGTGCGTAGAAGATGAAGTACCATGACAACGGCAATATAGTAAAAAGGCTTTAAATCTCTTGACTTAGAGCCTTTTTCTATTTTAAGTTTAAACACTATACATTAACTTCTATATTGCTTTTGTACGGTTAAAAAGGACTAT
>QLIP01011232.1_pt1 | contig 27729 bp, 16 predicted proteins | sample 1769771 | NCBI WGS metagenome assembly QLIP01 (sample SAMN09428762, study PRJNA476227) | Gut metagenome, whole genome shotgun sequencing project. | isolation source: cecum | host: Rhizomys sinensis | place: China: Jinsha town of Minqing, Fujian Province | collected 2013-09-23 | reverse complement strand
AAGAGGCGATGCAGCAAATCATCGACAAGCGGTATGACCTACCATTCGCCTCGGACGGTCGGCAGATTATCCGCATCGGTCTGAGCTTCTCAAAAGAAACCCGCACCATCGCCGATTACATCATCGACTGACGTTATCATAGGTATATTATGCCACATAACCCTGACGACATAGACAAAACCACGAGTTTGTCTATGTCGCTGTTTTTTAGTAATTTTGTAAAAAATTTTTCAGCATATTCATATCAGTATAAAATCCCATAGCTACATATAAATGGTTTCAGTAGATGCTCTCACCGTCGAATTCGGCGGCACAACTCTTTTTAAAGATGTTTCCTTCGTAATCAATCCCGGCGACCGAATTGCATTGATGGGAAAGAATGGAGCCGGTAAAAGTACGCTCCTTAAAATTCTGGCAGGTGTCAACAACCCGACACGCGGCAACATATCCGCCCCCAAGGATTGCACCATCTGCTATCTCCCTCAGCACATGATGACTCACGATGGCCGCACCGTTTTTGAAGAAGCCTCCGAGGCCTTTGCGCATCTACGTGCCATGGAAAGTGAAATCGAAGCTCTCAACAACGAACTTACAGTGCGCACCGACTACGAAAGCGACGAATATATGGCCATCATCGAAAAGGTGACTTCGCTGAGCGAGAAGTTTTATGCCATAGACATGGTGCATTTTGAAGAGGATGTCGAAAAGGCACTCCTTGGACTCGGGTTCAAGCGCTCGGACTTCGACCGCCCTACATCGGAGTTCTCCGGCGGATGGCGCATGCGTATAGAACTCGCAAAACTCCTGCTACAAAAACCAGATGTACTTCTGCTCGACGAGCCTACCAACCATCTTGATATCGAATCAATAGGGTGGCTTGAAGACTTCATCAAAAATTCACCGATGGCCGTTGTTGTCATTAGCCACGACCGCCGATTTATCGACAATATCACCACCCGCACCATCGAGGTTACCTTAGGACGCATCTACGACTACAAGGCCACCTACTCCCACTACCTCGAGCTCCGCAAAGATCGTCGTGCTCAGCAACAGAAACAATATGACGACCAACAGAAGCAGATTGCCGAAGCAAAAGAGTTTATTGAGCGGTTTAAAGGCACCTACTCAAAAACATTCCAGGTGCAAAGCAAGGTAAAATGGCTCGAAAAACTCGACATCGTAGAGGTTGACGAAGAAGACACCTCAGCGCTCCGGCTCAAATTCCCTCCCTGCCCCCGCAGCGGGTCATACCCCGTAATTGCCGAAGGGGTGGGTAAGAGCTACGACGGCAAACCGGTCTTCTCTAACGCATCCTTCACCATAGAACGTGGCGACAAGGTTGCTTTTGCCGGTCGTAACGGCGAGGGGAAATCGACCATGGTCAAAGCCATTATGCGCGAATTGCAGCACGACGGCACCCTGACCCTGGGGCACAACGTAAAAATCGGGTATTTTGCGCAGAACAGCGCTTCGCTCCTCGACGAGAACCTAACCGTATTCCAAACCATCGACGACATTGCAGTGGGGGATGTGCGCCTCAAAATCCGCGACCTTCTCGGAGCCTTCATGTTTGGCGGCGAAGAGAATCAGAAAAAGGTCAAGGTTCTGTCGGGTGGAGAGAGAGTGCGACTCTGCATGATAAAGTTGCTTCTCGAGCCCATCAACCTGCTAATCCTTGACGAACCCACCAACCATCTTGACCTCAAGACAAAGGATATCCTCAAGCAGGCACTCCGCGACTTTGACGGCACCATAATCTGCGTAAGCCACGACCGCGACTTCCTCGACGGACTTGTTACCAAGGTCTACGAATTTGGCAACGGCCGCGTACGCGAGCACCTCTGCGGCATCAACGAATTTCTCGAAACCAAAGCCCAGGAATCATTGCAATAACCAAATGTTTATGCACACAGACTATTAATTAGAGTCCACTTTAAAATTTGTTATATTTTAAAGTGGACTCAATTATTAATTAACATTATCCTAATATTACTGTAATATTAATAAAATAATTATTCTATAACTTCGCCCCGTATCATAACAGAGAAATTCGCGTATGTAAAAAAACTCTTTTCATCCGATGTTTTAACTGTTATGGAAATAATTGGTAATTAATACCTTAAGTTATAGATAAAATGAGCAAAAACAAAAATCTTTGTGCCCTGATGTTTTTGATGGGACCTGCCATTGTGGCAGAGGCTTCACATCCCGAACTCGCCAGTATTGCGGGGCGTGTAATGGATGCCGATTACGCATCGCTCCCTGCCGCTACCATTATCGTTGACAACAACCAGTATGCCACCGTCACCGATAATGACGGCTTCTTCTTTCTGAAGGGTATCGAACCTGGCAAGCACTCCATGAAAATTACCTATATTGGTTATCGTCCGGTAGTTAAGGATTTTATGGTTGCGCCAGGCGAAAAGTCTTCGTTCACGATTGTGATGAACAATGATGCCAAATCCCTGAGTGAACTTGTGGTTACAGGAGTTTTCAGCGACCAGATGCGCGCCATCAACACCCAGAAGGGGAATGTGAAGATTTCAAATATCGTGTCTTCCGATCAGATTGGAAAATTCCCGGACGCCAACATCGGTGATGCACTCAAACGCATATCAGGAATAAATGTTCAGTATGACCAGGGCGAAGCCCGGTTCGGACAGGTGAGAGGAACACCGGCCGAGTTCAGTGCGGTGTCAATCAATGGCAACCGACTGCCATCGGCCGAGGGTGATACCCGCAATGTTCAGCTTGATCTCATTCCATCGGATATGATTCAGACAATAGAAGTGAGCAAGATTCTTACTCCCGACCAGGATGGTGACGCTATCGGAGGTGCCATTAATCTTGTAACAAAGAATTCACCAAACCGCAGAGTGCTTAACGCTACAGCATCAAGCGGTTATAACTGGATTAGCAATAAGCCGCAAACCACATTCGGTCTCACCTATGGCAATCGCCTATTTAACGACAAGTTTGGCTTTATGCTTTCTGCATCCTACAACAACGCCCCTCGAGGGTCTTACGACACAGAATTCGTATGGGAAAAGGATAACAGCGGGAAAGTATATATCAATGATTATCAGATACGTCGCTACTACGTAACGCGCGAGCGCCAGAGCTATTCGCTTGGTCTTGACTGGCGATTCGACAAGTTCAACAAAATCTGGTTTAGCGGTATTTTCAATAATCGAAATGACTGGGAGAATCGTTACCGAACCACTCTCAAGGATATGGATGCCAACGGCAGCGCTACAGTCAGAGTCCAGACCAAGGCTGGTTCACCAGACAATCGCAATGCCCGTCTGGAACGCCAGCAGACTATGGATTTCACCCTCGGAGGACAGAACCGCGCAGGAGTTTTCGATATTGACTGGAAAGCCAGCTATGCCAGAGCTTCAGAGGACCGTCCTAACGAGCGTTATCTCGACATGCAGTTGAAAAAACAGAAGTTTGATGTGAATCTCTCGAATCCGAGAAATCCTATAGCCACCCCTCTGGATGGTTCGACCATGACCTTGTCCGACAAATTCTCGCTCAAAACCCTTTCCCAGCAACAGCAGGAAATCTCGGAGCAGGATTTCAAGGCAAATCTCGACTTTCAAACATCTCCTCGCAAAAATGTAGATATAAAGTTTGGCGGCAAAATAGCAATCAAGGAGAAGAAAAAAGATATCGACTTCTATGAATATACTCCGCTTGATAAAAAGGGATTTCTGACAGATGCCCTTGCACACACCACCGACCAGCGCACTTCAAAATTCATGCCATTGGGAGCCTATGGCGAACAGGGTGGAATCTTTGTTGACAAACAATATGTCGGAGGGCTAAACCTTGACGATGCCAAACAGTTTGAGAAGGTCCAGATAGCTGAAGAGCTGGCAGGCGACTACTCCGCTCGCGAGACCGTGAGCGCCGGATATGCACGCATAGATGGTAAATTGGCATCCAATCTCAACCTTGTTGCCGGTCTTCGCCTTGAAAACACCCATGTCAATTATACCGGTAGAAAGTATGATGATGCCACCGACAAGGTTACAAAAACGGATCCCGCCTCTTCATCATATCTTAATCTTCTCCCGTCGTTCCTTGTTAAATGGGAGCCTAAGAAGGACTGGGTGGTACGATTGGGTTACAATCAGTCAATCTCGCGCCCTAAATATTCAGCACTTGTGCCCGGAATGAATATCAAGAGTTCAGACAATCAGCTCACCATCGGAAACCCCGGACTCAAGGCTACTACTTCCTCTAATTTCGACGCCAGCACAGAATATTACGTTCACTCTGTCGGTCTCGTTGGCGCCGGTGTCTTCTTCAAGAAAATTCATGGATTCATCACCGATGAGGTCCGCTACAATGCCGAGTATGGTGACAACCTCTGGACGCGACTAATTCAACCTAAAAATGCCGGTAACGCCAATGTGGCCGGTTGCGAGGTGACATATCAGCGCGATTTCAGCTTCATCTCTGAACCTCTTAAATGTCTCGGTTTCTACGGTACTTACACATATACACATTCGGATGTTACCGACTTCATAATCGAAGGGCGCCAGAACGAAAAAAATCTTTCACTCCCGGGCTCTCCCGTTCACACGGCAAACGCATCACTCTTTTTTGAAAAGTGGGGTCTGAACATGCGCATTAGCTATAACTACGCCTCCGACTTCCTTGACGAATTTGGCGTGGAGCAGTTTTACGATCGCTATTACGATTCGGTCAAATATCTTGACTTCAACGCTTCCTATACTTTCGGACGCAAGACCAAGTTTACAATATTTGCCGACTGCACAAATCTTCTGAACCAGCCGCTCAGATACTATCAAGGGGAAAAGAATCGCACAATGCAGCAGGAATACTATGGCATGCAACTAAATGCCGGTTTTAGAATTAATTTTTAATCCGTAAAAGAAATGAATATAACAAAACTATACAGGTTCGCAGCAATCGCTCTATGTTTAGGGACGGTTGCAACTATGAGTGGAAAGGTAAAGTTACTTGTTGCCAACGACCTGGGGCGTAACGGTGCCTACGAACAGAAACCGATTGCCGCCACTATGGGGAAGGTTGCTGAGGAGATGGGACCGGATGCTGTGTTGGCCATTGGAGATACATTTCACTATATGGGTGTACAGAGTGTCAATGATCCGCTGTGGTACACGAACTTTGAACTGATCTACAATCATCCGGAACTTCAGATACCATGGCATCCAATCCTTGGGAACCACGAATATCGAGGCAACTCCCAGGCCGTAATAGACTATTCGAATATTTCGCGCCGGTGGGACATGCCTGCACGATACTATACCAAGGTTTATACCGACGACCATGGAACATCTGTCAGAATCATATTTCTTGACACAGCACCAATTATCGACAAGTATCGCAAAGACAAAGAGGAATATCCCGATGTCTGCAAACAGGATATGGAGAAACAACTGGCTTGGCTGGATTCTACCCTTGGGAGTGCAAAAGAGGAATGGGTTATAGTAGTCGGTCACCATCCCATATATGCCGAGACTTCAAAATCTCCTGGCGAACGTTCTGACCTCCAAAAGAGAGTTGAACCTATACTCAAAAAGCACAAGGTAAATCTTGCCATCGGAGGGCACGTTCATAATTTCCAGCATATTCGTCATGACGGCATCGATTATGTAGTGAATTCGTCGGGATCTCAGTCACGAAGTGTGAACCCCCTTCCCGAAACTCTTTTCTGTTCTTCAGAGCCAGGCTTCTCAACCATTGAAGCGGGGAAAAACAAACTTGAATATAAAATGCTCGATAAGACCGGCAATGTTATATATTCTTTTACTATTCCCCAAAAATAAGACTACTGAAAACCTTCTAAACTCCGCAAGGATTATTTGAATACCTTAGACCTTTGCTGCCATAATTCTAATTACTGATTATGGCAGCAATTAATATTAGAGATTACAAGCCACAGATTGTTCGCGCATGAAATCATCGACTACATATAAATCTCCCTGCAAATATAATCCAGTGGCTCGATTGTGAAAATCACGGCACGTCTTACTCTGATAAAATCTGCGCAACGCCTCCATATTAGTAATCCCCAATTGCTTGGCAATCTCACAAACAATTAGCCCTATCCTTGCAGATCTTAACACGATTCGTCCTAATCTACGTTGTTCGTTGGTCATAACTCTTCAATTATTACACTTTCTGTAAATTCCAGATAATTATCCAATAACTGCTGCGAAGATATGCATATCTGATTATTCGGTCTCAGATATATTAAACGTCGAATAGCCTCTTCTTTAGGTAAAAATCCAGACATATAAAGATCTATAGTATCAACAACACGGTCATCAGCTACTCCACCTTCAATATAATCATATTGCTGCCACAAATCATACCCTCTTCTATTTGCAACAATAAATTCAAGCCAACGGCTATCATACTCTTTAAAAATTATGCTTCGCTCCCCAACCTCGTTCAAAAGTCCGTTTTGATTAAGTAGATATTTATTCACGATAGGCTCTTTCATAAACTTCAATGATTGCCTTAAAGCCCAATTCACTGCCTGCTCATAGATATCAGTTATATAAAATCCGGGTCCAAAATCGAGTTGCTTCCGACTATGTACTACATCAGGGCACTCAATCGTACACACCCCTGCATGGTAAACTTCTAAAATCTTACTCATCCCTTTTATCTTTTATACTCTGTTCCCAAATATTGAGGGTTTCAAGCACATCGGCTGTTATATTTTTTCTACTCTCGGTATGAAGCACCTCATAGTTCTTAATAATATAATTATCAATCAACCCTACATTATCCATACGGTTAAAAATGTCGAGATAATCACAACATAATGCGTCGGCAGCCCATTCCACACATGAGGCTGCAAACATCATTACGAGCTGTTCTTTACTTATATGAATTCTTTCTGGTGCTTCCATATTATAATACGGCTATGCTTAGATGCAAAATTAATAAATTAAACCGAAAAACAAAAGCCAGTGCTCCTCGAGAATCACTCGCAAGAGCACGTGGCTTTTGAATTTGATATTTGATGGGATTAGCGGGCCGAGATGCGGAGGGTGTAGCTCATCGGCTGGTTAGGAACACGATACTTGGGAAGAGTATCCACGTCCGCTCCGCATGATGCGTTACCCACACCGCGGGTCCAGGCATCGAGATGAAGCACATTATAGGGGCGGTTCTGAAGCTCCCACATATGGTATGTGTTCATCAGGTCTTCATCGGTCCAGGGGAGAATTGAGAAGGCTACATCCCCTTCGGTTTCGATGGTGACGCTTCCCCCCTTGTTGTCGCTTAGGGTAAGTTCTCGGAGACCTTCACGACCACCGGTGCTTTGAGGCTTAACATACTGGGTAGGCATCTCAGCCACGGTTGTGCTATAGCGACCTACTGTGGCACCATCCTTACGGTCAACATAGTTCTCCATCGGTCCGTAAGCATAATAGTCCACGGTCGAAAGAGCAGGATTGATTCCAGCCACAAGCCCTGCACGGCGAACATCGCCACTGTGCGGTATTATGGTTGTTTTTACATCCACAACACCCTGTGGGTAGAAAACATAATCTATCTTAGAGTCGCAGATGCTACCCTTGCGTTCGGTCTTAACGGTTATGATACCCTTGTTCTTTTCAACCGAAATGGTACCGATTGAATCAAGCCCATTTGTGGTCTTGGTATAACGGTCGTTTTCAATCCATCGGTGGTTGTCGTAGGTAAACCCTTGATTGTCGGCAATCACATCGACCCCATCAACCTTAAGAGTGGTCATTGTACCGGTGGTCTTGTTGAAAGTTGCGCTAATCTTGGGGTTGCTAACCGAGATTACACCATCCTTATCGGTCACTTTCAGCTTCTTACCCTTGTTGTCGAGAGTTGCAAGTGCCGGACGTTCCTGAATAATGAACTGCTTTTGGGCCACCGAGTGTCCAGCCTCGGCATAGTTTGTAGCTTTAAGCGACACAACATTCAGAGTAACCGCGATTTCACCTTTTTCCCCCTCTACTGCTTTAATGGGGATATCGATAGATACCGATTCCCCCGGAGGTACAGAGGGTATTGAAATCTCATGAGTCACTTTTCTGTGACCATCCACCAGAATGTCTGCCACCAGTTGGAACTGGTCAAGGTTAGTGAAAAGATAAGTGTTCTTGAGAGTAACATACAGATTGTTGTTCTTCACCCCTTCGTTTACGAATTTAACAAACTGGTGAGCAGCCTTGACTTCAAGAAGTTTGGGGCTCACTTCGCGCGTTGCGGGGATGATACCGTTAGAGCAGAAGTTACCCTGATGAGGTCCCGGGTAGTCATAACCTGTGTGGAGACGTTTCACACCCTTCTTCAACTCCTGCGGATCATAAATGGCCTGGTCAACCCAGTCCCAGATGCAGGCACCGATAGTGGCATTTGAATTCTCCATTGCCTCCCAGTACTCGGTAAGGTTACCAATAGCGTTACCCATTGCATGCGCATATTCGCACAAGAACATAGGCTTGTCAAGGTTATTGGTATTCTCGCTCATCCACTTCATTCCGGGATACATCTTGGAGTAGAAATCGGAGAAGCGGCTACCACCATAGGGTTTGTCGGCACGAGTACCCTCATAGTGAACAGGGCGGTCGTCAAGTTTCTTTGCAGCGGCATAGCAGTCAGCAAAATTTTCGCCGTTGCCAGCCTCGTTACCCAAACTCCACATAATTACAGATGGGTGGTTGCGGTCACGTAGCACCATGCGGTCAATGCGGTCTACGAAAGCCGGAATCCATGACGGCATATCCGAGATTGTCTGGTTGGCATGGTCTTCGAGGTCTGCCTCGTCAACAGTATACAGACCAAAGTGGTCGAACATTGCATACATGCGTGCATTGTTGGGATAGTGGCTGGTGCGGATAGTATTGATGTTGTGCTGTTTCATCAACTTCACATCGCGCAGCATCGACTCGGTGCGCACGGCGCGACCGAATTCGGGGTCAGAGTCGTGACGGTTCACACCTTTCAGCATCACCCGTTTTCCGTTCACATATAGCAGCGAATTTGCAATCTTGATTTCGCGGAAACCATGTTTGGTAGAGAATGCCATTTCATCATTCCCGTTGGCATCCTTCTGAATCATGTCCACAGTATAAAGAGCCGGTGTTTCCGCACTCCACAGCGACACATTAGGTACGTCGAAATCGACAACAACCGGCACCTTGGAAGCAAGGTCGTACTTCACGCTCTTTTCTCCAAGAAGTTTACCGTTGGGCGAGGTGAGTTTAACCACATAGTTCTTTACACCTTTCTGGTTGTCGCGGTTGTCAATGTCGAGTTTTACCTGAAGTTTTCCGTTTTTATAGTCGGGTGAGAGTGTAGATGTCAACACATGGTCGCGAATAGCAGCCTTGGGTGTGTTGAACAGGTAAACATCGCGGAAGATACCGCTCATGCGGAACATATCCTGGCACTCCAGATACGAACCGTCACTCCAACGGAACACCTGAACTGCAATTGTGTTTTCTCCCGGATGGATATATTTGGTCAAGTCAAATTCGGCAACATTATTTGCCCCCTGTGTATAACCCACATACTTACCGTTCACCCATACGAAAGCAGCAGAATAGATACCGCCGAAGTGGATAAAGGTTCTCTTACCATCCCACGACGCGGGTATATTGAACTTGCGTACATAAGACCCTACAGGGTTAATGCCATAGTTCTTGCCATTGTCATTGAAGCGGGGACGGGCGTTGATAAATGGAGGTGTGTTGTCGTGAGGGAATTCGACATTTGCATAAATCGGTTTGTCATACCCCTGCATCTCCCAGTTGCTCGGCACCGGGATGTTATCCCATGTCGAGGTATCAAAACCCTCCTTCCAGAAGTCCATTGGACGCTGGCTTGGTTCGGGAACGAGGTTGAACTTCCAAGTTCCGTTCAGGCTCTGGTAGGCACTGTTGACGGGTTCGGTCCAGGGAGTTGCATAATACCCCTTATCTCCCTTCATCTCCTTTTCAGAGGTATAAGGGAGGTAGGTGGCAACACCCTTCTCCTTATTCTCACCGAAGATGGTTTCGTTTTCCCAATAGTTTGCACGGCGTGCCTGCATATCGGCGCTCTCCGCTTTAACTTTTCCTACTTCCTCAAAGGTGAAGTGAGCGGTAGGGTCGTTTTTTGCCTGAGCTTTTTTGATAAGCTTGAGCGCACCTTCCTTTTCGGTATCAACGGCAATTGCCATAGTCGGATTGTTGGCGGGGATGATAAGATTACCCTCGATTTTCCAAAGCTGTGCTTCGTCCGAGCCGTTGTTGACACCGAGCTGAATCCCGTTCCCCTCATAGCGTATTGCCATATCGGATGAAGGGTTGATTATTCGCCATGCTCCCGACAATGGGGACAGACTCCAAACCTGAGCGGGCTTATGGTTGGCCTTCATTGCCAGTCCTACAGCCGAGGGGGACGTCTGGGCCACAACATACTGCTCAGCAGCCTCAAGAGCGATTTGGTAGAGCTTTTCTTTCGACAGCTGCACATCGCCTGCAGCGCTGGCTCCCAAGGCCAACGCACCCAGCAGAGTGAAGCATATCAGTCTCAAATAAGTTCTGATCATTGCTATTTGGTTGTTTTATAGGTTACATAATTGATTATTCTCAATGTAGTAAAGCAATAGTTTACTGTAAGAGCTGCGACAGCGAGGCAGTGGCGGCATCGAGCTGCTTTACGGCGGGGCGTTTCGATGCGAGCAGAGACTGTGCATTCCCCAACTCGCGGCTTAACTCCGGCGAGTCCACTTTCGCAAGCTTTTTAACAGCGGCTTCCACCTGCTTACCCAATCGGGTGCGGGCTTCGACATAGTCATACCACTCCTTTGCCTTCGAAGCTTTCATCGGCTTGGCACCCTTCCCAATGACGGGGGCAAGCGTCTGCGCAATCTTGTTGTAACCGGCGGCATACACATAATCACCATTCATCAGGGTCTGGTCCGCAGTATTATTGGCATCTGTCATCGGGGTGTAAATATCCACATACTTGGCGTTGTCAACCTCCGATGCGAGCTCCTTCAACAGGGCATTGAACGGCTGCACACGGGTCTCATTATGCTTGGCATCGGTGCGTGGCAACTGCGCTGTGATTACAATTTTTGTCTTTGATGCGGGGGCGTAGCTGCGAATCTTGTCAATTACCTTGCGGTAAGCATCCTTAATTTCGGGCAACGGCTTCTTGCTGTTAAGGTCATTGAGTCCGATATTAAGGACAATCATGCGTGGAGCCTCCTTACGGTCGGGGTTGGTGTGAAGCATAGCCTCAATCATCGATTCCCATTGCCCCAGTGTCATCGAGTAGTACCCCCAACCGGTACCGCGGTCCTTCATCGATGCCGAATTAAAGAGTTCATGCCATTCCCCGCCATGAATCATATCGTCACCCACAAAGAGCACGTCACCCTTGTGCACCTTCTGCACACCCATGCAGGTGGAGCGCATACCCTGCGAATTTTTCATCCCCGAGTTATTGTCCTCATACTTCTCGGGATAGGAACATGCGGTCCCTACATAGGGTGCTGCAATGTCACCCCATATCTTGTAACCTGCAGCATTCAGATGCAGTTTGTCGTAGCTGAGCTCGTTGAGCACAATCCCTATCATGGGTTGATAAAGGTCAACATAGGTCACGCCGGTTTCCTGGCAGATGCGCTGCAGCAGCTTGTTGGTATCCACGGTTTTCTCGAGTGTACGGATACCGTTTACTGTCGGCAGTATACTCTGAATATAAATCTGGGTGGCTGGCGACTCACTTTTAATGCGCTCTATAATGCGGCGTATATTGGCGGCAACCAGCTGAGGCTTGTCTATATCCTTGGTACCAAGGTCGTTTGTGCCAATCATCAGGAATACCTTGGCAGGGTGACCGGCTATGATGCTCTCTACATTGTCAAGCAGCTCCTGACTGTATCCACCCGACACACCGCGATTAAGAACGTTATGGTTCTCACCGAAACATTCCCACCACTCGTGCATGTTGGTGATAGAGTTACCGTAGAACACTATGCTTTTTTCATTTACCGGAAGACTCTTGAATGAGTCGAACATGTGATTGCGAAACGGCAGGTCGGCCCATGCGCAGAGGGATGCCCCTCCGCAAAGTGCCACTGTCAGCAATCTTTTTGCAATTGTTGCTTTCATAAATATGGTTGAGTATTGTATGCTGAATATAGCTTATAGCTTGATTTTTATCGGTTTGTCGACTGGCACTACCTGCCGGTGAGTCTTGCCACGGTCACTCACGGTCACTTTCAGTTTTCCCGATGCAAGGCGTCTGACCTCGATGTCCATATCCGCACCAAACGCACGGACATGTCGCAGATTCATGTAGTCCCACTCCCGTGGCAGACGCGGAGTCATGGTAAACGAACGTAACCCGGTGGGGCGGATACCGAACAACCCTTCGGTTATGATGCGTCCATAGAGTCCGCTTTCAGCCGATAGATGTCGCTGACTCCCCTCGGGCCATGCCTCGATGGGGTACGGCACATGCTCTCCCAGCAGACGTGCCTGCGAATAACGCTTAAGGTATTCTAAACCCTTCTCAGTCTCACCGGTGGCAAATACCCCGCGCAGTGCATAGAGAGTCGAGCGGTCCCAGAATGTCTTGTCGCCGGCCTGTGTCAGCAACCCGTTTTCAGTCCAGAGACGGGGAGAGAATAGCGCCGCCACTGTGCCGTCGCGACGTTCATCGATACCAACGGTAAGCGGGATGCATATCCAGGAACGGAGCACATCATTACCCTTGTAGTATGCATATGTGTCAAACCCCTCTACATTAGCACCAAAGTAGCGATTGATATTGCGGCGCAGAGTCTCGGCTTCCTTAAGATACCGTTCTCCACCCTTCACACCCAACTCTTTGGCAAGGTATGAGGCCGAAAGCAGAGCGTCATAATATAGCGAAGATGTGCATAAATTTGCATCTCCAGCCGGGAAGCGACCTTCAAGTTCATCAGAGTCCGATGCCACCACCCCATCGGCATTGAGTTTGCGGCGACAATATTCCAGACACCATTCTATCAGTGGCCACAACTCATGCGCCTCACTCTTGTCTCCCCTTGCCAGTGCATAGCGGGCAGCGCCGTAGGCTATCATGGCGCAGTCGCCACGGTCGCCGGCTCCATCCCAAATATCATCCCCCTCGGCAATTATCGAACTTGGGATGGTACGATACTCAGGATTCATGAAACGCGCAAAATGGCGGAATGAATTTCGTGCCGACTCGTTACCATAGTCATACCCGACGTAAGGGAAAAACGGATTTACATATTCTGCCTGGTCATTGGCCCAGATAGCGGCATAATACGACTCTCCTCCGGGTCCGTGAAGCGGTCCCCCCTTGGTGGCATAGATACTTTCGCACCCCCGGAGCTTGGCAAAATCCATCAGTCGGTTTATGGTAGAATCCGGAGTCTCAAGAACAAGACTACCCTGTAACTTCCGCACCAATTCCCTACGGGCCTTCTCTTCCTGTTCAGCATCATACATGGAATGCTCACCACTTGAATCACCCGCACTGATGCTCGCACTGAAAGTCACAGTTTCCCCCGGAGCAAGATAATGCACACCGGGATTTAATACCTTTCCGACTATGGTGTAAGCACCACTTACACCTTTTGCAGGGTCGGTGACATGTCTAAAGCCATCTTCGGGGATTTCAACGCACAGTTTTTTAGAACCTGTATTCTTGATTGAATACCTTTCAATTAATGCTGGTTGCTCGGTCGACGGGAAGTAGCTGCGTGCGAGCTCATATTTACCGTAACGACCGTTATCAAATTCGCTGCTTACGCTCAGCACCCCGTCCAGACGGAGCTGCTTTACCCGTTCGCCGGTCATCGACTTACCGTTGATGCAGACTGCCGCCAAGGGATTCCAGTCAAATCGGCGCATCAGGCTGGCATGGGTATCATTGGGGATGGTGCGAAGCATCGGCCACACCATACTCTTATTTACGTAAAACGAGCCGTCCGGTCGCACACCATAACGCAGCACAGTAGCCACCCTCTTACCCCCCATCTCAATATGGTCGGCATGTGCATCGCCGGGCACGACATCCCACGAAATACCCCCCAGCGAATCGAGCCGCCAGAACTGTCGGCCGTAAGCCAGATTACCCCCTAAGGTTAGCAAAATCAAAAAAAGGATAGATATAGTTTTCCTCATGGAACCGAATTTCAAGTTGCAATGCAAATTTATAAAAATTTAAGTAGCTTACAAAAATTATGAAATGAAGACTTATTATAAAAATTTGTAATTTTGCAATAGCCGACTCAAAATTGGATGTCTCGAAGCAATCTAACAGTTAAAATACGCGGTTAAATATACCCATACTCATAAATATCTCTTATCTTTTATCTTTTATCTCTTATCTCCATCTTATAGTTCAAGCGCTTGGATACGCGACGAGTCGAGTCCGGGCATCTGCATCCCGGGGGAAGCATTAATATAGGTTGGGTCGCAAATAAGATATTCTGTGCCATTGACGCGGATTTTATCTCCAGAAACAGCTTCATTGAATTTTACAGCCGCTGCAAGGTGACCCGGATAATAGATAATCGCACATTTCAAACCTGTAAGGTCGCGCACAAGACGAGTGAACAGAGCGGTGCGGTCTTCGCAATCTGAATAGGGGTAGTAAAGCACCTCGTCGGGGTAGAACGCACGGTCGCATCCCCACACCTCATCATCAAGCTTATATTCAAAACCTTTCTGTACAAAATCGAGAAGCATCGACACCTTTTGCAACTCCGATTTCCCCATAAGTTGGTCTTGAAGTTGGTGGTATAGATACTCTTTAGCCGTAGATGAAAGAGGCATATTGCACGTCATCCCCCACCGCGTCAGGACATTATCCGAAAGGCTCGAACTGGGGTATGTATTTAAGAATTCAATAAGATTCTCGTTCGTCTCCCACGATGCTTTTAATCCGGAAGTTAATTGCACCAATCGAGTAGACTGGGTTTTCTTCTCGGAGATGAGTGGTTCCTCGCAGAGGATAAGCGACATTGGCTGTTCCCCCTCAAAAGCCGCATCACAGATATCCATATTTTCGCAGTCCTCACCCATTGGGTAATACTTGTCATTCCCAAGAGTAAAATAAGGTTTCTTATAGATAAGATGATGACTCGCATAGAGCATCATCAACTTTCCACCGTTTCTCCCCAACCGCATTCTATATCCGGAATTGGCATAAAGATAGGCTGTGAGCAGAGTGGCACGATTCGCATCGTTGGGATATAATGTTTTCCCTAAGGTCTGCAATAATTGCAGATACATCCAGTCATTGATTTTCCGCTCCTTGCGAATCTGCAAACAGTCGGATAGGGTTTTATCCATCCTCCCGTCGGCTAACTCTTTCCAGGATTTAACGATATCTTGATTTTGGATAGAATTGAGCGGCGACAAACTCTGAGTCGGTATGGACAGATAAAAATTAGTATTGTAGAGCGAAACCAGCACCGAATGCATAGGGTCTGGAAATGCCGGAATATCATCCTTACGCGGTTGCTCCGGCTCAACAGCAGGGCGGGGCTGCTCTATTGGAGGAATTGGAGGCAACGGCGCGGCTTCTGGTACTGGCTTAACTTCCGGAGCCGGCTTGGCGTCGGGGACAGGCTTCGGTTTCGGAGTCGGTTTGACATCAGGTTTTGACCCTTCCTGGGGTTTGGGCGCAGGTTTGGGTGTTTCCGGCTCGCAAACCACCGGTTTCACAGGTTTATTCTTATCTTCCGGTTGGGGCAATGGTTTCTCGCTCCTTGCTTCAACCCATCTCCCGGCAAGGAATTCAGCATAGTCACTATTCACCTTCTCTCGAAATTTCTGATAATTGTCAAGGACCTCTGAGCGAAAGGAGTTGTAGCGCCCCATCAACGAATCGCGAAATGCATTAAAACTCTGACTGCTCGCCCCCCTCCTCTGCGGACCGGAACGGGGCACTTGTTGATTGGCACTTGCCCAAACAGGAAGAAGCCCCACATACAGAAGGGCTCCTATTAACGATATCGATTTGCGCGTAAGCATATTGATTTCTTGCTATATCAGCATATTGGTTTCTTACTATTTAGATACGGGAATTTGTAGTAAGACCTCGTCTAAGAATTATTGGAAGTCTCCGGGACCGTAAATTCCGAAGTTGGGATCTTTCTCAGGTTGCCAGGTGCGGACCTTTATCACTGGCTCGTTGGGGTTGTTGATATCAACCATCAGGAACAAATACCCCCTATCGCCATAATGCGAAGAGAAATATTCCTGCGATATCTGAATTGCATAGAGTTCCCCCCCTTTGCCGAGTTTCACAACATCGTTATTGGCAAACTTGATATTTATAAACTCATTGGCATCCATATGCAGCTTCAACTGCTTAAGATATGAATCCTTGGTTTGACGATTATATTTAACGATATCGTTGGCAAAAGCAATCCCCCTAACTTCCCCATTAGCGCCGGTCATCACCTTGCCGGGACGATGCTCCACCTTACCGGTGATAATCACCGCATCGTCGTCAAAGATGCGTGATATATAATCATGACGCTTAAGAGCATACGCTGTTTGATAATTTTCCAGGAAGTCCATGATTGCAAAGCGTGCGCTCTCACTCCACACCCCCTTGCCAAGGATATCATCTTCGGCAGTTTTACCCAAACCGAAGCTAAGATTATCAATCTTCCCCTCGCTGTTAAAGAGCATTACAATATCTTGCACAAACGATTTTCTGGCACCCCCCTTAAACGAGAATGCCATATGCACCCCGCGTGCATACACACGCTCACCCTGGCGATAGAACTTAATATCAGGCGTTCCCACCAGCTTCGCCTTTCCATAACGGATAAGGCGGTTATAAATATCATACGCATATGGGGTGAAATAAGACTCCATCCCATCATAATTCTTCTTTACTACGGAATTCACAACCTTATCGACTGCCGATTTCATGCAATCGTCGGGTGTGATGGCTTCCGGCTTTTTAAAGATAGCGGGTGCCACTGAAGCGAAACTTGCCGTAGGAGTGTCGGCAACTTCCTTCGAGTTTTGAGCCTTCACTACCTCTGCCGAGGTTTGAGCCTTCCCCACCTCTGCCTCATTGCAAGCCTGCAGCTTGATGTTGGTATAGGCCTTGCGAACCGGCATTGCCGACGAAACCTCCATTACACCTTTCAACTCCGGATCAATCATCGACTCTCCTCGATATTCAAACTCATAACGAAGTTGCGCCTGTTCGAGCGTGCTGTTTGGAGGGAGTTCAAGAACTCCTGCCCCATCCTTGGCACTGTACACACTGCTCCAGTCTCGACCATCGAAATATGAATAATCGATTGAATTCACAGGCTTATCCTTGTAGGTGAACTGCAGTTCGAGTTCATCACCATTCCTCTTTACTACAGTGCTCCTAAGTTGAGATAAGATATCATTCATCTGCCCCGGAATCCAGGTCAGGACAGTTTTTTCTATCTCCTTACCATTCTCATCCTCCATCTTGTAGGTCATCTTGTTGGGCTCTCGAAGCGAACGTGTAAGCATTAATCCCCAATAATAGCTTTTCAAGGCTATATCTACTTTCCCCTGGCGCTCGGCACTCAATGCAGTTTCGATATAGTCCCTGATTTTAATCATTCGTGATGCAAAGATGCGATCTATTTCGTTGCGCAAAATCCAACGACCCACATGCGCTTCCGGCTCGTTCTGGAGCACCACCTTATCCGTATTGTTGAGTGTAGCTTGCGAATAGGTAGCCACAGTCTGCGAAAAGGTGCTATTGGACTCCACCCCCTGATTAGTGACTTTCTCACTATGGTTTTGATCGGTTTTGCCACTCACGCTCACGCTGATTTTGCTTATGAGGTCGTTGAGCGCATTTCGATCAGCTTCGGCAACAGTCACACCCCACCCCTCACCATATAGATAGCGACGGTCACCCTTGATTTCTTCCCAGGATTGTGACCAAGCCGGGATTGCAACAACAAGGAGAAGGAAGGATAGAAGTCTTTGTTTCATCAGATAAGTAGTTTTTATGAGGGGGTGAAGTTGAAATCTCCACCCCCTTGTTTTTTTGGTAAGGTTGTAACCTTTACCCCCTTTCGTTACTCTTTAAAGCCGGCGCGAACATAATCGCTGATCTGCTTGCCGTATTTCTGAGCCACCTCCGATTCCTTAGCTGCTGCTTCATAGGCACGGATGCGGGCACGCGATGCGGCTGCTTCGTCGATGATGAAGAATGTTTGGAGTTCATACTCTACCTTCCCATCTTTGTTCTTGCCGAGCTCTTTGATTACGCTGAACGATTCCTGCATTTCACCCTTGATTTCCTTGTCAACAAGGCGTTCGTAGGCAGCATAGAAATGGTCGAATTCAGCACTTGTATCGTTGCCATCACCACCGAGGTCAGAAGCGATACGACCCTTGACCGCGCTACCAGCCTGCTGAGCGTAAGTGATGCAAGCGTTGTTGATAGCCTGCTGATGACCAGCATTTTTCGACATAAAACGTGGAGCAATACCTACAATTTCGCGACCATTTTCGCCGAGCTTATTCAGTCTGTCGTAGTGAAGAAGAAGAGCTACTTCGAGCGTGCGGCTGCTACCGTAAAGTTTCCAGTTCCCTGACTTGTATTCAGAGATTTTGTTTTTGTACTCTTTCTGCATCTCTTTCTGAAGCAGGCTCTGACTTGAGCAGCTCATGGAGGCAAACGACATCACCACCATCGTAAGAAGATAAATTACCTTTTTCATTGTATGTTAATATTTAAACTTAATTAAAAGAATCTACAGCAAAACGAACACCATGAGTATAGGTAGAATTTAATAAAGTTAATGCATCAGTCGAGTAATAGTAACTATTACTATTGTAAGCTGTAACAACATTATTATAACTCCCACCATAATAAAACAAATAGTATGTTGTGCTACTTTGTCCGGGCATAACAAATTCTGCTAAATTCCCATTCATGTCGTAAAGCCCCAGTTCATTCGGGCGCAACCATTTTACAGCTTTGAGTTTATTATTGGAGTTTGTAGCACACCATGCTACCTCTGTTAAAACATTGGAACCGGAAAATTTATAACCTTTAGAATTAAGTCCACCATTTGATGCAAAAATCCATTCGGTATGCGAAGGAATTCTAAATTCAAAACCTGTCGCTTTACTGAGAGCTGTCGTCATATCCCAGAAATTTTTAAAGGTCTTAAGGGCAGGGACATACCCAGCTTCTGCGGAACTTTGATTCATGACTGAGTTATACTGCTCGTTGGTCACTTCTGTTTGCATAAGATAAAAGAATGTGCCATCGCTCTTTGCTACCTTGACGAAAGGGAATGTGACGCCATTTAACTTTACTTCCTTTCTTTCATTATAAGTCCAGCCACTGTGAGAAGTTTTAGTTGGGATATTTATAAATCCACTTTCTCCAGCCTTATACATTGTTGTGGGGACATCCTTAATATAAAATGAATCGGAAGTTTCAATTGCAATATACGGGTTCGCGCCTGTAAATACTCCATACAAATATGGAGTATATCCATTTGATTCTACTGTTAATGTTGCCGCAATCCAGGTATAATATAAAGTATTCGCTGTTGTGTCAAAACAATAGAGTGGATAAATCCCATGAACCTCAATCTTCTCGCCAGGTGTTCCTTTAAATCGGATACGACCTGTTTCTGAAGTGAGTGTAGCTGTGACATTCACAACCGTGCCATCATACGAATAGACCCCATTTTTAGTACTATATGTTCCATAGTTTGGATTGCATCCAACGAAGTTATCTTCTACTCCATCTGGATTTTCAATGTATACTGCTCCGCAAGTTAGATTAGACCCAGTGGAAAGCGTTCCATTATAGCTTACGCTCCAAAGCCCACTATTATTATTATAGGTTGCTACCCCATTTACAGTATTAGAACCTACAGTGAAGTATATATAAATCTTGTCACCCTCTTTCCAATTTGTTGCCCCGGCTCTTGTATTCTCAAAATCCGGCTTCTGGACATTGAGAACCATCTTGCAGGTGTGCATCTTAGGAGCCTCTGGCTCTTCCAAAACAGCAGAGTCACAAGAGGTGATTACAACCGTCACTAAGAGAGCGATTGCATAGGTAAGTTTCGAAATTTTAAACATATATTTTAATCTCATATTTTTTCTCTCTATTTTATTAGTTATTTCCACCCCCCTTATTTGCACCATATTTAATCATCTTGGATACCGCATCGGGCTGACCTATTGAATTAACCTTTGCACCGTATCGAAGAAGCATGACACTGGAATTATTGGGGTCCTCCCTGCACGGGTCGTTATCGGTTGAAAATCCTTTAATTGAAATTGACAACTCATCTTGTTTACCCTCTTTCCAGGATGTGTCGATACTGTATCGCTTCACATCAAGACGGATACCCTGTTTGTTTGAATTCAAATTAGAATTAGAGCCATTACTCTGCATCAAAGTATTATTACTTCTTGTGGCTTGCGACCAGTCAGTATCACTACCAAATTCTGATGTTGAAAAATAAACTGGGGGTTTCTCGTTCCAATCAATATCTTCCGAAAACCCATCGAGCACAAAAGATGTTTTATTATCTGCTTGAACAATTGACATTGTAACCGAATAAAAACCCTCACGAAGTCCCGTAAGCGAAAATCGTAGTGTTCCACGCCGTGTAGTTTTCCCAGGATTCGAATCAATTTTTACTTGATATACATTGGGACCTTGTTCCGGTACATTTTCAACACGGAACCATGTGTGGGAGGCAGCAATTGAATATGTGCCATCGGTGGAAACTACAAAGGGTGACGAGACTCCGCCGGTTTGATACATATAAACCGACGACATAGAAAGCTCCAGGAACCGTGGACGCTGGTTAATAATCAAGACTGCCCCTCCGGAATTTTCTGTATTGAGAATCACACGAGCCGAACGGGGATTGATAGTTGGGTTATCTGCAATATTGATTGAGACATTGTCTTGACCACTCCCCGAAGTTTTAGATAATGTAATCCAGTCCGGGCTACCTTCTGCAGTGAGAGTCCATCGGTCGTTGGTTGTTACACTAAGCAAATGATTCCCTCCGGTTGAACTAAAGTTTAGGGTTTCATCTGATACCGAAAGGTATTTAGGCTGCTGTCTAACCTCAACACTCGAGCTACCACTGGACCAAGTATAATTAATGGCGCCGGTGCGAATAAATGTAGAGTTATTTTCAGTTACAGATGCGACTACCTTACTATCTCCCGAACCGGTTGAGACATTGGTAGATAGCCAACCCCCTGTTGCCCGGATGCTCGACGTCCAATTAACATTTGATGTGATATCAAACTCTTGCCAACTGGCACGGTCGCCAAACTCCATTTGAGTTACAGAAGGGGAAAGCGTAGGACAATCCTGTTCTACATTTAGCGTATAGCTTAACGAAACACCCGGCTTACTAAATACAATGGACCCACTTCGTTTGCTATTGGTCAAATTTTCAGATGCAGTTATAGTAAGGTCGGTATTCCCTACTCCATTCAACGCCGAAACTGTAACCCAAGCCGGAAGCGATGATACACTCCAATTGGTATTGCTTCGTAGTTTAATATTGGTAGACGAACCCTGAGGATTGAATTTGCAAGTACCCCCATTTTCAACCTCAAGATAAACGCGATCTTGCTGTATCGCAAGCGAAGTCAAATCAACATAACTATTACCAGCCAGGATATGTCGGAAATAGATAATTCCACTGCGAACAGATACACTGTTGTTTTCAGCGATTTCCACTTCAATCTTGGTTGTGCCGGCATTTCCCTCGGAGGGTGTAACCTTTATCCAAGGTTGATCCGGGACCGCAGTCCAGGGTAATTCCGAGTCAATAGAAAGCTGACATTTCGAAGCTCCATTCACAGCATAGAGATGAGTCTGGGATAGCGAAACCTCAGGGGGATTCTGAGTAATAGAAATCACCTTCAATCGCGCCCCATTCTCTGCATAGACATCTAAAGTTGTACTTCTTGCTGATCCTGAATTATTATAAGACGCAGAGATAGAAATATACCCACCCTGACCACCTTTGCTGCTGCCATTATCAGTAACCGACAACCATGACGCATTCGATGGTTTACTAACACGCCAATAGCAGTTCGATTTAACAGGTATAATACGTTCGAACGAGGCACCGCTCAGTTGTAGCTTACAATTATCCTCAGAAATTTCGACCCATGGGGTGGCTGTTTTTTGACTAACTTGAAGTCTACGCTCAAAATTCCATTGTGGATCCTGCGAACTCAAAACAACCATACCGGATCGTGAGTCGTACCCAGATTCGTTCGCCACTCCGGTTATCGTTGCGACACCGCTTCCTATCCCTGAAGACGGCTCTATAGAAATCCAATTAGGCTTTGCGACAAACGCCCATGGGGTGGATTGACTCTCAACTTCCACCTGCTTTGAAAATCCCTCTCCATTTAGGTTTTGCCATATTTCGGCACTCCCAGAACCGTCTGCGTTCTTCAAGCTCAAATAGCGAGGGGTTACAGATGGTGTCAATGAATTATCAAAATCATCAACACACCCACTGGTGGCAAACCCAACCAATCCGGTCACAAAGATTATAATATATCTGCTAAAATTTTTGATACTCATAACATTATCTTAGAAGCTGGCTAATCGACTTCATAAATAAATATAAAATCCAAATCCTATCTGTGCCCCATTAACCACTGAAGAGAGAGTTGGACTGACACTCAACATCGACTTTACGATGGCAGATTGCTTGCACGGAACCAAGTAGTCGCAACTGCCATATAACCCTAACCATGGGGTCAAAGCCCAATTCATTTTCGCTCCGACAGTAGCCGATACACACCACATCTGATTTTGATATTTCCAATCACCCGTAGCCTGCCCTGAGAAAGTTGCATAATTAGCTCCGACACGTGGTATGATACGGGTGTTTCGGGTGGGACGGATTGCATATCCACCCCGGAACGAGTAAACCATAGCTTTTAAATCTGTCTGTATTGAGGTTTCTTCCGACGGTTTGTTCCAATAAATTGTTTCGCTTTCATCAGCGTACACTCTACCACCCACTTCTAAATTGAAATCATTAAAAAATAAGCCAAGTGCAGCAGTAAAATTCAAATCGCTATTGACTACGGAACCCGCCTCCATATAGAATTCGTTGGGTCCGGTGAGCAAACGACCAAGCCGGAAGTTCATGTCGCCCGTCGAGCCATTGATAGTGATTTTCTGCTTTACAGTTTTATACTTACTTTTGGAAAGAATAAGATCATAGGTCCCTCCATTTACATCAATATGCTGTGGAGTGGTTCCTATCGTTTTTCCATCTATTTGTATTATTGCCCCCTCAGGTGTGGATGTTAGCATGAAGTTGCATTGGTCGCTTAACTTCTTCTCGATTCGAGCCAACTGATTCTCTTCTATTGTGACGCTAAACTCTTCGGGACGATACCCGTTTGCCTTAACCATTACCCTATGCTCTCCTATTAACACATTCGAGAATATAGCCATCGCCGTTCCTACCTTTTCTCCGTCAATCCAGACTTCAGCATCGCGAGGCTCGGAAACCACCTGCAATTTACCGCAAATTGGCACCAATACCGGGAGATGATAAGGGGTGTAAGAACCTTTCGGCACATTGATTTTTCGTTTCATTGTCCGGTGCGCTTCTCGGCGTATTTCGATGATATGCTCACCGGTTTCGAGCTGAAGCTCATGACTATTTTCCGCTTTACCTACAAGTTTGCCATCCACATAAATCAAGCATTCCGGATCTTGTGCCGAAACCTTTATTTTTCCAAAGTTTTCCACATATTGGGGCACTATAGCGGTATAGACAGAATCTTTAATCTGTATCTTCTGAATGAATGGTTCAAAAAGATCGCGCTTAACGGTAAGCGTATACTCCCCACTCTTAACATGCATTTGGTTGATAGGGGTTACCCCTATCATTTTATCGTCAAGATAGATTTCTGAACCATCAAACTTATCAGGCTCCCCGACTGTCAGATATCCATAGTTTTGGCGTAGACGGATATTAAGTTCGTGGACCTTATCCTTATTTTGAATCTTTACAACCCCCTCCTGAGGATGATAGTCGGAGGCTGAGACACGATATTTATGCGTTCCGAAACTAAGTAACGTCTCGAATTCACCCGGACGCACTGGTGGTTGCTGCATACCATTGATAATCAAGCTTGCTTCCTTAGGGAAAACCTTAGTTAAAAGCATCTGCTCGTTGTTATAATCCACAACAAAGGTATTAACCTGATCGCATGTGAGTTCGAGAAGATATACTCGTCCCGGTTTTAGTTTGCCCCCAAGGTCATAATTACGTAGCGAACCAAGTTCTGGATGCTGAATAGATATTTTAGCGACTCCACCGGGAACATAAAGATAAATTTCTGCGGGATGCTGGTCGTTTTGATCTTCACGATCCACAATACCAAGGGCACCGACCTCAAAGCGCAGGTCGCGCGCGGTAGTAGCAACCTTGATTAGAGCACATTTATTCCCCGAGAAGTCGAGTTTCATCCCGGAGGTGATTGCTGTTACGTCCGTTTCGAGTGGTTTAAAAGATGCAACACTGATTTTTTGAGCCGATACACCCATGGCGCCAAACATAAGCATCAGTGCAAATATAACCGATTGTCGAAAAGAAGATATTACGGTTAATATGGATTTATGTCGAGAAATAGTTTTCAAAATAGTTTAGCGATATATTATCGTTGAGGTGTTAGATAGTTAGTTAGATACCCGTTCAGCTATATTATTGTAAGGAGCATTCAGAAAATCAGCGCAAAACTATAAAAAATTTCACATATACACAATTTTTTTAACACTTTCAATTGGTCCAAATTGGTCCAAACACTTTCCGGTCCCGGATTATGTTGGATTCCGTTCCAAAATTTTTCAATGCAGTGGAGTTATAGTAGCAGAAAAACATATTCAAGTCCAGTGGGATAGATATCCATGCGTGGCTAGATATCCCTGCCTAGATAGATATACCTGCAGGACTCGGCCTATATTATATAAGGATTAAATTTTCGGGATTTTTGCGCAATCATTTCTTTAGACTGAAAAACTTTTACTATTTTTACAAAAAATTTAAGAAATAGGGAGCCGTCGTTTAACATCCACTCTAACCTAAACCTACATGAAAACGGCTTAATACTAACAAGCTAAACCTAACAAGCAAAATCTAACAACCAAAACCAATAAACTTTATGTTCAAAAATCAACCCGCGGGTCTGTATGTGCTTGCGCTTGCCAACACCGGCGAACGCTTCGGCTACTACACCATGCTCGCAATCTTTCTGTTCTATCTGCAGGCCAAGTTCGGCCTCGATGCTACATGGACCGGTCAGATTTTCTCAATCTTCCTGGCCATGGTTTACTTCATGCCCCTTATCGGCGGATGGCTCGCCGACAAATGGAGCTTCTCCAAGTGCGTAGTTGCCGGCCTGGGAATCATGTTCGTGGGTTACGCCCTGATGTCCGCCCCCACTCCGGTGCGCAGCAACACTTCGATGATGATTATGCTCGGCGCACTGCTGCTAATCTCTATCGGTACCGGTCTCTTCAAAGGTAACCTGCAGGTAATGGTGGGTGACCTCTATAACGATCCCCGCTACAGCTCCAGCCGCGACTCGGCATTCTCTATCTTCTACATGGCCATCAACATCGGCTCCATGTTCGCCCCCACCGCCGCCATCTCGCTCAAAAACATGGCGCTTGAAAATGCCGGTTTCCTCTCCAACAACCCCATGGCAGCAACCGTAAGCAACTGGTGTCTCAGCACCAACGGATTTGCCTCGATCCCTGCCGATGCCGAAACCGTAAAATCGATGACCGAATTTGCCATGGACAAGGGTATGGCACAGGGTGGCGACGTGCTCACCTTCCTCAGCACATACCTCAGCGACTTTGCTGCACAGTGCGGCATGGGCTCAATGCCCCTGGCCGACTTTGCCAACGGTTACATCTCGGCCTTCTCTACCGGCTGCAGCTACTCGTTCATGCTGGCTTGCATTTCGCTCATCGTCAGCTTTGCCATCTACTTCCTGGGTCGCAAAACTTTTGCCCATATCATCTCCGACAAAAAGGACCCCAAGGCCGCCAAAGCCGCTGCCAACGTTGGTCCCGAGCTCACTCCGGCACAGACCAAACAGCGCGTCGTGGCACTTCTGCTCGTCTTTGCTGTAGTAATCTTCTTCTGGATGGTATTCCACCAGAACGGTCAGACACTCACCGAGTTTGCCAAGAGCTGTACCAACTCCGTGGCCACCGGCTGGACCCGTATCGGCTTTAACCTCTGGGCTCTCGTTGCCATCGCCGCCGGTGTGTACGCACTCTTCAGCGTATTCCAGAGCAAGACCATTAAAGGTCGCGCCATCAGCGGTGTCATCTTTGCCGCTGTTGTTGGAATCATTGCATGGATCTACTCTTCGACCCCGGCACAGGTCACCGACATCGACCCCGCTGCCTACCAGCAGTTCAACCCATTCTATGTAGTAGCCCTCACACCCTTCTCGATGGCACTCTTCGGCTGGCTCGGCAGCAAGGGTAAAGAACCTTCGGCACCACGCAAAATCGGTTATGGTATGATTATGGCGGCTGCGGCATACGGAGTCATGGTACTCGCCTCGCTCGGGCTGCAGGGCACCAACGGTGCGGTATCCCCCAACTGGCTGATTTCCACCTACCTGCTCCTCACATTTGCCGAACTCCTGCTCTCCCCCATGGGTATCTCGTTCGTATCAAAGGTAGCACCCCCCAAGTTGAAAGGATCAATGATGGGTGGCTGGTTTGCAGCTACCGCCATCGGTAACTACCTGGTATCGATACCGATGCTGCTGTGGGGCAAAATCCCAGTGTCGACAGTGTGGATTATCCTCATCGTAATCTGTCTTATCTCGGCAGCCTTCATCTTCTCAATCATGAAGAAGCTGGAAAGCGCCACCGCTGACACCCCCGCCCCCGCATCGCTCGAAACCGTCGAAGACGACGCCATCTAATTGATTTCTTGCTCCGCACTCAACAGCGAAGCTCTCAATAGCTCCGCACACAACAGCGTTACGTTAACAGCGAAGCTCTCAATTGCGAAGCGCTAAACAGCGATGATCTCAATAGCGAAGCGCTCATACCGCTACGTTAACGGTCGAGACAGGAGGGTGTTGCAGAACTTGCTAAGTATAATGTGCCATCATGGCGTGCCTGAGGGTGCTGCAGAACTTACTCAGTATAGTGTGCCATCATGGCGTGCCTGAGGGTGCTGCAGAACTTACGAAGTATAGCGTGCCATCATGGCGTGCCAGAGGATGCTGCAGAACTCGCTCAGCATAGCGTGCCATCATAGCGTGCCAGGCTCGGAGAGCCGAATCCGTTTACACCCCCAGGCAAAGCGAAGGTCGGAGACCTCGCTGCAGCCTGGGGTTTTGGCTATACACGACACTGAAGCTTCGGAGAAGCCTACCCGCATTTCAGTATTATTTTATTGAAACCCATACGCTTAACAACTGACACCTAGTTCCCTCCGCCCAGTAGGCTTCTCCGAAGCTGCATCCCACATCTCAGCCAAACCCCATGCTGCGAACCGGTCTCCGACCGCGTTCTTGCATGGGGTTGTAAACGGATTCGGCTCTCCGAGCCTTGCACGCTATGATGGCATGCTATACTGAAAATGTGGAAACGTACCAATTATTCGTGCAGAAAAATGTGAAAACA
>QLIP01064728.1_pt1 | contig 27770 bp, 21 predicted proteins | sample 1769771 | NCBI WGS metagenome assembly QLIP01 (sample SAMN09428762, study PRJNA476227) | Gut metagenome, whole genome shotgun sequencing project. | isolation source: cecum | host: Rhizomys sinensis | place: China: Jinsha town of Minqing, Fujian Province | collected 2013-09-23 | reverse complement strand
TGACGGAGGCGATCAACAAATATGACAATGGCGTCATTGTCGGGGTTTCGTTATTTTATGCGATTTTAAGCGTGATCTCGATTATTTTAGGAGACATATTAATGGGAGTGGCAGATCCAAGGATTTCCTTCTCAAGCAAGGATAGGTAATGATGGGAGGTGAATTTCATGTTTCAAAAGAATAAACATCTTGCGATGGAAAACTCTGATGCTGAAGAAATGGACTTAACAGAAGGACTCTTAGAGGAAGAACTTTTTTCGGCGGTGGAGCATAGTGAGTTAGAGTCAGAGAAAATAACGGCGCCCCGGTATTCGTACTGGAATTCCGTTTTCAGGGTGTTTTTTAGAAAAAAAGTCAATATTATCATGCTGGGGCTGCTTGCGCTGATCGTGCTGATGGCTTATCTGTATCCGATGTTTGTGGACTATGACAGGTATGGCAATCTGTTAAATGCGCAGGCGAAACACTTAAAGCCCATGGCGGCATTTGGGCAGTTCGGATTTAACATACATTGGATATTAGGCACGGGTGCGGCAGGACAGTCCACTTTTGACGCTGTATGGTATGGATCGAAGATTTCCATTTCGCTTGCGCTGATCGTTGCCTCAATCAATATGGCGGTGGGCGTTTTTATCGGCGCGGTCTGGGGTTTTTCGAAACGGGTGGACAACGTGATGATCGTTATTTATAACATTATCGCAAACCTTCCGTATATTTTGGTAATTTCTGTTATGGTCATGATTTTTACGGCAGGCTTTTGGACGATGGTATTTGCCATGACGATTACGGGGTGGCTGTCGATCGCGTATTTTATACGGACGCAGGTGGTCATTATCCGCGACAGGGAGTACAATCTGGCCTCTAGGTGCCTTGGCACGCCAATTGTGCGCATTGCCGTCAAAAATATTCTGCCGTTTATGACTTCGGTTATCGTGACGCTTGCGGCTACAGAGATTCCTTCCTATATTTCCTATGAAGTTTTCCTTGCCTATATTGGCATGGGGCTAAAGGAAATGTCGCTTGGGAGACTCATTTATGAGGCAGAGAGCGCGATGCTTACTCCTGGCTGGGGATATGAGTTCTGGAGTCCTGTTGCGGTTGCTTCGATTATCACGATTGTATTGTATGTGGTCGGACAAAATCTTGGTGATGCATCCGATCCAAGAACACATATGTAATGGGGTGGCGGAATGGAAGATAAAAAGATACTCTTATCAATTAAGGATTTGGAAGTAAAATTCCGCGTGCGGGGCAGAAGGCTGACCGCAATCAGGGATGTTTCGCTTGACATCTATGAAGATGAAGCGATAGCGATCGTGGGAGAGTCCGGCTCCGGAAAGTCCGTGCTGACTAAGACATTTGCCGGGATGCTAGAGAGCAATGGCTACATTGCCAAGGGCGCCATCATCTTTCGCGACGAGGAGTTGGCTGACACGCTTGTCAGAAAAAATTCTGTCTCAAAATGGATGATAGAACATGCGTTTGCCAAATTGAATGAATATACGAAGCTTGCGTATGGTGCGCCTGTTTCGGATGAAGCCAAAAAGCAAAATGAGATTATGGCAAAAGAGATTTATCTTTCGATTGGGCGGTACGGTTTTTTTAAACGCATGACATTGTTTTACGGACTGTTAAAGGTGCTGCAGGATGCGATGAAAGAGGGAGTGGATCTGTCTGATGATGTGCAAAGGAGCATTGTTTTTGACAAGGTCGCCTTCCGCGTGAAATACCTTGACGAAACGGCAGAGAAGCTTCATGGCACATGTGTCCTGAATCTGGCAAATGTAAAATATGCGAAGGACTGGTATCAGATACGGGGCAAAAAGATTGCGACCGTGTTCCAGGATCCGATGACGTCGCTTAATCCGATCATTACGATTGGAACGCAGATAACGTCCATCATTATGAAACATCAGGACGTGAGCGAGGCGCAGGCGCGGGCGAAAGCATTAGACCTTATGAAAAAGGTGGGGATTCCAAACGCCGAAGCGCGCTTTGACGATTACCCATTCCAGTATTCCGGCGGCATGCGCCAAAGGATTGTCATTGCGATCGCGCTTTCCTGCCAGCCGAAGATTTTAATCTGCGATGAGCCAACGACCGCGCTTGACGTTACAATCCAGGCGCAGATTTTAAAGCTCATCAAGGATCTGCAGAAGGAATTTCATTATACGATTGTGTTCATTACGCATGACTTAGGCGTGGTGGCAAATGTTGCGGACCGCGTGGCGGTTGTGTATGCCGGACAGATCATCGAGCTTGCCTCTGTGGAAGAGCTCTTTTATGATCCGAGGCATCCCTACACTTGGGCGCTGCTTTCGTCCATGCCGCAGCTTGCTAAGAAAAATACGAAACTGTATTCGATTACAGGCACGCCGCCGTCCCTTTACAATAAGATTACCGGGGACGCGTTTGCGCCGCGCAATCCGTACTGCATGAAGATCGATACGTTAAAAGAGCCGCCGATGTTTCAAGTGACAGATACGCATTATGCAAAAACGTGGCTGCTTGATCCGCGCTCTCCAAAGATGGAAAAGCCGGAAGCGATTCAGAATATCCATGAGAAACTGTTAAAAGCGTTTAACCTATAGGAGATTTAGAACGTGTCAAACCTAGATCAAACAAAACCAGGACGCGTGTATCATTTGCCGGAGCATGGTCCTATTGATGAAAAAAATGGCAAGGAAATATTAGTATCGATAAAAAACCTGGACATCACCTTTGGCAAGGGTGCAAATGCGGTCAAGGCTGTCAAGAACGCGAGTTTTGACATCTATAAAGGGGAAACGTTCTCTTTAGTGGGGGAATCAGGTTCTGGAAAAACGACGGTCGGAAGAGCGGTGATCCGTGTCAATCCGTGCGCCGGGGGCGAGATTTTGTATAAAGGCGTCCGCATTTCAGGAAAAATCCCGCGCTCTTTAGACAGGGATGTCATCCGCAATATCCAGATGGTATTCCAGGATCCGGCTGCTTCGTTAAATGAGCGTGCGACGGTAGATTATATCATTTCGGAGGGCTTGCATAATTTTCATTTGTATGAAAACGAGGCAGACCGTATCCGCAAGGTGGAGAAAATGATTGGCCAGGTAGGTCTTTTGCCGGAGCATCTAACGAGGTATCCCCACGAATTTTCAGGAGGGCAGCGCCAGAGGATCGGCCTTGCGAGGGCGATGGTCATGGAGCCGGAGCTCGTTATCGCAGATGAGCCTATTTCTGCGCTCGATGTGTCCATCCGGGCGCAGGTGTTAAACCTGATGAAGAAATTCCAGAAGGAAAAGGAACTTACCTATTTGTTTATCGCGCATGATCTTTCTATTGTGCGGTTTATTTCAGACCGCATAGGGGTGATCTATAAGGGGAATATTGTGGAAATTGCAGAAGCGGACGAACTTTTTGACTTTCCGCTGCATCCCTACACGCATTCCTTAATTTCCGCGATTCCGATTCCAGATCCCCAGCTGGAAAAACATAAGGCGCTTTATACTTATGACCCGTCCATGCACGATTATGGCACAGAACAGCCGGAGCTTGTAAATATTGGGCATGAGCATTATGTGTACGGAAATAAGAAAGAGATTGAAGAATACAAGGCGGTCCGCGAGAGGGGCGTGCCGCTAAAGTCTATCAATATTGTAGATCCTAACGCACCGCAGGCAGAGAGCCAGATGCAGGAAGGCAATGTGGCAGACGCGGGGGCAGACGAGTTTTTGAGCGCGCCCATCCATGATACGGGCAGCCTATGGTATAAAATAGCATCGTTCTTCCTTCCGATACTTGGCCTCATAGCGGCGGCTTTGTTCAAACACAGCCGGTACTACCGCAACTATCATGCCTGCAAAAAGGGCGCTATTGCGGGATTGCTCACACGGGCGGCCATTATCGCGCTGTTTGCAATTCTGCTGATACTAGCGGTAGTCTGATTTGCATGCTGGCGGCAGTCTGCTTGCAGCGGGGTTATTGATTATTTAGAAAAAGTATGCTACGATAAATATGTTGTTGGAAACTATGGCGAAGGAGAGGGAATCTATGTGCGAATCTGCAGATAAAAAGAACGTCAGCGCCTCGAAAAATTTTATTGAGCAGATAATCGATAAAGATTTGGCGGAAGGTGTGTACGATACGGTGCATACGCGGTTTCCACCGGAGCCAAACGGCTTTTTGCATATCGGACACGCCAAGAGCATTTTATTAAATTATGGGCTGGCGCAAAAATACAATGGAAAGTTCAATATGCGCTTTGACGATACAAACCCAACAAAAGAGAAAAACGAGTTTGTAGAGGCGATCAAGGAAGATATCGCGTGGCTTGGCGCTGACTGGGAAGATAGGCTGTATTTTGCCTCTGACTATTTTGGCCAGATGTATGCGTGTGCCGTGAAGCTAATCCAGAAGGGAAAGGCGTATGTCTGCGACCTTTCGCCGGAAGAGATCAGGGAATACCGGGGCACGCTGACAGAGCCTGGAAAGAACAGCCCATACCGGGACAGGAGCATAGAGGAAAACCTTGCACTGTTTGAAAATATGAAAAATGGCGTATACCGGGACGGGGAGAAAGTGCTACGCGCCAAAATTGACATGGCATCGCCAAACATCAATATGCGCGACCCTGTCATTTACCGTGTGGCGCATATGCCGCACCACAACACGGGGGATGCCTGGTGCATTTATCCGATGTATGATTTTGCCCATCCGATCGAGGATGCCATCGAAGGCATTACGCATTCAATCTGCACACTGGAATTTGAAGACCACAGGCCATTGTACGACTGGGTCGTGCGGGAGCTGGAATATCCAAATCCGCCAAGGCAGATTGAATTTGCCAAGATGTACCTGACCAATGTCGTAACTGGCAAGCGTTATATTAAGAAGCTGGTAGAGGACGGCATTGTAGACGGCTGGGATGACCCGAGGCTTGTTTCAATCGCCGCGCTGCGCAGGCGGGGCTTTACGCCGGAATCAATCCGTATGTTTGTAGATTTGTGCGGCGTTTCTAAGTCCAATTCCTCTGTGGATTATGCCATGCTGGAATATTGCATCAGAGAGGATTTAAAACTGAGCAGGCCAAGGATGATGGCGGCGCTTGATCCAATCAAACTGATTATCGATAATTATCCAAAAGGACAGACGGAATACCTTACCGTTGCCAACAATCTGGAAAACGAAGCACTTGGCACGCGCAAGGTGCCGTTTGGCAGGGAGCTCTACATTGACAGGGAGGACTTCATGGAAGAGCCGCCGAAAAAATATTTCCGCCTCTATCCGGGCAATGAAGTGCGCCTCATGCATGCTTATTTTGTGACATGCACAGATTTTGCCAAAGACGCCAGCGGCAGGGTCACAGAAGTGCATTGCACGTATGACCCGCAGACAAAGCAGGGTGCAGGATTTACCGGCCGCAAAGTCAAAGGGACGATCCATTGGGTGCCGGCAAAAGAAGCGGTGCGGGCGCAAGTCAGGCTGTATGAGAATATCATAGAGGAAGAAAAGGGCGTATACAATGAGGATGGCAGCCTGAACTTAAATCCCAATTCCCTGACCGTTTTAAATGACTGCTATTTGGAGCCGGCACTGGCAGAGGCCAAGCCGCATGAGCGCTTCCAGTTTGTAAGGCAGGGTTTTTTCTGCGTGGACAGCAAAGATTCCAAACCGGGCAGCCTTGTGTTTAACCGGATTGTATCGTTAAAAAGTTCCTATGTACTGCCAAAGGATTCGTAAGAAACCGTAGGCGGATGCTATAAAAATTCTATCAACCAAATAAAAGGAGAAACAGTATGGCAGATTTATTATCAGGATTAGAAAGCCTTGGCCTAGGCGGCCTGCAAGGAATGAAACTGTATGAAGACCCACAGGCAGAAGAAGCTAAAAAACAGGAAGCGGCAAAGAAAGCAGATCCCGTGTTAATGGAGCAGGACCTTATTTTCGATAAAGTGTACAAATGCCCTGTCTGTGATAAGAACTTCAAAGCCAAGACAGTAAAATCGGGCAAAGCAAAGCTCTTAGGGCAGGATGCAGACTTACGCCCGCGTTATGAAGGGATCGACATGGCGAAATATGACGTAGTCGTATGCGAACATTGCGGCTATGCAGCAATCAGCCGGTATTTTACGACGGTTTCCACCAAACAGGCGGCAAAGATCAAAGAAGCGATTTCCGCAAATTACAAAGCAAAACCGGAAACGGGTGAGATCTATACTTATGAAATGGCAGTGGAGCGTTATAAACTGGCACTAGTGAACGCAATCGTAAAGCAGGCGAAGAACAGCGAAAAAGCTTATATTTGCCTAAAAACTGCATGGACGGTGCGCGGCCAGGGGGAGAGCCTAAAGCAGGATGACCCGGACTATGAAAAGAAAAAGGCAGAATGCTTAAAGAGCGAAGAAGAATTTTTAAAGAACGCCTTAGACGGCTTTATCGTAGCAAGGCAGGCAGAAGGCTTCCCGATGTGCGGCATGGACGAGAGCACATTGGATTATCTCATTGCGGTCATTGCGCTGCGCTTTAACCAGTTTGATGTGACGACCAAGCTGATTGCGGGTATATTAGGCTCTACGGCTGCTACACCGCGCATGAAAGAAAAGGCGCGTGATCTGAAAGAAACACTCATGCAAAAAATCAAAGACCAGAAAGCGGGCAAAGCGTAAACAGCCATTTTCCTTACGTGCCCGTAAAGCAGCGCAGGGAGGGATAGCCCCTCCCTGCGCCGCGGTATGGAATTTAAAATTTAAGTTTCGTCGTTGAAAAATTCTTCTACGACTGTTTCAGCCTGTGGCGCGGGTGTGGCATTTGCATCGGCAGCTTTTAAATCAAGATCCACATAGGAACGTTCCGGCGCATCGGTATCTTCCAGATCCTGCGCACCAGCATCTTCGGTATCGTCCCAGTCTTCATCCTCAAAATCGAAATCATCAGGATGCCTGTTTTGCAAATAGTAATAAACGCCGGCGGCAGCCGCACTGACAACAGCTGAAAAAAGTAAAAATTTCCCAAATTTTTTAGCCATAAGGTACTCCTTTCCCAATTTCTGGTTACTCTTCCTGTTAAGTATTTTAATACTATTTTACGAAAATGAAAAGAGAATATACGAAATTCAAGAAAAAACTTTCAGCAAAACTTCTTTCCATCAAAATCCGGGCGCATTAAGATACAACATATAGTAGTGGAAAAAATAGTTTGTACTAGTTTTGGAATGGATATTGAAAGCATTTTTTTGGTATGGTATGATAAATATCGACTTGTAAGGTCAACGCAGGAGAAGGATAGTTGGAAAACTGAGGATATGCATGAACGATAAATTTTTTGACCTAAAAAAAGAAAAACAGGACAAGATGATCAATGCGGCATTAAAGGTGTTTGCGCTCCAGGGATATAAGCACGCTAGTACCGATGAGATTGTAAAGGAAGCAGGAATCAGCAAGGGTCTGCTGTTTCATTATTTTGCAAGTAAGATCGGCACGTACGAATTTGTGTATGATTACAGCACGAAGTACATGCTGTTAGAGCTTAGTGCGCTGGAAAAAGGGGGATCGGACATTTATGCCTTGCTGCTGCAGATGGAGGAAGCCAAGCTGCAGGTATTGCGCAATTATCCGTACATGCAGCAGTTTCTTGTGCGTGCCTCCAAAGAAGAAGACGCGCAGGCATTACAGGCGGTAGCAAAGCGGCGCAAGGAGTATGACGGCCGCTGCCAGGAGCTTCTTGCAAGTGCGGATTTAAGCAGGCTGCGGGAAGGGATTGACGTTAAAAAACTGTTAAAGATTATTGATTATATGGTATGCGGGATTATGGCAGACGGGCTTTCCAAACAGTACAATCCCGACTTGATGCATGAGGAAGTCAAAGGATATCTTGCCATGCTAAAAGAAATCACATATAAGGCATAAGAGGGGAGTTATGAAAAAATTTATAATATGAGGAGGAAATACAAATGAATGAGAGAACATGGAAGCAAAAGATCATTCTTGGCGTGCAGCATACGTTAGCGATGTTTGGGGCGACAGTGCTAGTGCCCGCGCTGACGGGATTAAACACTTCCATCACGCTGTTTTGCGCAGGTGTGGGGACGCTGCTCTTCCATCTGGTGACAAAGAAAAAGGTGCCGGTATTTTTGGGCTCCAGCTTTGCTTTTATGGCAGGCATTATGGCGATTCTGGGAGATTCCAGAATCGGAGACCCGGATTTTTTTGACAAACTTGCAGCAGTGAAGGGAGCATTGGTCATTGCGGGATTTGTGTATGTCGTATTTGCGGGATTGATCAAAATATTTGGCTATGAAAAAGTAAACAAGCTCCTGCCGCCGATTGTCACAGGGCCGATCATCATCGTCATTGGGCTGCGCCTAAGCGCCACAGCAATTTCCAGTGCATTTTACTATAACGGGGAATTTAGCTTAAAAGCAGTGTTTGTGACCGGTGCCATCTTAGCGACCGTTATCGTGGTATCAATTTTTGCGAAAGGGATTTTTAATCTGATGCCGATCCTGTTTGCCATCATTGTTGGCTATCTTGTGTGCCTGCCGCTTGGATTCTGTGATTTTACCGCAGTTTCACAGGCGCATTTCTTTGCCTTCATGGATAAAAATATTTTAGCCCAGCTTATCTGCCTGCCGGTTTTCCGTATAGACGCTATCCTTGCGATTGCGCCGATCGCGCTCGTGACGCTGATTGAGCATGTTGGCGACATTACGACAAACGGCGCTGTTGTAGGAGAGAATTTTATGGTCGATCCGGGCGTGCACAGGACAATTTTAGGCGACGGGCTTGCGACTGCGGTTGCCGGCCTTTTGGGCGGGCCTGCCAATACGACTTACGGGGAAAATACGGGCGTGCTCGCGGTGACAAAAGTCTATGACCCGGCAGTTATTAGGATTGCGGCGGTATTTGCAATCATTCTTGGCATTTTTGGGAAATTTGGCGGGTTTATTACGAGTATTCCAGGGCCTGTTACCGGCGGCATAAGCATTGTGCTTTACGGCATGATCTCCGCAGTCGGCGTGCGTATCCTGATCAACAGCCGTTTGAACTTTGGCAACAGCCGCAACCTGCTTGTGGCGGCGATCATTCTCGTGCTTGGCATTGGATGCGACAGCATTCCGGTTTATGGCACGGTTACGGTATCCGGCCTTGCCTTAGCGGCAATCGTAGGCATTGTGCTTGCGCTTATCCTGCCGGAAGGCGAGGACAGCGTGCTGGAAGAATAACCGGCCAGGCAGCATAGTATGATACCAGAGGAGGGTATATCAGTGGCATTGTTGTCAGTCATCATTCCATCCTACAACGAAGAAGAAAATATTGAGCGCACAGTTGCGTCAGTATCTGGCATTTTACAGGAGGCGGGCATTGCATACGAGCTTTTGTTTGTCAGCGATGGCTCGACAGATGGCACTTACCGTAAGATCGAGGCGGCATCCTGGCAGGATAAACGCGTTAAAGGCATAGAATTTAGCCGGAATTTTGGCAAGGAGGCTTCGATTTTTGCGGGGCTTTCCATGGCGCTTGGCGATGCGTGTGTTGTAATAGACTGCGATTTACAGCATCCGCCGGAGGCGATTGTGGAAATGTACCGGCTGTGGGAACAAGGATACGAAGTGGTAGAGGGCATAAAGTCCAACCGAGGGGAGGAGAATTTTTTCCATAAAATATCGGCGGAAGCATTTTATAAGCTGATGTCCATGAGCATGAAAATTGACATGAATGCATCTTCCGATTTTAAACTGCTAGACCGTAAGGCAGTGGACGTGCTGATCAGCCTAAAAGAACGCAATACATTTTTCCGCGCCTTGTCGTTTTGGACAGGGTTTCGCAGGACAAGCGTGGAATATGAGGTACAAGAGAGGGCGTATGGCCGGACAAAGTGGTCTGTTTTGGGGCTGTTCCGCTATGCGGTGATGAATACGACATCGTTTAGCACACTGCCGCTGCAGTTTATTACAGTGCTTGGCATGGCAATGATTTTATTTAGCGCCGGTTTTGGGATAGAAGTGCTAGTCACGTACTGTACCGGGAGGGCAGTGGAAGGATTTACGACGGTAATCTTACTGATTTTGATCATCGGCGGCTGTATTATGGTAAGCCTTGGCATTATTGGGCATTATCTTGCGCGTATTTATGAAGAAGTAAAAGGGCGGCCGCGCTATATTATCCGCACAAGAACGGATTCTGCCTGGAATGACATGCAGGGGAAATAGGAGCCGCCGCATTTTCTTACGTTTCTGCCGCGTATGCTTTTAGCCTGTCTAAAGCGCGGGATACCGGCGGCAGCGAAATGAGGATCAAAGTGATGGCTGCTTCCGGCGCAAGATACGTCATGTTGTATACAATGCCGGAAAAGAGCGCGGCAAGGTTTCCGCCAAAGCTGCCGACATATTCCGTATAAAAAATGGCACCGGCAATGCAGTGTACGGCAAAACGTCCTGCAACGCCTGCAAGGTAGCCTTTAGCAAGCCCGCGCTTTGCGTTGTGGAAAAGCCCGGCCATGCCAAGCGCACCAAAAGCGAGGGGAAAATCAAGGATTACCTGAAGCGGATGCACAACGTAAGGGCCTGTGATAAACTGCAGGATGCCATAGGTGAATGATGCGCAAAACCCAGTCGCCGGCCCGTACCAATAGCCGACAAGGCATATGAGGAGCATGCTAAAGAGTGTGACAGAGCCGCCAAACGGCAGGGACGGGAGTTTGATGAAGGTTGCGATAACGATGGCAAGCGCAACCGCCATTCCTGAAAATACGAGTTTTTTTGTGGTAAGGCTGTTTTTTTGTGACATAAAAAATCCTCCTAAAAAAACGCAGGAGGGAACCTTAGTCTGCTTCCTTCCGCCGGTATTACCCGGGTCAAGTCATGAGGGTCAGGGCGTAAAACGTCCAATCTCAGCAAATAGCTCCCCTAGCGTAGTGAATATGCTGATTTTATTGTAATGGATGCGCCGGTTTGTGTCAAGCCGGAAAATCAGCTCTTTACATCTTTGCAAAACGGGTGTATAGTATAGACGTTAAAGGAAAGCGAAAAAGATATTGTTAAGCCATAAGAAGAAAGGAGCCATACGATGTTTGATGCAAGGGCAGGCGTTCCTCTTGCACCGCTGTATCGTCCAGAATTTGAACACGACAACTGTGGTATCGGCGCATGCGTGGATATCAAAGGGCGAAAGAGCCGTGCAATCGTAGAGGATGCATTAAAAATAGTAGAAAATTTAGAGCACAGGGCAGGCAAAGATGCCGAAGGGAAGACCGGAGACGGCGTAGGTATTTTAACACAGATACCGCACAAGTTCTTTTTAAAGGTCACAAATCCCCTCGGCATCTTTTTAGGTTCGGAAAGAGAATACGGCGTTGGCATGTTTTTCTTCCCCCAGGATGAGCTAAAACGCAACCAGTCTAAAAAAATGTTCGAGATCATTGTAAAGAAAGAGGGGCTGACATTCCTTGGCTGGCGGACGGTGCCAATCGCAGCATCGGTGCTTGGGCATAAAGCCGTGGAATGCATGCCCTGCATCCTGCAGGGATTTATCAAAAAACCGGCCGGCATAGAAAAAGGGCTTGATTTTGACAGGAAGCTCTATATCGTGCGCCGTGTGTTTGAGCAGTCTACGGACAATACCTATGTAGTTTCTTTATCGAGCAGGACGATTGTATACAAAGGGATGTTTTTGGTCGGGCAGCTGCGCACTTTTTTTGTTGATCTGCAGGATGAAGCGTATGAGTCTGCCATTGCCATTGTGCATTCGCGTTTTTCCACGAATACGAATCCGAGCTGGGAAAGAGCGCATCCAAACCGCTTTATCGTGCATAATGGGGAGATCAATACAATCCGTGGCAACGTGGATAAAATGCTTGCCAGGGAGGAAAATATGGAGTCCGAGCATTTAAAGGGGCTTTTGCATAAAGTGCTCCCGGCGGTCAATGCGCTTGGCTCCGATTCCGCAATGCTGGACAATACATTGGAATTTCTCGTTATGAGCGGCATGGAGCTGCCGTTAGCGGTCATGGTCGCCATTCCTGAGCCGTGGGCGAACGATAAAGCAATGTCCCAGACAAAAAAAGATTTTTATCAGTATTATGCGACGATGATGGAGCCGTGGGACGGCCCTGCTTCCATCCTGTTTTCCGACGGGGATATGATCGGCGCGGTGTTGGACCGTAACGGCCTGCGCCCGTCCCGTTATTATATTACCGATGATGATAAATTGATCCTTTCCTCGGAAGTCGGCGTACTAGATACCGCCCCGGAAAAAATTATCGCAAAAGAGCGGCTTAGGCCAGGGAAAATGCTGCTTGTGGATACGGTCAAAGGCGAAGTCATTGACGATGATACGTTAAAAGAATCTTATGCCGCAAGAGCGCCATACGGGGAATGGCTAGACAGCAACCTGGTGGAACTGCATGCGCTAAAAATACCAAACCAGCGCGTCGAAGAATTTACCGGGGAAGAACGCCAGCGGATGCAGAAGGCATTTGGCTATACGTATGATGAATTAAAGACGAGCATTCTGCCAATGGCGTTAAACGGGAGCGAATCGATTGCGGCAATGGGCGTGGATACGCCGCTGCCGGTCCTTTCTAAGACGAGCCATCCGCTGTTTCATTATTTTAAGCAGCTGTTTGCGCAAGTCACAAATCCGCCAATCGACGCTATCCGTGAAGAGATTGTGACTTCCACGACAGTCTATATCGGCACCGAAGGCAATATTTTGGAGGAAACGCCGAAAAACTGCAATGTGTTAAAGGTGAACAATCCCATTTTAACGAATACGGATCTGCTAAAAATTAAAACGATGGCAAAAGAAGGGTTTCAAGTTGCGGTTGTGCCAATCCTTTATTATAAAAATACGAGCTTAGAGCGTGCAATCGACAGGCTGTATGTGGAAGCGGACAGGTGCTATCGGGACGGCGCGAATATCCTGATCTTATCCGACCGTGGCGTAGATGAAAACCATGTGGCAATCCCGTCTCTGCTTGCCGTTTCTTCGTTAAACCAGTATTTGATCCGCACAAAGAAAAGAACGAGCGTTGCCCTTATTTTAGAGTCGGGGGAGCCACGGGAAGTGCACCATTTTGCGACACTGCTTGGGTTTGGCGCCTGTGCGGTCAACCCTTACCTGGCGTTAGATTCGATCAAGGGGCTGATCGCTGACAGGATGCTGGATAAAGATTATTATGCGGCCGTTGATGACTACAATAATGCTGTGCTGCACGGCATAGTCAAGATTGCCTCAAAAATGGGCATTTCCACAATCCAGTCATACCAGGGGGCAAAAATTTTTGAGGCGATCGGCATTGCTTATGATGTGATTGCAAAATATTTTACGAATACAGTATGCCGGGTGGGCGGCATTACGTTAAAAGACATTGAAACGCAGGTGGATGCGCTGCATTCTTTGGCATTTGACCCGTTAGGGCTGGAAACAGACTTGACGTTAGAAAGTCCCGGGCGGCATAAAATGCGAAGCGGCGCGGAGGAACATCTTTATAACCCGGCCACGATCCATCTGCTGCAGGAATCCACAAGGCTTGGCGATTATAATTTGTTCAAAGAGTATACGGCACTTGTCAACAGCGAAGAATCGGTCCGCAATCTGCGGGGGCTGATGGAGTTTTGTTATCCAAAAAAAGCAGTTCCTTTGGAAGAAGTAGAGAGCGTGGAGAGCATCGTCACAAGGTTTAAGACAGGGGCGATGTCCTATGGCTCCATTTCCAAGGAAGCGCATGAAACAATGGCGGTCGCAATGAACCGCCTGCATGGAAAATCCAATTCTGGCGAAGGCGGGGAAGATTTAGAGCGGATGACGCCTGGCGCCGATGGCTTAGAGCGGTGCTCTGCCATTAAGCAGGTGGCGTCAGGGCGTTTTGGCGTCACAAGCAGGTATTTAGTCAGTGCAAAAGAAATACAGATCAAAATGGCGCAGGGGGCAAAGCCGGGAGAAGGCGGGCATCTGCCCGGCGCAAAAGTCTATCCATGGATTGCCAAAACAAGGCATTCCACGCCTGGGGTAGGACTGATCTCACCGCCGCCGCACCATGATATTTATTCGATCGAGGATTTGGCAGAATTGATCTACGATTTAAAAAACGCCAATCAAGAGGCACGCATTTCCGTAAAACTCGTATCCGAAGCGGGCGTTGGCACGGTTGCGGCAGGAGTCGCTAAAGCTGGGGCACAAGTCATCCTAATATCCGGGTATGATGGCGGCACGGGCGCGGCACCCAAAAACTCTATCCACAATGCGGGGCTTCCATGGGAGCTTGGGCTGGCAGAAGCGCACCAGACGCTGCTGATGAATGGTTTGCGCAACAAAGTGCGCATCGAAACGGATGGCAAGCTGATGAGCGGACGGGACGTTGCCATAGCGGCAATCCTTGGCGCGGAGGAATTTGGTTTTGCGACAGCGCCGCTTGTGACGATGGGCTGCATTATGATGCGGGTGTGCAACCTGGATACGTGTCCTGTCGGCGTAGCGACGCAAAATCCTAAACTTCGGAAAAACTTTAAGGGAAAACCGGAATATGTCATGAATTTCATGCGCTTTATTGCGCAGGAACTGCGGGAATACATGGCAAAACTCGGCGTTTTGAGTGTGGACGGATTAGTCGGGCGCACGGATTTATTAAAGATCCGGGACGGCTTGGATAAAAGGCTGGCTGGCGTGGATTTAAGCAATATTTTAAACAATCCGTACTGTGCCAGGAAAGAAAAAGTGATCTTTGATCCAAAGAAGGTGTACGATTTTGCACTGGAAGAAACAATCGATGAGAAAGTCCTGTTAAAGCAGCTGCGCGGGGCGATAGAAAACGGGGAAGAAAAGGCCATTACGGCAGATGTAAAAAATGCGGACAGGGCGTTTGGCACAATACTTGGCTCTACACTGACAAAACGGTTTGGCGATACGTTAAAAGAAGACACTTACCGCATTGTGTGCAAAGGCGCGGGCGGCCAGAGTTTTGGCGCGTTTATCCCAAAAGGGCTGACGTTAGAGCTCTCCGGCGACAGCAACGACTATTTTGGCAAGGGGCTTTCCGGTGGGAAGCTGATTGTTTATCCGCCAAAAGAAAGTAAATTCCAGCCGGATGCCAACATTATCATCGGCAATGTCGCCCTGTACGGCGCGACAAGCGGCAAAGCGTTTATAAACGGCGTGGCAGGGGAGCGTTTCTGCGTGCGCAATTCCGGCGCGGCAGCAGTCGTGGAAGGCGTCGGGGACCATGGCTGTGAATATATGACAGGCGGGCGCGTTGTCATTCTTGGGAAAACCGGGAAAAACTTTGCGGCCGGCATGAGCGGCGGCATTGCCTATGTGTTAGATGAGGATAACGATCTGTATTTGCGGATGAATAAGGAAATGGTGAGCACGAATGAAGTGACATCAAAATATGATGTGCTCGAATTAAAAGAAATGATCCGGGAACATGTGGCAAGCACGGGTTCTGTAAAAGGGAAAATGATACTCGATAATTTCGGGGAATACCTGCAAAAGTTTAAAAAGATCATACCGTATGATTATGACAAGATCATGCGGACGGTCGTGCAGATGGAAGAAAAGGGGCTTAGTGCCGAGCAGGCGCAGATAGAAGCATTTTATGCAAATACGAAAAAGTGATCGGGAAAGGACGGACAGTTATGGGAAAACCAACAGGATTTATGGAGTATCACCGTGAAACGGGCGAAGCGGAAAATCCCATCACGCGGATTCAAAACTTTCAGGAATTTCATACACGTCTTCCAAAAGAGAAGCAGCAGCTTCAGGGGGCAAGATGCATGGAGTGCGGCGTGCCATTCTGCCAGTCCGGGATGAGTCTGCGCGGCATGACGTCTGGCTGCCCGCTGCACAATCTCGTGCCGGAATGGAATGACCTTGTCTATACGGGAAATTGGGAAGAGGCGTATAAGCGGTTAAAGAAGACGAACAGCTTCCCGGAATTTACGTCGCGTGTCTGCCCGGCGCTGTGTGAGGCGGCATGTACGTGCGGCTTGTACGGGGAGCCTGTCGCCACAAAAGAAAATGAATATGCCATTATCGAAAATGCCTATGCGCAAGGTTTTGCGGGGCCAAAGCCGCCAAAAGTGCGCACTGGAAAAAAGGTGGCGGTCGTTGGCAGCGGTCCAGCCGGGCTTGCAACGGCAGACCAGTTAAATAAGCGGGGGCACCTGGTAACGGTATTTGAGCGTTCTGACAGGATTGGCGGGCTGCTCATGTATGGCATTCCCAATATGAAGCTGGAAAAACATGTCATTGACAGGAAAGTCAGAATCATGCAGGAAGAAGGCGTGACATTTGTGACAGGTGCCGATGTCGGCGCGGATTATAAGGCAGGGCGGCTCTTGCAGGAATTTGACCGGGTCGTGCTTGCGTGCGGCGCCTCTAATCCAAGGGATATCAATGTACCCGGGCGGGATGCAAAAGGCATTTATTTTGCGGTGGATTTCCTGACACGCACGACAAAAAGCCTTTTAAACTCGAATCTAAAAGATGACACATATGTCAGTGCAAAGGACAAAGATGTCATCATCATTGGCGGCGGCGATACCGGCAATGACTGTGTCGGCACGGCAATGCGGCATGGGTGCAAAAGCGTGACGCAGGTTGAGATGATGCCAAAAGCGCCGGATGAACGCGCTGCGGACAATCCTTGGCCGGAGTGGCCGAAAGTTTCAAAAACAGATTACGGCCAGGAGGAAGCGGCCGCCGTATTTGGTAAGGACCCGCGCATATATGAGGCGACAGTCAAAGAATTTTTAAAAGATAAAAAAGGCAGGCTAAAAGGCGTAAAGATTGTAAGCCTTGCCTGGGAAAAAGAGGCATCAGGGCGGATGTGCATGAAAGAGATCGCAGGGAGCGAGCGGGTGTTGGAAGCGCAGCTTGCCTTAATCGCTGCGGGCTTTCTTGGGGCGCAAAAGTATGTGGCGGATGCTTTTTTGGCAGAAATGACGGATAGGGGCGTTGTCAAAACTGCACCGGGCAGCTATCAGACTCTTGCGGAAAATGTCTTTACGGCAGGAGATATGCACAGGGGGCAGTCGCTTGTCGTATGGGCCATCCGGGAAGGCAGGGAGGCGGCACGCGCCGTGGACGAAAGCCTGATGGGGTATACAAACCTGACAATCCAATAGAGGAAAATACGGATTGACAAAATAGACAAATTTTCTTCTGCATTTTTGTCAAAAATGCAGAAAACGCATTGCATGATGGGAAATATTCTTACAAGTTCTTGCAATTAGCAAGGATTTATGCTAAGTTTGGAGTAGGATAGTGATTGCAAAGCAAGCTAAACCTGTATACGAGCGGCGGCGTATGCCTGTTTGTATGCAGGTTTTTTTGTTGCACAGGCCCGCACAGATAAATTATGCCGTTAAAGCGGCGTGCGTGCTGCGCGGCGGGCAGGGGAAGATTATGCAGATTGAGAAAATTCTGAACAATAACGTCGTGATTGTTGCGGAAAACGGGACAGAAAAGATTGTCATGGGCAGAGGGCTTGCCTATAAGAAAAAGGCCGGGGATACGTTTGACGATGCAATGGTGGACAAGGTGTTTACGCTAAGCAGCCCGGATACGCAGAATAAATTCCAGGAGCTGATCGTGGACATTCCTTTAGAGCATGTAGAACTTGCGGAGGAACTGGTTTCTTATGCGAAATCCAAGATTGGAAAAGAGTTAAACGAAACGATCTATATTTCGCTCGTAGACCATATTTATACTTCCATCGTGCGTTTTTTAGATGGCATTACAGTGAAAAATGCGCTTTTGTGGGATATCCGCAGGTTTTACCCAAAGGAGTTTGCGGTGGGGCTTCACGCCCTGGATATGATTGAGGAAAAACATAAAGTGTGCCTGCCGGAAGACGAAGCGGGGTTTATCGCGCTGCATCTTGTCAATGCGGAAATGGATGAGCAGAGCATCCAGAATATGTACGAGATCACGAAGATCATGCAGGAAATTTCCAACATCGTCAAATACCGCTTCCACTTGGAGTTTGATGAAGACAGCGTATATTATTACCGTTTTATCACCCACTTGAAATTTTTTGCGCAGCGCCTTTTAAGCGGCAAAACATATGAGGATGAAGAAGACGACCTGTTTGAAACGGTAAAGGAAAAGTATGTAAATTCTTACCAGTGCGTCTGCGCGATCGCAGAATTTATCTGGAATAAATACCGTTACCGGTTATCCAATGAGGAGAAACTGTACCTGACCATCCATATTGAGCGGGTAGTGTACAAAAGCAATTCTTAGTTTTAAATAAATGAACAAAAATGGAGGACAAAAGAATGGGAAAGTATGAACAGCTTGCCAAGGACATTGTGAAAAATGTCGGCGGCGCAGAAAACATCACGGGAGTCGTGCATTGTGTGACAAGGCTCCGCTTTGCGCTTAAAGAGGAAGCAAAGGCGCAGGATGAGGCACTGAAAAAAATGGATGGCGTTGTGACAATCATGCATAGTGCCGGGCAGTATCAGGTAGTGATTGGAAACCACGTACCGGAAGTGTATGCGGATGTGTGCAAAGTTGCCAGCCTGAAAAATGAAATGGCAGAGCCTAAAAAGGAAGTTTCTTTCAAAAACAGGCTGATGGACTTGATCACATCCCTGTTTATGCCGTCAATCGCTATGCTGTGCGCCTGCGGTATGATCAAAGGCCTCAATGCCATTTTGCAGTTTGCGGGCGTGTATGCGCCAGAGGATGGGATTGCTGCGCTAGTCAATGCGATTGGCGACTGTGTATTTTATTTTTTCCCTATCGTAGTCGGTTTTAATGCGGCAAAGAAGTTTGGCTTAAACCAGTACCTTGGCATGATGATCGGCGCGGCGCTTTGCTATCCGGCCATCAATGGGGTTGATTTAGAGATTTTTGGCATTGCTTATAATGTCAGCTATACCGGCACGGTGCTCCCGGTTATCTTCACTGTGGCAGTGGCGGCTCCAATGGAACGGTTTTTTAAGAAAGTCATTCCTGACGTAGTAAAGAACTTTTTGGCGCCGATGCTCGTGCTGCTGTTTTCTACAATACTAGGCTACATGCTCATAGGCCCTGTTTCGAATATGGTTTCGGATGCGGTGAGCGGCTTCTTTAACTCCATGTACAGCATCAGCCCGCTGTTTGCAGGCATCTTGGTAGGCGGCCTGTGGCAGGTGCTCGTCGTATTTGGCGTGCATATGACGCTTGTCATCTTAGCGATCATGAATGTCACACAGGGCATACCGGACCCTATTTTATCCATGACGGTATTTGTGGCATTTTCACAGGCGGCAGTCGTTTTGGCAATGTGGATAAAAACAAAGAGCAAAAAGCTCAAAGATATTACATTCCCGGCATTTATTTCCAGCATTTTTGGCGTAACGGAGCCAGCAATCTACGGTGTGACGCTGCCGCGCCTGAAAATGTTTGTCATTTCCTGTATCGGCGGTGCGGTTTCCGGCGGTTTTGCGGGCGTAACCGGCTTAAAATATTACACGATGGCGGGCATGGGAATTTTTGAGATTCCGGCGATGTTTCCGGCAGAAGGCGTAGGCAATGTCTTAATGCTTTGCTTAGTGGCATCCGTCATCGCTTTTGTCGTAAGTTTCATACCGGCACTCATTTTATATAAAGATGATGCCATCGAAGAAGAGGCAGGGGAGAAATCCGAACAGGGAAAACTCGTAAAGAAAGAAATACTATATTCTCCATTAAAAGGCATGGTAAAGCCGTTAGCAGAATGCAAAGACGACGCCTTCGCACAGGGCGTGCTTGGCAGCGGGGCACTTTTGATCCCGCAGGAAGGCAAAGTATATGCGCCGTTTGATGGAACGGTGACGACGCTGTTTCCTACAAAACATGCAGTGGCGCTAGTAAGCGATACGGGCTGTGAAGTGCTGATCCATATCGGCATGGATACCGTGCAGTTAAAGGGCAGCCATTTTGAGGCGCACATAGAGCAGGGTGCCCGGGTAAAGAAAGGGGATCTGTTAGTTTCTTTTGACATGGCTGCGATCAAAGAAGCAGGCTACTCTTTGGAAACACCGGTACTTGTAACAAATTCGGGAGATTATGTGGACGTGATCATCACCGGAAAAGAACAGGCCGACGGCAAGGATGAATTGATCACGGTTATTATCGGAGGCGGCGTATGAGATTTCCAGAAAACTTTTTGTGGGGAGGAGCCATTGCGGCAAACCAGGCAGAAGGCGCCTGGAAAGAGGGCGGCAAAGGCGAGAGCATCTGTGACCATATGAGCGGCGGCTCTGTGGGCAAAAAACGTTTTTTCCATGAAAAGATCCGCACGGATGTCTGGTATCCAAGCCATGAGGCGGTTGATTTTTACCACCATTACAAAGAAGATATTGCCCTGTTTGCGCAGATGGGCTTTAAAGTATTCCGCCTGTCTATCGCCTGGAGCCGTATTTTCCCAAATGGGGACGAAGCTGCGCCAAACGAAGAAGGGCTGCGGTTTTATGACAGTGTTTTTGCGGAATGCCAAAAATATGGCATAGAGCCGTTAGTGACGTTAAGCCACTTTGAAATGCCTTATGGGCTTGTCCAAAACTATCAGGGCTTTGCGGACAGGAGGACGATTGGCTTTTTTGAGCGGTATGCAAAAACGGTATTTGCGCGTTATAAAGATAAAGTAAAATACTGGCTGACTTTTAACGAGATCAATTTTGCCGTATTGCCGACAGGCATTTTAGAAGTGCTTGGCATCCATCCGGCAGGCTGTGAAGATTATACGGAAGCGGAGATAGACCCGCAGTTACAGTTTCAGGCACTGCACCATGTTTTTTTGGCAAGTGCGAAAGCAGTGGCGGCGGGCAGGCGGATCAACCCGGATTTTCGGATTGGCTGTATGATTGCCGGTATTCCGCTCTATCCGCGGACATGCAATCCCAAAGATGTGCTGCAGGCTATGAAGATGGAACGCCTGACGGGCAGTTTTTGCGGGGACGTACAAGTGTTTGGGGAATACCCATATTATATGCAGCGGTATTGGAAAGAGCATGGCGTAGCATTAAAAACTGAGCCGCAGGATGCAAAGATTTTAAAAAACGGACGAGTGGATTATTATTCTTTTTCCTATTATATGTCAAATTGCATATCCGGGGAAGGAGAGTACGAAACGACTGCAGGAAATCTTTTTGGCGGGGCGAAAAACCCGTATTTGGAAAGCAGCGAATGGGGCTGGCAGATCGATCCTGACGGGCTGCGCATCCTTTTAAACCGTTTGTATGACCGTTATCATGTTCCGTTGATGATTGTGGAAAATGGCTTAGGCGCGGCCGATGTTTTAAAGGATGGCTGCATAGAAGATGACTACCGGATTGCTTATATGCGAAAGCATATTGTGCAGATGGCAGAAGCTGTGGCAGACGGCGTAGACCTGATGGGCTATACGATGTGGGGGCCGATTGACATTATTAGTTCGAGTACCGGGGAAATGAAAAAGCGGTATGGAATGATTTATGTAAACAAACAAGATGACGGGACAGGAGATTATGCCAGGGTCCGCAAAAAATCTTTTGCATGGTACCAGAAAGTCATTGCCTCTAACGGCGAAGACTTAGGGGAAATGCCATAAAACATACCAGGATAAGCCGGCAGTGCATGCCGGCTTATGTTTTAGGCGCATTTCGGCACACGGTGAAATTTTTTCGTTTGACCGCTTTTATGGTACGTGATATAATGAGCGTTAGCGAGGCAAGCGAACTTGTTCATTTGCCGAGCGGCGAATGCTGATCATAAAGCGAAGCTTTATGATATAATAAAAAGAAATGTATTGGGTTGCGTTGTTGATTCCCGCAGGGTTTTGGCTCCAAACGGCGCAGCTATGCTGCGGGCTGGAAGGGTTTAGGAAAATATGGACAAGATAAAAAGCCGTCTTTATGCCAAAATGCTGTTGCTCACACTGCTTCCGATTGTCATATTGGGAGCAGTCATTACGATGTTTAGTGTACATACTTTTTCAAAGGGCATGCATGTCGAAGTGCAGGAAGGCATGCGGAATGTATGCATATCGCTGGTTGATTCTTATGAGAGGGAATATCCGGGGGAATACGGGCTGGCAGAGGAAGATGGACGGATGGTACTGTTAAAAGGCGGCAAAAATTTAAGCGGCCTGTTAGAAACGTTTGATGCTGTCCGTGCAGCAACAGAGATTGACCTTACAGTTTTTTATGGCAATGTGCGCATGCTGACAACGGTCAGGGACGAAGCTGGCAGCCGCCTGCATGGGACAAAGGCAGATGAGCGCATAGCGCAGGACGTTTTGCAAAATGGCCAGGAGCATTTTTACGACAGTGCCAAGGTCGGAGAAGTCAATTATTTTGCATATTACATGCCTTTGTTTAACGGGGAAGAATGTGTCGGCATGATTTTTGCGGGCAGGCCGTTAGCAAGCGTGGAAAGGCTTGTCAACAGGGCCGCCGGGCTGATCGTTTTGATAGCGTTTGCCGCTATGCTGCTTACAGCGATCGTCTGCATCCGGTTTATGAACAATATCGTGGAAGTTTTAAATAAGATTATGAAATTCTGGGGCGGGCTTGCCATAGGCAATTTTTCCGCAGAATTAGATCCTGCCATACTAGAGCGGCACGATGAGATTGGAAATATGGGGCGGATGACGGAGCATGTGCAAAAGTCTTTGCGCTTTATGGTTGAGTATGATTCTTTGACAAAGCTGTACAACCGGGGGACGATTGAGCTGCGCCTTGACCATGTCATTGTGGATGCGCAAAACAAAGGGAAGGTTTTCAGCGTTGCCATTGCGGATATTGACTTTTTTAAAAAGGTCAACGACGCTTACGGCCATGAGTGCGGAGATGTCGTATTAAAGGAAACGGCGGCCATCATGGCAAAACATATGGATGGCAAAGGGTATATCGGGCGCTGGGGCGGCGAGGAATTTCTTTTGATTTATGAAAAGCGGGATAAGCAGCAGACGGCTGAGGAATTAGAGGAGCTCTTTTGGGCGATCAGAAACAATATGGTTGCCTATGAAGACCATACGATCCATATTACGATTACGGCGGGCGTTGCCGAGTATAACAGAAGCACCGGCAATACAAAGCTCGCTTTGCTGCGGGAGGCAGATGATAAGCTCTATGTGGGCAAGGCTTCGGGGCGCAACCAATATGTATTGTAGGGGCGGATTTTCCGCCCTGTTTTTATGCACAGGCTCGTGCAGTGGAATTATGCCGCTGCACGGGTCTGTGTCCGATTTGCCATTTTTTGGATCTATAAAAGCTGGATGCCGTTTGCGCATGCCGCTGCCAGCGTTTCTTCCGGCCAGAGCGAGCACTGTACTTCGCCAATGTGCGCTTTCCTTAAGAAAAACATACAGATGCGGGACTGGCCGATGCCGCCGCCGATTGTATAGGGCACTTCCTCTTTTAGGATTGCCTGTTGGAACGGGAGGCTGGCACGCTCCGGGCAGCCTGCTTTTTCCAGCTGCTGCAACAGCGATTCTTTATCTACGCGGATGCCCATGGAGGAAAGTTCGAGCGCAATGTCAAGCACGGGGTAATAAATGACGATGTCCGCATTTAACGCCCAGTCGTCATAATCCGGGGCGCGTCCGTCATGTTTTACGCCGGATGCCAAAAGGCCGCCAATCTGCATAAGGCATACTGCGCCTTTTTCTTTTGCGATCAAGTATTCCCGCTCCTTTGGCGTCTGTGCGGGGAATCGGTCTTCCAATTCCTGTGTCGTGATGAAGAAAATGTCATGTGGCAGTATTTCTTCTATATAATCGTATTGGATAGCCATATATTTTTCTGTTTTGCGAAGAGCCTTATAAACGGCGCGCACAGCGTCCTGCAGCGTTTCAATCGTGCGCTCTTCCCGGGCGATGACTTTTTCCCAGTCCCACTGGTCTACAAAAATAGAATGAATGTTGTCAGTTTCTTCATCCCGGCGGATGGCGTTCATATCGGTATAGAGCCCTTCGCCATGGGAAAAACCGTATTTTTGCAGTGCATAGCGTTTCCATTTGGCAAGGGAGTGGACGATCTCTGCCTTACTGTCTGCCTGTTCTTTTATGCCAAAAGTAACCGGGCGCTCCACGCCGTTTAAATTGTCGTTTAGGCCGGAAGCCGGGTCAACAAACAAAGGCGCAGACACGCGCAGCAGGTGCAGGCGTTCTGCCAGCAGATTTTGAAAAACATCTTTGACAGTCTTAATGCCAATCTGGGTGTCATAAAGGTTTAACGCAGACTGGTAATTTTCTGGAATGATCAATTGTTTCATAAGCAACCTCACTATTTTTTAGATTGGCAGGTGCTGTAGCTGCCTATACATTATTATAGTACAAGAAGAACAGAAGTCAATTTTTTTGTTGCATCTTCGCAAAATACATGATACAATGATACAAACAAATGTTTGGAACGTATGTTTGGAGCGTGGAGGTGCGCTATGCGGTATCGGATAACAGGGAAGATGGGCATAATGGAGAAACTGGAGATTTTGACGGACAGCGCGAAGTATGACGTTGCCTGTACGAGCAGCGGCGTAGAGCGCAAAGGTGATGGCAGGGGGATAGGCAATACAGCCGCAGCGGGCATCTGCCATACATTTTCCGCAGATGGAAGATGTGTTTCCTTGCTGAAAGTCCTTTTGACAAATGAATGCATTTATGACTGCAAATATTGCATCAACCGCCGCTCCAACGATATTGTCAGGACATCTTTTACGCCGGACGAGTTGTGTGAGCTTACAATACAGTTTTACCGCAGGAATTATATCGAGGGCCTGTTTTTAAGCTCCGGCATTTTGGCCAGCCCGACGTTTACGATGGAGCTGATTTACCATACTTTATGGAAATTGCGCCATACACACCGCTTCCAGGGATACATTCATGTCAAGGCGATCCCGGGCGCGGATCCGGCGCTCATCCAGCAGGTGGGGATGCTGGCAGATAGGATGAGCATCAATTTGGAACTGCCAACCGCAGAGAGCTTACAGCGGCTTGCGCCAAACAAGCGGCGAAAAAATATTTTAGGGCCGATGCGCCAGATACAGACGGGCATTACGGAGAATAAGGCAGAATTGACACTCTACCGCCATGCGCCAAAGTTTGTGCCCGCAGGGCAGTCTACCCAGATGATTGTAGGGGCGACACAGGAGAGCGATTATCAGATTATGGCGGTGGCACAGGGACTGTATGATAAATTTGCCCTAAAGAGGGTCTTTTATTCTGCGTTTGTCAACGTCAACGAGGATAAGGAGCTGCCCGCGCTGCCTGGAGGGCCGCCGCTATTGCGGGAACACAGGCTGTATCAGGCAGACTGGCTGCTGCGCTTTTACGGTTTTAGGGCAGAGGAGCTGTTAAGCGAGCAGCGGCCGAATTTTAATATATTGCTCGATCCAAAATGCGACTGGGCGCTGCGGCATCTGGAGTTGTTTCCGGTAGAGATTAACCGGGCAGATTATGCGACGATACTTAGGATTCCGGGCGTTGGCGTCAGGGGTGCGCAAAAGATTGTACAGGCACGCCGCAGCAGGAAGCTGGATTTTGAAGATTTAAAAAAACTTGGCATTATGTTAAAGCGGGCGCTCTATTTCATTACGTGCAACGGCAGGATGATGTACCGCACGAAAATGGATGAGGACTATATTACAAGAAACCTTTTCAATGTGAAGGAGCGGCTGCCGTTTGATGTGGCAGAATCTTCCTACAAGCAGCTTTCCTTATTTGACGATGTGCATTTTTCAGGTACGCCGATGGCATCAGACAAGGTGGCAGCAGTCACAGGACAGCTGTAGAGGCAGAATGGAGATTAGGATGGAAGATAAGATTTTGCTCTGTGAGGATTCTATGGAAGGGATTTTTAGCGCGGTCTATGATGCTTATGTGCTAAAATGCGATCCGGCGCACACTAGCCTGCAGATAGGAGAGATAGATAATTACCGCCTGTTTGCGGAATATATTCAAGTACTGCCTGATGGGCAGAAGGCAGAAAAGGTGGCACGTTCGCTGCAAAAACGCTTTGGAGAAACTGTTTATAAAGATATCTCTTATGCGCTGGCGTCGTCGCGGGAAGAAAAGGCGACGGCGGTTTATCGGACTGTGGCAGCCGGGCTTGCCATGAAAAACGGGAGGGCGGTCATGCAGAATCTGACGGATCCTTCGATCAGGCTGGTAGCGCAGTTAAAGAAACGGGTGTGGAATGAAGCGCATCACCTTGCCGGATTTTTGCGCTTTCGTGAACTGGAAAATGGAATTTTGTTTTCCAAGATTTCGCCTGAAAATAATGTGCTGGCATTCCTGGCTGATCATTTTGCCGACAGGCTGCCGCTTGTGCATTTTGTCATCTATGATGAAAAGCGGCGCACTTTCCTAATCCATCCGGCCGGGAAAGCGTGGTTTTGCGTGCCGGGGGAAGCGTTAAACGAGGATGCCATAGAGCATTGTTCTGGCAGGGAAAGAGAATATCAGGCACTTTTTAGAAACTTCTGCCGTAAAATTTCCATAAAGGAGCGGGAAAACGAAGCACTCCAGCGGCAGCTCCTTCCCTTGCATTTTAGGGCATATATGACGGAGTTTGGAAATTAAATTTCACCGGTGAAATTTCACCTGCCTAGCAGTGCCAGCACGCCCTGCTGGCTTGTGTTCGCCTGGGCGAGCATGGCCTCGCCTGCCTGTGCTAAGATGCTTACTATGGAGAAGGCGACCATCTCCTGCGCCATGTCCGCATCCCGGATGATGGATTCTGCGGCCGTGGTGTTCTCCAGGATGTTTTCCTCATTGGCTATGGTATGCTCGAGGCGGTTTTGCTGTGCGCCGATCCTGCTGCGTATTGCCGACACATAGGCAAGCGCGCCGCCTGTCGCCTGTTGCCGACACGCTGCCGCCGCTGATTTCTATGCCGCTGCCCGCTCCCTGCTGGCCGCCGCCGATTCCCGCTCCGCCATCGCCGCCGGTTGCCGTAAGGCTTCCGTTTCCGGTTATAATAAGTTTTCCTATCCCTGCACTATCGCCGTTTTTTTGCAGTCCGGCGCAGCCATTTCCGCTCTTTAATGTATTTGCCCCGGCAAGCGTTACCGTGACATTCCCTGTGGAATTGTCCGCTATCATAAACGCGGCAAGGCCAGCAACATCCGTCACCCAAGCCCTAGTACCGCTTAAGTCAATATTGACATTTTCCAGCGTGATGCTGGAATTGGGTTGTTGACAGCGAGGAGGCATATCCTGTGAAAAAGCGACAAGCGGCAAAACCTATCACGGCCATTTCTCTCTTTTCAGGATGCGGGGGAATGGATCTCGGCTTTGTCGGAGGATTCGATTTCCTCGGGAGGGAATATCAGAATACCGGTTTCAAGATCATATGGGCAAACGAGATTAGTTCGGCTGCTTGTAAGACCTACAGGAGAAACCTTGGTGACCACATTGTTGAGGGAGATATCAGCGAGGAAATTGATAACTTGCCGGAAGTGGCTGATGTGATCATTGGCGGTTTCCCTTGCCAGGATATTTCCATTAATGGCAAGATGCTTGGGATTAACGGAAAAAGAAGCAGCCTTTATACATACATTGTGGAGGCGGTTAAGAAAGTTCATCCAAAAGTATTTGTAGCAGAGAATGTTGGCGGCTTGCTTTTAAAGAAAAATTCAGAGTCGTTTAAAAAGATTATGGAAGATTTTAGCTCTTTAGGCTATCATATAACTTTGACACTATTAAAAAGATAAAGAAATAGTATATGGTAAGGTTGGAAGTTCATATGTAAGCTTAACACATTATGCAATAATTAAATATCTACCGTCCACCAGCGGCACACCCAAGCAGGAAATCTGAAAAAGGTATCCTGCTTTTTTCATGCC